>Ga0315273_10005017_pt1 | contig 16324 bp, 8 predicted proteins | sample YL17G02_0_MG_FD_205753 | JGI IMG/M metagenome (GOLD analysis project Ga0315273, IMG submission 205753) | Sediment microbial communities from Yellowstone Lake, YNP, Wyoming, USA - YL17G02_0 | ecosystem: Environmental > Aquatic > Freshwater > Lake > Sediment | place: USA: Wyoming | collected... | reverse complement strand
AGAACCGCGCCGGCTATCACACTAGGCCAAAGCTCATGAGGCGCACCGTCCCCTGGGTGTGACACATTCTCACGCGCGCGCCAGGCTAAGCAGCGACGCTGCCCCGCGCCACCCCCGCCTTTTTTTTTTTTTTTTTTTTTTTTTTCCCTCTCTTCTCACCTCTGCTGCAGGGCCGCCACCGCCGGCGCGGGCGCGCTCCGGCGGGCGCCGCCCGGGCGGGCCGCAATGCCAGGCCCGGCGATAAGGGCGCCAGCCTGCATGATCGGTGGTGTATGTGGGGTGGGGTAAGGGGCGCGCGCGCGGGAGAGAGAGACAGGGAGCTTTTGTAAAAAAGCGAATGGAGCCAGAGCGAGAGTGAGCGAGGCCCAGACACGAGAAACCAGAGAGGTCGCGGCTCTCTTTTCCGGGTGCCTCGTGCCGGCTCCACATCCCACCCACTCACCACGCACGCGCTCGTGTGCCACTCCAAGGTGCGTGCTTAGACGTGGCCGTGCCCCACTCCCCCTTCCTCTCAGGAAAGGGGGCGCCTGCGAGAGGCGGCGGCGGGAATTGGTTGAGAGAGAGACAAGAGGGGGGGGACGGTGGGCGCTACCCGTTCTCGCTCTCACCAGACGATCGGGCTGCCTCCCCTCCCCCCCTCCCGCACGATTCCCTGCTCATGCCTCCCTCACCTATTCCACCCTGTCCACACAGCATCTACTGGGCTTTGGTTTAGTGTGCGCGACGCGTGCCTGCGCCACTCTGCAGGCGGCCGCATTGTGATTTGCAAGCGGACGGGAACCAAGAGTGCGCCCGCCGCCGTTTTTTTTCTGTTCCTCCACCATGCGCCCGGCTCTGTTGCTCTCTGCCGCCCCGGCCGGGCTGGCCCTGGCCGGCTCTGCCTCCCGGCGGGCGACCCCCTGCAGAACGGCGGCCCGGGTCGGCGGTGTGTCGACCACGTCCGTGGCGGCCCGCCGCAGCAGCGCGCACTCCTGCCGCCCAACCCGGCGCCCCTCACCCAACCTCCAGGCCGGCCCGCCCTCTCTCTCCTCCATGTCCATGGACGAAGACGACGAGGGCGGCGCCCGCCCGCCGCCGCTGTCCCGGCGGGACAACCAGAAGCCGCGCATGCTGCGGCGGTGGAAGGTGGTCGGCATGATGGCGGCCGCCTTTGTGCTGTGCAACATGGTAAGACGAGGAGAGGGAGGAAAAAAAAAAAAAAAAAACGCGCGCGCGCGCCGCTTTCCCCTCACATTTTTTCTCACGCCTTTTTGTCCCCCCTGACTCTCTCTCCTGCATTAGGACAAGGTCAACATGTCGGTCGCCATCATCCCCATGGCCAAAGACCTGGGCTGGTCCAACACGGACCGGGGCCTGGTGTCGTCCGCCTTCTTCTGGGGGTACGCGGCCACGCAGGTGCCGGCCGGGTGGGTCTCGACCTCCCTGGGCGGCGCGCGCGTGCTCATGGCGGGCGTCGCGCTCTGGAGCGTCGGCACGCTCATGGCCCCGCCCGCCGCCCGCATGTCCATCACCGCGCTCTGCGTGTCCCGCGTCATTGTGGGGCTGGGCGAGGGCCTGGCCCCCTCGTCCGCGACGAACGTGCTCGCCCGCATCATCCCGGAGGCCCAGCGCGCGCGCGCGGTCACCCTCGTCTTTGGCGCCCTGGACGTCGGGTCCGCGATCGGGCTGCTAATTTCGGGCCCCCTCATCCGGGCGTACGGCTGGCCGTCCGTCTTCTACCTGTTCGCCGCCCTCGGCCTGGTGTGGGTGCTGGCCTGGCCCTTGGTGAAGCCCGAACGCCGCGAGCTGAAGGCGGGCGGCCTCGCGCCCGCCCCGCCCGCGGAGGGCGAGGCCCGCGTGCCCGTCCCCTGGGGCGCCTTCCTGCGCTCGGTCCCCGTCTGGGCCATCATTTGCGCCCACTTCTGCTACAACTGGGGGTACTACACCCTCCTGGCCTGGCTGCCCTCCTACTTTGAGCTGTCCCTGGGGTTGAACGTCCAGAGGTCGTCCCTCCTGACGCTCATCCCGTACCTGGCTATGACCGCGATGACGCCCTTTGTCGGCCCCGTCGCGGACGGGCTGGTCGCCAATGGGTGGCCCGTCACGCGCGTGCGCAAGCTGTGCCAGGGCATCTCCTTTGCGGGGCCGGCCCTGTGCATGGTCGCGTGCGGGCTGCTCACCCCGCTCGCGGGCGCGGGCGGCGTGGGCGCGGCCGCGGGCGTCCTCGCCTCCCGCGCCACCACCGCCATCGTGGCCCTACTCTCCATTTCCTTCGCCCTGGGCGCCTGGGCCCGGGCCGGCCTGTACTGCAACCACCAGGACCTGTCGCCCAAGTACGCGGGCGCGCTCCTGGGCCTGTCCAACACGGCGGGCGCGATGCCCGGCGTGCTAGGCGTGACCCTGGTGGGCGTCCTTCTGGACAAGACGGGGTCCTGGGGGGCCTCCCTGTTCTACCCGACCGCCCTGTGCCAGCTGGTGGGCATGCTGGTGTACACGACCTTCGCCTCCAGCAAGCGGCAGGCGTGGGAGTAGAGGGGATGGGATGATGTCGCGATGGGGGAGGGATTTGGAAATCAGGGTGTTTCGTCTGTGAGAGAGTGGGGGTGAGGGGCGTGCCCGTGCCGGGAGTGGCACACTGCAGCAGCGTGCCGCGTGATTTGCGGGGAGAGAGGAGAGAGAGAGAGAGGGGGGGGGCGGGGTGCTGCGTGCGTGTGCGTGTGGGGGGTGGGGAGAGAGAGAGAGGGAGAGAGAGCAAAAAAAAAAGCTTCCTCGTTCGTCGTCCATTTTCTTCACTCTCGAAACAAAAACAACGACATGAGCCACCACCACCCACCCTGGGCCGCCCCGGCCTGGCCGCTCAGCCCTCCTCCTGACGACGACGACGACGGCGACGACGGCGGTAACCTGGACGCCGCCCTGGCCGGCGCGGCGCGCTGGGAGGAGGCCTGGCAGGCACCGCTGGCCGCCGCGCCTTTCCACAATGAAAGACCACCTGGCGGCCAGCGCGGCTTGCCGCCCGCCGCTTCACCCCACCTCGGACGGCCCGCCTTCCCCTCGGACCCCTCCGCCCAGGGCCCGGGACCCTCCCAGCACCACTCCAGCCTATGCCCCCCCCCTCAGTGCCACCCCCACCCACCCCCACCCCCGCCCGCCTCATCTGACCGAGTGGTCCCTGTCTCGGACCTCCCGCCCTTTTTGCGCCCGGCCTTCACGGACTTCCGGTACTTCAACCTGGTCCAGTCGGAATGCTTTGACCTGGCGTACCGGGGCGGTGTCAACTGCGTGATCAGCGCGCCGACGGGGGCGGGCAAGACCGGCATCCTGGAGCTGGCGGTCGCCCGCATGCTGACGGCCAACGCCGCTGCCCCTGCTTCTTCGTCCACCACCCCCTCCCGCGCCGCCAAGGCCATCTACCTGGCGCCCTCCCGGGCCCTCATCCACGAGCGCCTGGCGGACTGGCGGCGCCGGTTTGGGCCGATGGGCATCAAGATTGCCGAACTGACGGGTGACAGCGCCGCCATGAGCGAGGACGGCGAGAGCGTGTCGGCCTCCCTCGCCTCGGCCGACCTCATCGCTGCCACGCCGGAGAAGCTGGACGCCATCACCCGGGTACGGGGGGACCGCCGGGGCGCGCGCTTCGTGTCGGATGTGGGCCTGGTCCTGGTGGACGAGGTCCACCTGCTGGGCGAGGGCCGGGGGGCGACGCTGGAGGTGGTGGTGTCCCGCCTGCGCGCGGTCGGGGCCAGGGCCGAGCTGGCGGGCCACCCCATCGCGTCCTGCCGGTTCGTGGCCGTCTCGGCCACCATCCCCAACATTGGCGCCGTCGCCAGCTGGCTGGGCTGCCCGCCAGCGGGCGTCAAGGTGTTTGGCGAGGAGGTCCGCCCCGTGCCGCTCCAGCTGGTCGTGCGCGGATACCCGGCCCCGCCGACAGACTTCCTGTTTGAGCGGAAGCTGACGGAACACTTGCCGGCCGTGCTGGCCGAGCATGGGGGTGGGGGCCGGCCGGCCCTCATCTTCTGTGCCTCCCGCAAGGGCGCGGCCGAGACGGCGGCCCGCCTGGCCGCCACGGGCGTCGCCCTGCCTTCCCTGCCCCGGGGCGCGGGCGCGGAGCTGGCTGGCGCCGCCTCCGGCCTGGCCCACCGCCCGCTGGCGGCGGCCGTGGCCCGCGGGGTCGGCTTCCACCACGCCGGCCTGGAGCCGGGCGACCGAGCGACCGTGGAGGCCCTCTTTGCTGGGCGCCTGCTGCCTGTGCTGTGCGCGACCGCCACGCTCGCGGTTGGCGTCAACCTGCCGGCCTACCTGGTGGTGCTGAAGGGCACCCGCCGGTGGGCGGGGGCAGGGGCGGGGGCGGGGGGGCAGAACGGTGGAGGTGGCGCCTCTGGAGGCCCGCCTGCTGCTGCGTCTACACCCACGCCTGGCGGCGGCGGCTTTGACGAGTACGACCGCAGCGCCGTCCTCCAAATGTGCGGCCGCGCGGGGCGGCCCCAGTTCGATTCGTCCGGCGTCGCCGTCATCATGACCTCCACCGCGTCCGCGCCCAGGTACCGGGCGTTGGCGGGTGGGGGGGAACCCCTGGAGTCCGCGCTGGCGCCCGTGATTGCCGAGGCCCTCAACGCGGAGGTGGCGGGCCGGACAGTGACCGACCTGGCGGGCGCGGCCGCCTGGTTTGGGTCGACCTTCCTCGCGCACCGAATCGCGGCCGCCCCCGCCGCGTACGGCTTCCCGCCCTCCACGCCCCGCCCCGCCCTGGAGCGCCTGGCCATCGACCGCCTGGTCATCGCCCCACTCAAGCAGCTGGCCTCGCACGGCCTGGTCCGCCTGGGCGGCGGCGATAACCAGCGGCAGCAGCACAATACCCCAAACCCGTCCCTGGCCTCAACAGAAGCTGGTAGCCTCATGGCTCGCCACGTCGTCCGTCTGGGCACCATGGTGGCTATGCTGGCCACCCCGCCCCGGGCTTCGCTCCCCGACCTCCTGGATATCATCACCCGGGCGGAGGAACTGGTGGGCGGGAGTGGGGCAGGCCTGCGGCGGGGCGACAAGAAACCGCTCAACGCGCTGAACAAGGCGGCCGCGGCTGTCGCGGCATGTGGTGGTGGTGCCTCCTACTTTGTGCCCGCCCCCGGTCGCCCGGGCCGCCCCAAAGAACGCATCACCACGCCCGCCGAAAAGCTATTCATCCTTATCAACGACGCCCTGGCGGGCGGCGGGGCGGCGAGCGAGGGCCTGGAGTGGTCGCTGCGGGCGGAGGCGGAGGGTGCGGTCCGCACCGCGCGCCGGGTCGCGGCCTGCATGAGTCGCCTGTGCGAGGCCGGCCGGGCCCTGGCCGCCACCGCCAACGCGACCCGCCTGGCCCGGGCTCTGACCGCGGGCTGCTGGGACGGGTCGGCCGCGGAATGCCGCCAGCTGCCCGGCATAGGGAAAGTGATGGGCGGCCGCCTGGCAGCCGCGGGCCTGGGCACGCTGGGTGCGCTGCGTGCCGCCGATGGGCGGCGGGTGGAGGCCGTGACGGGGCGCAACTTCCCTTTCGGCGCCCAGGTGGCGGGCGAGGTGGGGGCGCTGGCGCCGCCGCCCATCCAGATCGACCTGCGGGGGTTGAGGGGTGGTGGAGTGGGCGGGGGCGGCGTCTCCTTTGAGGTCGTGGTGACGCGGGTGGTGGCCGAGGCGGGCGGCACCGCTGTTGCCCTGGCTGCTCCTCCCGCGCCCGCGCCCGCGCCCGCCCGCGCCTCCTCCACGACCCGCTACGCCAAGCTCCTGGTCGGCTCCCTGCACGATGACGCCCTGCTCCACACCGAACGCATCGATCTGGCCTCCTTCGCCTCGCCCTACACGCTGCGCCTGCGCGCGCGTGGCGCGGGCGGAGGTGGTGGGCAGGGCAGCGGCAATGGTGGGCCGCCTGCTGCTGGTCCCGGCCCGCCCCGGGTGCGGGTGGTAGCGGCCACCCTGCCTGAAAGGGTGGTCGGCTTTGATGTGACGGTGGTCAAGGATGTAGGGGTCCTGGAGGCCGTGGAGGTCGTGGAGGCAGGAGGGGCTGAGGGGGCGGCTCCAGCGACGGCTGGGGAGGTCGAGGTGGCAGAGGTTGGCGCCTCGCCACCGCCTGCTGCGCGGCCCACCGTGCCGCCACCCCCACCCCCACCCGCGGCTGCTCCTGCGCCAACTCTTGCTGCTGCTGCCGCCCCTTCACCCCTCCGCCCCGCTCCTCCGACCGTGGGCGAGACGCCCAACCCGTTTTTTGAGGGCTTCCGCCTGGTAGCGACTGGGGAAGGGGGTGGTGGGGGTGCGGCTGCTGCTACTGCGTCACCCGTACCGCCCGCTCCCCTTGCCGCCCGGCGCAGCACGGGCGGTGGTGGTGGGGATGGTGGTGGTCATGACACGGGGCGGACGGCCGCCCTGCGCGCGGCGGGCCTGCTGTCATCGTCGGAGGATGAACGGGAGGGTGGTGGTGGTGGTGGCCGGGCGTGCACCGCCGCCGCCACCCCCCCATCCCCTCCGCTGCCCCCCGACTATGCGGAGCACACGCTGGCAGCCCTGAAACGGGCGGGGCTGGCGGGGATGCGGGCGTCGGGGGAGGTGGCGGTGGCGCCTGGTGGCGGCCGCCGCGGCTGCCGCCTTGGGGGTGGAACTGCTCCGCCACCACCACCCTCTCCGCGCCGCGCCCGCCAAGCGCTGTGGGAGTCGGATGGGGATGATAATGATGCGCTAGGGTTCATGTGAGAGAGAGGTATAAGAGAGCGTATATGTGTGTGTGTGTGTGTGTGTGCGTGCGTGATGGTGTGATGGTGGTGAAACCAACCCTGCATTTTTTCCATCCATTTTCCATCCCTCTCTCCTTCTCACACCCCACCGCCCCCACCTCCCACCACCCCCACCACCCGCCCAACCAGCACCTCCTTCTTGCCCCCCACCGCCACCCCGGCCGCCTTTAAAAAGGCTTTCAGATCGTCGACCGTCAGCTTGCCTAGAGCAGCCTCCCCACCGGCTGCCCAGGCGGATCGCACCTTGGTGACCCTTGCGGCCGCCTCCGCAGCGGACGGCACCGGCTTGGCCGCTTTCAGCGCTTTGGGCGCAGCAACAGCAGAATCAGTAGCAGTTGGTGTCGCCGTCGTGGTGACCGCCGCTGCCCGCTTCTTCCCCCCCGCCGCCGCCCCACGACCACCACCCCGCCCCCCACCAGCCGCTGCCGATGCTCGCCCCCGCCCGACCACGCCTAGCGCGTAAGGGATGCGCACGCCCAGGCAAGGGATACCGCCCGGCGGGGGGTGGGCGACCGCTGACGCGAGGGCGGCGCGGGCGGCGGCGAGCTTGACGGCCGCGGCCGCGTCGCAGCCGCCGCTGCCACCACCCTGGCCACCTCGAGCCTCCATCAGCAGCGACCGCAGCGCTTCGCTCTGATGGTGCTGGCGCGCCCGGTGCGCGCCCGCCGCCGCCGCCGCCGCCTCCGGCAGCGCCGCCAGCTTAATGGGTGGCAAAGCTGTGTCCCACCCCCCACCCCCTCCCGGCGCCAAGGCGGACGCGGACGTGAAGGAGGCAGCACACGCGGCAGGCGCGGGCTCCTCGGCCACCACCACGCCGACCGGCTCAAGGCGCCCCGAAAACACCACGCTCCCACCGACCGCGTCCGCCACCCGCCGCACCAGGCCCGCCCCACCACCGCCCGCCCGGGATTCGGGGGGTAGATTTACGAGGCCGGGCGCCTCCCACAGGGCGACGGGCGGCACGCACAGCGCCCCGGGCGTCGCCCGCCCTCCATCCTCACGCCCGTCGCCAGGAAAAGCCCACACCCACACAGGCGGGTCGAGGGGCCCGCCCAGCGCGGCCTCCCACGCGCCCACCAGAGCGCCATCGCCATCCCACCGCGCCTGCACGTCTGTGATGATGAATTCCTCGAATGCAGGCAGCACGCAGCAGCGGATCCCCGCCAGCTCAGCCCGGACCGTGGCCGGGTCGGGCGCCTCGCCCAGGAGAGACATGGCCGCCAGGCGCCGGGCCCGCCCCGCCGCGACGGAGAAGGTGAGGGCAATATCCATCGGCGGGCGAGGGGCGGCGGCCACGAGGCGGAGGACGGTGCAGGTCAGGGGCGAGGGCGAGGCCAGCGGGGGGGAGTCCAGCAGGAGGGTGGGGAAAAAAAATGGGCCACTCCCACTCTCCTCTCCAGCCGTGCTCGTCCAAGCCCCGCCTTGCGTCAGCCCCGCCGCGACCGCCGCCAGCACCGCCCGCCCCGCCTCAGGCAGCGGTGGCGGGGTAAGGGTGACACTAGTTTTGACGTCCCCGATGGCCAGCCCGGCGGCTGAGGCGCCCGTGGCGAGGGCCTTGTAAACGGACGCGACGTGCGGCTGTCCAAACAAATGAGAGCGAATGAGGAGACGAAGAGAGACGCGCACGCACGCCCGCCCGCCTCCCCTCGTCCGCTACTTTCACACCCTCGGCCCCTCACCTTGAGGCAGTAGATGACCACCGTGGTCGACCCGGATGGGACGGGCACGCCGGCGCCGGGCGGCATGAGGGTGGCCACCCGCGCCGCGGCCTCGACAGCTGGGCTGTGGCTGGGCGGCGCACCGGGCGGGCGGGCGGTGACGCCCCGCCGCCAGGCCGCAAGGGCCTCGGCCGACGGGTGGATGGTGATGCGGGCCAGGCCAGGGATGAGCGGGGTGGGCGAGCGTAGGAGGAGGGTGGTCAGGTGAGGAGGAGACATATGAGGCGGGCGGCGGCGGCGTGTGTGTTTTGCTGAGAGAAAATAAAATGGAGGTGGACAACCTCCCCATTTATTTATTTTTCAATAAAGTAGCCCCGCCCGCCACATCTCGCCTGCCGCCATCCCCACCGCCTCCGTCGCGCCTCCAAGTTCTTCTATGAGATCCGCCAACACGACGGGACTGCTCGGCGTGGGCGAGTGCAGGCCCAACAGGGCCTCCACCGCGGGCGCGCACTCGAGCGGCAGCGCCAGGCGGCCGCGGTCTTCTTCCCCTGCTCCTCCCCTCACGTCCAGCGCCGCGTGCGCGGCCACGTCGTTGGCCATGCAATGATATACCGCCGCAACGTCGCCCTCAATGACCAGGCGGCCCGCCGTTCCTTCCGCGACGGGGCGCACCGACGGCGGGAGGGGGCGGCCCGGCGCCCCACCACCACCACCAGCGGGCATGGGCGGTGGCAGCCGGCGCCGGATAAAGTCGGCGGCCATCGCGTCCGCCGCCGCGTCCAGCGGGAAGGCGTCCATGACGGCGGCGAGGGCGCGGGCGGCGGTGGCCTGGGCGGTCGCCCGGACGGCGACCCGGGCGGCGTATGGCGGCGGCGGACGCGCCCGTGCGGCGGCTCCGGCGGCCTTCCCACTGGCCACCAGCCCTGCCGCCCGCACGGCGCTGTCCTCCACCGCCACGCCCAGCGCGCCCCCCACCACGCCCGGCGGCAAGGCCCGTCGCAGGCCCGCGCACCGCCCCGCCGCCAGTTCCAGGGCCCGGGGCAGGGCCGTCGCCAGCAGCTCCGCCCACGTGCCGCCGCCCGTCAGCCCGTCCGAGACGCTGATTGTGAGGTGGAGGGATGGGGTGGGAGGGGTGGTGGTGGTGGTGGTGGCTGGCGGCGTCTCCGCCTGGTGCACCATGCCGCGGGGCAGGTAGAGGAGGTCGCCCGCCTCCAGCACCGTGTCCAGGACCAGGGGCCCGACCTCGCCCGGCCCGAAGTCAGGTGACGACGCGAGCGGGAGGACCTCGCCAGGGCAGCGCGCGCCGTGCAGCCGCCACCGCTTGCGCCCCTCCGCCTGGAGAATGAACACGCCCACCCCATCCGCGTGCGGGGCAAAGCCCTGGGCGCCACCCGGTGGGGTCAGGTACGCGTTGCACCCGACCAGGCACCCGAAAAAGCCTTCCAGCGCGCACAAAACGGAGGCCAGCGCGGGCGAGCGGCGCTGGGGGTGGAGCACGCGCGCGGAGCAGCCCTCGCCGCCCAGGCGTCGCACAAAGACGGCCGGGTCCGCACACGCGTTCACCGCGGCATCGCCCTCGTCTTCGACATTGTAGTTGAGCGTATGGCGGACCGTGCCGTCATAGCGGACGACGTCCAGGGCGGAGCCGTAGGGCAGCGCCCCCGTATCCACCCAGGCGGCCAGGTCGGCCGAGGAAAAGAGGTCCGCATAAGCGGCCGCCGCGGTCGGTCCCCGCCCGCGCACCAGCAGGGGTCGCCCCTCAAAGACGGAGGCCAAGAAAGTGTCGACCGAGACGGGTGCGATGAGGGCCGCCAGCACGGCTCGCCCCGCGGTCGGCCCGCCGGGTGGGCCCGCGCCCGTCGCCAGGGTGGCCAGGCAGGGGAACGGCTTCCTCGGGTCGGGCGGTGCCGCCACGGTCAGGGCTTGGGGTGGGGGTGGGGGTGGGGGTGGCGTGCTGCCTGGGTCCTCGCCTGCCTCCTCCTCGTCAGGCGACGGCTCGAAGTCGGTGGGCCCCGGCCACCACGCGCCTGTGAGCGGGCGTTGCAGGGCAGGCCAGGGGAGGGACGGGGCAGCAGGTCGGCCGCCGCCGCCTTGCGCGGCCGCCTCTCGTTTAGAAGACGGGCCGAGCCTTCCTTTTTGACGGTCCGGCCCGCCCTGCCTCCGGGAGTCTGGTGTGACAGGGTTGTGGGCGGAGGGTTTGTGCTTGTGCGTGGGCGGGCCTGTCGCCCCCGCCAACGCGCGCTTCTTCTTCATCCTCTTTTTGTTTTGGCTAGCGACATGTGTGTGTGAAGCGGCTTCGACGCCAGCGAGCTTCATTCTCTCCAATGCACGCTCTCCGCGGCCCGCCCGCCCCGGCCGGGCCGGGCCCTGGCTCATCCCGACGGCGACCTGCCACCCCATGCGCTATCAACAGTGGCAACAGCAAAAACAGCCCCCCCCGGCCGACCACCGAGTGGGTGTCATCCGACGACCTCCCGCCGGCGCCGTCGACCTCGGCACGGGGGGCGCGCCCCCGCCGACCACCCCTTGCCGGCTCCTCGGCGGCCCGCGCCGAGGTGGACTGGGGCCTGGCCCTGGGCCTCACCGCCTGGCCCGCCCTGCACGCCTTTGATGCTGCCCTGCGACATGGCGACCCGGCGGCCATCATCGACGCCACGCGCGCGCTTTCTGCCGCGCTTGTCGCGGACGCGGCCGCCCCGACCCGGGCCGCCGCGACGCTCTCGGTCGGCGGCCCCGGCATCGGGCGCGGGCGCGTGCCCTCCGTCGCGGCCCGCAACGATACGGCTGCCGACCCGACGTCCGCCCTGGCCCGCGTCCTGCGGCGGGACAAGCGGGACCGGCGCGCTGTGGAGGCGCTCCTGCGGGCCGGCCAGGCGAGTGCGGAGGCAGACACGGCCGGCCTGCTGCTTGCCTTTGCATCTGCGCTGCCAGCCGGCGAACGCACGCGGCGGGTCATCCTGGGCGCGTGCTCCGCGGTCGGCACGTTGGCTCAAACACAAGCCGTCGTGGAGTGGATGGGCGGCGGCGGCGGCGGCGGCGGGGACGGCGACGCAGCGGCCGACGGTGCGGCCGCCCTCCTCAAGGTCGCGGCCCGGGCAGGCGACGCAGCGTCCGTCGCGTCGGTCGCGGCCACGCTGGTGGCGTCGCCCACCCCGGCCCCCGCGACGACCTCCGTCATGAATGCAACCCTGGCAGCCTGGGTGCGTGTCGGGGATGGCGAGGCCGCATTTACCGCGTACGTCGCCTGCCGCCGCGCTGGAGCGCGGCCAGACTCTCGCACCCTCAACGCCCTCATCCGCGCCGCGCGCGCGGCCGGTCGGTTTGACCGGGTGCGCCGCCTGTGGGCGCGGGCCCTGGTTGCGCCGGGAGCGGTGAGTGGGAACTTACCACTGCCTGACAGGTACACGCGGGCGGCGGTGCTGGCGGCCGCCGGCGCGGCGGCGGCCGGCGCGGACGACAGCGCCGCGCCTGGAACCTCCCCCACCCCCACCCCCCCGCCACCGCCGCCCTCCGCCGCCTGGCTCCTATCCGTCTACGCGGACGGCGCCCTCTTGTTGGGCTTGCCGCCCTGTCCCTTGGGCGTCGCCGCGCTGGCCTACGCCATGCGCGGGGCGGCGGGGCGGGCGCCAGAGCACGTTGCCGCCGTCTTTGCGGCGGCGGCCGAGCTGAGGAGCGTGAGCGCAGGCAGCAGCGGCGACGGCGCGGTGCTGCCCTGGGCGGCGGCCACCGGCGGCGGGGGCGCCCCTTCCTCAACCACCACCACCCAGCAACTGCCGGACCGGTGGGTGTACGCGGAGCTGATGCACCTGGCCGCGGCCGCGGGCGAGGCGGACCGAGCGGTCCCGCTCTACGCCACAGCCATCAGCAGGGAGGCCGGCCTGGGCGACCCCGACCCCCACCTCTACAGCGCCCTGGCCAAGTGCGTGGCGGCGGGCGGCACGCCGGAGCTGCTGGACCTAGGTGACGCCGCCCGCCGCAGCCTGGCAGCCCAGTGGCGGCGGGCCGCCCGGCGCCAGGCCGCGAAAGTCGACCGCGCCGCGCGCGAAGCCCTCCACCGCGCGCGGGCGGGGTGGCGTGGCGGTCCGGAGGCGACCTCCACTCCTCCACCTGCCGCCCTCCTCCGCGCCCAGGCGACTTTGGAGGCGGCGAAAGCGGCGGCGGCGTCCTTGGAGCACGATTACCGCGTCGCCCACAACGCGCTGCTCCACGCCCTCGCATCCTGCGGGCGGGCCTCCTCCGCGAAGGCCCTCTTTGGCGGCATGCTCACGCACGGCCCCCGCCCGGACCTCATCACCTTTAATGCCGCCATCGACGCCGCGGCCCAGGTCGGGGACGCGGATGCCGCCTTCGACCTGTACACGGCCATGTGCTTCGAGGCGGCAGGCGGTGGGGAGGCCGCATCCTCCGCCTCACCCATCGTCCCGGACATTGAGACGTACGGCGCGCTCATGCACGCCTGTGCCCGGTCCGGGCGGGCGGCGGACGCGGAGGCGGTGCTGGCGGCGGCCAGGGCGGCCGGCGTCCCGCCGACCGTCCAGCTGTACACCTCGCTCGCCGCCGCCGCCGTCGCGGCGGGCGACACGGACCGCGCGTTCGCGGCGGTGGAGGAACTGGCCGCCGACGGCCTGGCCCCCACCGGGCCGACCTATGGCGTGCTCCTGGCCGCGTGCGAGGCCAGGGGGGACGTCGACACCGCGCTCACCCTGTACCGGCGGGCCATCGCGGACCGGGTCCGCCCCACGGATGAGGCCCACAACAACCTGATGGCCGTCTGCGCGGGGGCGGGCCGGTTCGGGGACGCCCTGGACCTGGTCAAATCGCTCGTGTCGGCGGGCAGTGCCGACGCGGCCGCCCACCCCGCCGACGCGGCCGTCCGGGGGGACGCCCTCAACTCGGCCGCGCGCGCGCTGGCGGGGGCCGGGTTCATTGACCGGGCGGTGCGGGTGACGGCGCTCTTGCGCGCGTCGGCCGGCCCGGGCGCACCCACCCCGGACACGCTGTCCGCGGTCATGGCCGCGGCCGCCCGGGGCGGGCGCCTGGCCACCGCGGAAGCCTTCGCCGCGGAGCTGGCGGGCCGCGGGGTGGCCCCCTCCCGAGGGGCCGCCTCCGACCTCATCGTCGCCCTGTGCGGGGCGGGGCGCCTAAAGGATGCGCTGGCCGTGTACGCGCGCCTGGTGCGTGGGGAGGCTTTGCTGGCGGCGGTGGAGGTGGGTGGCGGGGTGGCGGGTGTGGGCGGCGGGCCGGCGGGCGCGCCCCCCGCCTCGACCTCCCTCGCCCGGTGGGCATCGTCGTCGACCGCGGCGGCGGCGCCGGCCGCGCCCATTCCACAGCTGCCTGCCCGCACGACGCACACCACCCCTCGCGTCCGGCCCGCTGCCTCCACCCGCACCCGCCGGGCGGCCGGGTCTGTGGCGGCCGCGCCCGCGCTGGCCGCCCTGGTCGCCGCCCTGGCGACCGCGGGCGACCTGGACGGCGCGCTCCGCCTGTACGAGGCCCTGCGCCGCCGCGGCCTGTCCTCCTCCACCGGGGCCCGCCTATTGTCTCACCCTCCGACGGGCGCCTGGGAAGCCATAATCGAGGCCGCCTGCCGCGCGGACAGGCCCGCCGACGCGCTTCAAGCGTTTGATGACTGGCGGGGCGCGGCCGACGCGGCGGCCGCCTTTGCCACCACCCGCCCCGACCGGATCATCCCGCGCCTATCGCCAGCCGTGCTGGCCTACCTGGAGGCGTGTTTACGGAGCGTCTCAGGCGACCCGGAGACCGCGTGGCGGGTGTACGACGTCCTGGCGGCGATGCGGACCCAGGCGGCCCGGGAGGCGGAGGCCGCGCGCGGGCCCGCGCCGGCCAAGGCCAGCCACCACGTGCGGCCCCTGGTGGGCGGCCTGGACGACGCAGAGGCAGGAGGAGGGCAGGGTGGGCGTGGCATGGGGCAAGCCACCGTGTCAGGTTCCCGCCTGGACGCGGTGTCCACTCCGGTGGGCCCGGCCGCAGCGGCGGCGGCCGCCCGCCGTGCCTTTTTGCTGCTGGGCGGTAATGGAGGGGAGGGTGGCGGGCGCCGCGCCGCGGAGGAGGCAGAGGCCGCCCGCCTCGCCCTGCGGGCCCGCCTGGCAGCTCGCCAGGCATCCAGGGACGGTGCTGGCCAGGCGGGCCTGGTGCGGCCGCCGCCGTGGGTGGGGCGCGGAGAGTAGGGGTAGAGAGAGACCTGTGAGTTATGCTTGTTTTCAACCACCCCCTGCCTACGCCCTCCCCCCTTCCCTACGCCCCCGCACACACAAAGTCCGCGATCACCCGAGCAGCCTCCTCCTCCACGCCCGCGAGGCTGTGATCCCCGTCCAGGACGATTGCTTGGGCAGCCGGCCCGATCGCTGCCGCCAGCCGCCGCGCGCTGGCCTGGGCGTCCGCCCCGGGCGGCGCGTACTGCTCCCGGCTCGACCCCAGCACCAGCACCCTCGCCACGCGCGCCAGGGGCTTGCACAGGCGTTCCTCCAGGTCGCCGCCCGTCAGGTCCGAGGAAAACAAGTCGTCCGCCCCGCGGTCGCCCGCCAGGCTGAGCCAGCGGGCCGCGGACAGGGGCGCCCCGTCCCATTCGGCCGCCCGGCCAATGAGTGCCTCTGGCTCCCCAGCAGCCACAGCCGCCGCCGCCGCCTCCAGGCGCGCGGCCGTGCTCTCCCGCCCGGCCAGCCATTCCTTGTCCGACACGGGGGCCTGCAGGACGATGGCTGCCAGGGCCGGCCTGTGCGGCGGCCCGGGCGCCGCCGACTGGCTGCCCGCGTAGGCCACAGCGTCCTGGCAGCCCGTGGAGTGGCCGACCAGGGCGAGCGCCGCCGCGCCGCGCTCCCCGCCCAGGTGGTCCGAGAGGCGGGCCAGGTCTTCCACGTCCTGGGCCAGGCTGGCCACGCCCCACCCCGTGTGCGAGGAGCGGAGGAGCGGGGTGACGAGGCCCCAGCCGAGAGCTGCGGCGCGGGCGGCCAGCGGTTCTAGGTAGGGGGTCGCGAAAAAGCCGTCCGTGAGGCCGCCCAATGCGACGATGACGTTGGCCCGAGCGGGTGCGGAGGCCGGCTGGAACGCCACGTGCGCGGCGGCGGGACCGTACTTGAAGAGGGTGCCCTCGCAGGCGGGGAGGGCCATTGGAGTCTGTAATAGAGTGTGTGCAGTGCAAAAGCCACACGCTATTACTTGTCTTTTGCTCTTTCATCTCACGCGCCCTCTCCCACCCGCCATGCGCCCTCCTTTGTGCGCCTCGTCAAACTCTGGACACGCACACCTCCCAGGCCTGCCCAGTCGGCGGCGTGGGGCGGCGCAGGTCCGCGTCGTGCCGTGTCGGGCAGCGCCGATTGAGGGCGAAGAGCGCCCCGACGGGGCCGACGCCGACCCCGCGCCCACCCCCGCCGCCCGCCTGGCCGCCGGCCTCGCCTCCATCTTTGACTTTGAGGCGTGGGCCCCGCGCTCCTCCCGGGTCTGGCGCCTCCAGGTCCCGCCCAAGGGCTTTGAGGCCGCCCAGGCCGCCCAGGCGGCGGCGGACGCGGCGTTCGTGGACGGACTCAACGCGGCGCTCAGCGGCCCGGGGTCGGCGTCTGCTCGCGCCGACGCGCGCGCCTCGATGAGCGAGGAGGAGAGCGATGGGGAGGGAGGCGGCGACGCGCCAGGCACGTCCTCCACCGATGATGCGGCCCTGGCCGCCTCCCTGGCCGCCCGCCGCGCGTCCACCACCCCGTCCCCCCTCTCCTCCGCCGCGGAGGAGGAGGAAGCCGCGTCCGCCGCCGCGGCCGCGTCCGCCGCCGCGGCCCCACCCCTCACAGGCCCGGAGCTGGCCGCCGCCGTGCTGGGCAAGTACGACCGCCCATACGACCTGACCATCGTGCGCCGCAACCTGGCGGGCATCCGGGTGGTCGCCCTGAACGTCATGTGGCAGCACGTGGGCCAGAAATC
>Ga0315273_10005016_pt1 | contig 16324 bp, 11 predicted proteins | sample YL17G02_0_MG_FD_205753 | JGI IMG/M metagenome (GOLD analysis project Ga0315273, IMG submission 205753) | Sediment microbial communities from Yellowstone Lake, YNP, Wyoming, USA - YL17G02_0 | ecosystem: Environmental > Aquatic > Freshwater > Lake > Sediment | place: USA: Wyoming | collected... | reverse complement strand
ATTGCGCGGCCTTGCCCAGTTGTTCCGGAAGATCCTGCGTGGTCGCGCCGATGAGGCGAGGACCGAACGACTTGAGTCCACCAAGGAATCCGGGTTGACCGACGGGAGCGTTCGTATCAAGCTCGAGGCCAACCGATTGCGCCTTCTTGAGGCGTAGGAAAGCGTTTTCCGGTTCCGCTTTATAGGCGGCATCGACGGCAGCTTGATCCCGCAACGCAGTGAAAGCGTTCGTTTCCTGCGTGGCGTCAGCGGGAGTGGCCATCTATTTCCCCAGGATTTTAGCCGCTGCGCCTGCGCCAAATTCCTTATCGAACCCTTCCTTCACTCCTGGCGCGGAGGCATTCTTTTTCAGAATGTCGATGTCGGATTGTTGTGGTGTTTTCGGGGACCCGCCAGGAGAGGATCCAACCAATTCCTTTTCCCCGGTCGTCTTGTTGATGAACAGCGCGGTGTCAGCATCCTTGCCGGTGATCTGGCCGAGTTCGTTGTAGTACACCTTGCCCGTGAGAATCTTCGCGTCCCAGTTTTCCGGAGACTTGCCGTGCATGGCGAATAGCGCACGTTCTGCTGCGCGAGCATCGGCAGGAGTCTTGGCCGTACTCATCTTATTTATCAGGTCGACTGTTTGTTGGTGCTGGTCGGCCGTCAGTTTCCTAACCCTCGTTTCCTCACGCAAACCTTCTGCCGTCGGCCCTGCAAGCGATGCCTTGGCTAGGTCCTCGGCCGCTCGAGCGCGCGTCCCGATTCCAACAGCGGTCGCAGCTTGCTCCTTCGCCGCCTCGTCGATGTAGTTCCGCGGCGGGCCCGTCAGTCCAGCCTGGGACTTCTGCAGGTTGGCGTCGGCGGTGACGAGTTTCGCGTTGGCATCCCTTGCCGCACCTAGAATACCTAGCCGCTGGCCCTCGTACTCCCGTGACCCGGAGGCGAGGACCATGTCTGCGCCGTTGGTAGCCCGAAAGTTTGCCGATCGTGCGGCGTTTTCCGCGTCCCGCTTCGCCGTCCAGTCGTTGGCCCAGTTGGCATTGGCCTGCATCGCGTTGATCTTTTGCTGCTGGCCCTGGTCTTCGCGAGCGCGGTACATGGCAAGTTCGTCGCGCATGCGGGCTAGGCGCTCGTCCAAAGGGACCCCTCCGGAGTTCTCGGCGGTCGCGGATGTCGACCGTGGCTTGGGGATGTTGTAACCGATCCCGGGACCGAAGTTGTCGACTACGCCACCGCGACTGACGCCCATTCTCGCGACCTGAGAATCTGCAGATCCCTGCCCCCATCCAGAATCAGAAATAGGTGCTGGACCATAGCCACGGTCAGCCCCCCCCTCTCCGGACGATAGCCTCGAGTTGTTTTGTCCGAAAATAGAGCCTACCGTATTTCCCGGAATTCCAACGGCACCAACCGCATCAGCCAACGCCCCTCCTACTCGACTCATCGGATGACCGGAATTACCTCGGACTCCTGAAAATGGGTCTCCCGTCACGACGGGTTGGTTCAGGTATTCCTTGACCCTTTCCAGCGCCCCACGTTCCGATGGCGGTGACACTGCCACCGGAGGCGCGACCGACCGCGTGTCGGTAATACTCCCGGTGACACGATCTTGCCAAGGCTCAGAAGCGGTTGGATCTACAAGATAGCCTGCGCCCATGTGTTTCTCCTAAACCTTGTGATCGTAATTGTGGTTGGTGCTGTAATTGTTTCCGTAAGCCTCGGAATGCCCAGTGTGGTCCGAGGACTGGCGCGACGACGTTTGGGACGCCTGCGTCTGCGACGAAAGTCCAGCCGAAACATGGGTAGCCGCCATCGCTCCCGCAGCCAGCGTCCCGGCGATCTGTCCGGCGGCGCGCAGCGAGTTGGCGTTGATCTCCGCCATCTGGATGATTTCCTGCACCCTCGAGCGCCATTGGTCGGTCAGGGTCTGGAACCTGCTGATCTGCAGCTTGCCCAGTTCGATCTGCGCTTGAAGGGATGCTTGCTTCCCTTTCAGGTCGGCATCGTACTTGGCGATCGCCTTGCTGTTGATGCCCTGATAGTTGGCGAGCCTTCCTTGGATGATGGCCAACTGCTGACCGTTGATGGTCGTGATGCGCTGCATGTTGGCAATGTTCCAGTCCAACCGCAGTTTGTCGGCCCCCAACTGCAGATCGGCCTCCTTGATGAGGATGTTCGCCTTTTCTCCGATCGCCTGCACCTTGGCTGTGTACGCCTTGGTGTTGGCTTCTTCAAGCTGCACCTTTGCGGTCTCGCCACGGATCTTGACATCATAAGCCAGGAACACTTCGCGCTGCGCTTGAAGCTCCGCCACGACTCCTTCGACCTGCGCCTTGTATAGCTCGACCTTATTCTTCTGCAGGTCGGACTTGGCGATCTGCGCCTTGACTAAGGAATTGTAGGCTTCGACTTCTGTACCGTAGGCTTTTACCTTCTCGCTGAATGCCTGCACCAGCGAGATATTCATTTCCGCGCCCGCTTTGACTGCCCCGACCTGGGCCTCGAATACCTTTATGTCAGCAAACGCCGCCTCAAGTTGTGCGCGGTACAGAGTAATCTTCTGAGCGAATACCTGTTGCTCGACGTTGAACGCCGTAACCAGAATGTTGTAGACCTGGATCTGTGTTTCGACCGAGAACTTGGCGATCTGGAATCGGCGGTCCACCGTCTGCATGAACACAGCAGTAAATACTCGCTCATAATCTATCCCGTGCGTCACCGCAAAATTGCGGTTGGTCTGCTCCAGTTCGGCCTGCTTCAACATGACTTCGCGCGACAGTTCGTTCACCTTGCGCCCTGCCATGTCGCGCAACACGATGATCTGTCCGTTCAACTGTCCTGGCGGATGACTGAATCCTCGGGTCGTCCATTGCGCGATGCTGGCCTGCACCTGTTGTTCGGCCGCGGTGTCCTCGCGTTCCCGGCCGCGCTCCCAAATCGCCCTCTCGACCTCCGGTGGAAGACCCGTTCCACCAGCGAGCATCGTGCCCAGCACATCCTCGACCTGATCCTTGATGATGCTGGAATATACCGGCTCCAGCCATTGGATCGCCGGGTCCGGAGGAACCTCGTCGAACGTCGGCGCGGCATCCGAAAAGACCGGCAGCACAGGAGGAATGTAGACAGGAAGCACGAAATCCGAGAGCGACGGGACCGTGCCGTAATCCGATGTCGGGGCCGCGGGGATGTCGAATTCCGTGATGACGGTGGGCACCACGGGCATTGCTACGGACGATGATTGCGGGACGTCCGGGATGGTAATACCCGTTATCACCGGGACGTACTCGGGAATCTCGCCGATGATGTCGACGATATCGATGACTGCTGGGACGAAGACTCCGGGTTCCGATGGAATGATCGTACCCAAACTGGGAAGCTCGTCGTAATTGAGCCCCGCTGATACATCCCCAGTAGCGGAGATTGTACTGAGCCCTGGCGGATCAGGGAGCGTGGCCGGCATGGTCCCGGCCGCCAGGGCCTCCATGGTATTCAATGCCGCAGCGACTGCTTCCTTTGCGAAGTCTCCGCTTTGGTCCAGGTACTTCTGGACCAAGTCCGACGTGACCTCCATGTACTCCGGAACCAGAGGGTCCATCGGAGAATCATTAAGCGAATTCCCGATTATGATGCCAGTAGGCGGTGGAGTGTCGGCCATGTCAAATCCTTCGAGTGGTGTCGCCGCTTTCCAAATTCAGGTCAGCAACAGAGAAGTATCGGTTTTGCTGCAGTCCTAGACGCATCGCCCGCGACGTGATGCCACGTCCGATCGGAGTGCGATGGTTCATCATCTTGGTTGAGTTCGACAGATGGGTCTGGTAGCTGAATTGGCCTTGCTTGTTCTCGACCGTCACGGTGAAAGGACCGTCGGCGATCGCGTGAATGTAGATCGAGCGTGCCCGCTGCTTGTAGTCGGACCGATCCGCCAGATCCCACTCGATATTCGCGAGTACGTCCGCACCATCGTCATCAGCCGTGTCGTCCAGACGGTAAAGACCGGAAGCACTCGCTGCGTAGATGACACCATCAACTTCGACCATGCTGTTGAACGGCAACCCTTCCCAAGTGGCCCCGCTGGCCCCGATCGTATTCGACCAAAAGACCGGATAGACCGCCGGCAGCGGGAACTGCATGGCATCCTCGACCTCGGCGCTCGAGACCAGGATTTCCAGTTGCCTGCCTTTGCTGGTGTACGCCGTGCTGCTGGCTCCTGCGGAATGGGCGACGGCGCTTGCCAATCCAGTTACCGAGGCCAGTACGCTTGATGTTCCAGCCGATGCGGCCGTCGTTACCGTGACCCCGCGCCCTACCCATAATGCGCTGGACGTTCCGCTCGCCTCTCCGACGCCCTCCGTTCCACCAATTCCATGTGCTGCCGCACTGCTTATGGCGTCAGATCGCCCGACAACGTATCTGCGCTGGGTGACTGCGATCGTGTTGCTCGCCACGCCGGACGAGACATCCGTCGAACGCCATCCCGCAAACAATGAGTTCTCGGCCTCGCCGGTCGAGACCAGCGTCTCGACCAATAACGTGTATGACTTCGCAACGGAAGTTCCCGCCGCCCGCCCTACGGATCGACGTATCTCCAGCAGGTCCGTCGTCTCGCTGGCAACCGCAGAACTGACGTCGGTGACGACATGAATCGGGACAACTGTGGCCGTTGCGCTGGCCGTCTGGACAAAGGTGAGCGCATGGATCGCTGTTGCCGTGTCGGTCTCGGCAGATCGCGATTCCCACGAAACGCCACCTACGCCAGTTGCGCTCCCCGCACCAGGGCTCGCGCCTCTCCCGGCCGCGCGCAGAGACGATACCGCTCCTGCGGTAGCAACCCCTGCAACAGAAAAACTTATTGCCGATAGCGCCGACGCGGCAAACGAACTGCCTGCTGCGAACCCGTCGCCCGACGACAACCATGCTTCGGCGGTGGAACTTCCGTCCGACACGAAAATTCCGGCAGAGACGCCTACAGCAAAAGCCTCGCCAGTGCCGGAAATTTGAACATCTGTTTTTCGGGCCGTTACCCCAACACCCAACCCAGCACCAGCACCGGCAGCGCCACCACGCACTAATGCGACCGCGGTGCCACCAGCAACGCCTTCTGCCGCTCCTGCGCCCTGACGCGCGAGAACCCCTGCCGCTAACGATGCGGCCGCGCCTTCTGCCGCCCCTACGCCCTGCCGCGCGAGAACCCCCTCTGCTGACGCCTCACCAACGCCTGACGCATTGAAGTCGGCCATGTCAGATCCTTCGCTTGCTTTCCAGGATTCCTACGCCGGCATCTTCGGCGACGAAGTGCTTCGTATGCAGCAACGACAGGCGCGCGTTTCTGGACACTATGCCGCGCCCTACAGGTGCCCTATGGTTGGTAACGGTCTCACTATCAGCCGCCCATGTAAGGTACTCGAATACACCTTGCTCGTTCGCCACGCGCACAGTAAAGGGGGATTCTGTACGGGCATTGACGTACACCGATCGCATCCGCTTCATCTGCACCGATCCATTGTCCACCAAGTCCCATTCGATCTCGGATGGAACGTCCGCATTCAAGTCACCCATAGAATCGCCAAGCTCGAACACGCCCGAGGGACCGGCGGCGTAGACAATGCCGTCCGCTTCAATGAACGAGTTGAACGGGAGCCCGTTCCAGGTCGCGGCCCCAGTCGACATGCTGTTCGTCCAGAAGATCGGGAACGAACCCTGAAATGGCGCGGGCAGCGTTTCTTCGGCGTTTCCGGTCGACACCAGAGTTTCTGTCTGCGTGGAGTGCTGGACCGCGATACTTACGGCATGGCCGGTAGATACCAGGACCATGTTGACCAGACCACCGCTTACGCTGGCCGCCTGCGTAACACCGCCACTGATCTCAATCACCGTCACCCGACGGATGCCGATTACCGTGTCGGTTGCTTCTCCTGTCGATTCCTCATTCTGCGTGACCGCGTTCTCGCCATCGATCGTGTTCGCTGCGTTCCCGGTAGATTCCTCGGCATGCGTTACGTTTCCGCTGGCCTTCGTTGTCATTTCCCCGACGGAAACCAGCTTGAGGGTGTGCGTCAGCGCGATCGAATCAGTTGCGCTCGCGCTATCCTCAACCACTGCCTCCAACAGCATCCGCCCGCTAACACTAGACCGCCCGCTGGCAGCCCCTGCGGACCGGCAAATCTGTATTCCTATCGCGGTGGCGGTGGCATGACCGCCGTCGTTCGGCCTTGCGTATCGGGTACCCACCAGGACATCGGCGGCACTTCCGGTTGAATCGAACGTCGCCGCGTGAACCGCGCGCAGCGTCGATGTTTCCACAACAACGTCAACGGCTTCTCCGAAAAATTGAACGATCGGAGTGAAAACCTTGAGTTCCTGCAGCCGGATGTAATTGCTGTCACTGGTCGCGATAACCCGAATGGCCTTGGTCGTGAGCCAAGTCGGGAAAATGATCGTGCGTCGGATCAGGTTGTTGCCGGTGATTAACGGAAAGACGTCGGCCCACACTCCGGACCCAGTCGTGTCGTACTGAATCTGAATATCGACCGCGCCGCCCACATCGGCCGGGAAAGTTTCGCTCCCGTCCGGACTGCTGCCGATGTAGCGTTCGTCGCACCACGCGCTCGAGTAGAGTTCGATGCCATTCAGGGACTGGTTCGACGCCCACGTCATCGTCGCCGTGAGGGCGCTGTCACTGTCGTAGTCGCCCAGGTGCGAGGCCAAAATACTGCCAAGGACGCCACCGGTGAATAGGGTGAACCCATCGTTCAGATAGGAAGCGCCGCCTGACTCAAAGTAGCTGGTTCCGGTATGCGACGCCGTCGCCGTTGACGTGGCGTTGATCTCACGCATTCCGGAATGCACATAAGGAACCGCTATCCCAGCAGCGAAACCTTCGCCAACGCGCGCTTGCAGACCCGCGGCGTATGTGGCCGACTCGCCCGCTGCGGACGCTATACTCTGCGCAGGATTGCCATGCCCTTGCGCTATAGCGATACCGGAGGCTTGCGCGATCGGGTTCCCTTCGCTCGCCGTTGCGGTGCCAACGCCAACCGCAGTGCCGACCATGTCGACCAGCACCCCCCCTGCACCTTGTGCCGTACTGGAACCATCGACTGCGGCAATTCCGTATCCGGACAATCCGGAAATTTCAGCAACTCCACCAGCCAATCCGGCCGCGATGCCGACATCCAGATAGTCGTCCCACGGCATGAACCCGGCTGGGGGGGCATAGCGCAGATACGGATAAGCCGCGCGCAGAATGCCGGTCGACGCAGAGCCCGCAGCAGACGAAGCGAAGGCCGGGGCAACGGCCTCGTGTCCAATGAAGGCTTGATCGTTGAAAGTTGGACTAAGCCCGGTGGCCGGATCTCCATTGCGGGAACTGCCGCTGCCCCACCAACCGCTCTGGTCGCCGATCCACATGCGAGCAGCTTCAAAGTCGACAGCAAAGCGATATAACAGCGGCTGCGGAAATCCTTGGCCGCTCGGGTCTGAGTGGGGCGCCCCACTAAACTCTACATCCCCTCCGCTTGACCATCTGATGCCAACAGATCCAGCGGTCCCAATATAATCGACACCGTTGAGCGGGAACGAGGCTGCGGCGATCCCCGCCGAAGCACTGGAACCGGTGACGTCAATCTCGAAGTAATGCTTGCCGCGGTCTCGGAACTTGGTCGCCCGCACCGCGTAACTTCCACCAGTTCCCGACGCTTTCGCTCCTCCATCCGATAGCGTTATGCTTGCATGCTTGTCCTGCGAGTTCCAACACACCAATGGACCGGTGCCTATCGATGTTCCCTGGGCGGAGACCGTTGACGATCCAGATGCTGCTGCGGTTGTGGTGAATGGATTTCCTACCGCAGATGCTGTCGATGATCCCACCGCCATTCCGGTTGGGACTCCGGCGTCAAAAACTTCCAACTCCTGAATGAGAACAGTTCCCCCGCCCCCATCGGCCGTCGTGTTGATGCGTACTATGTCAGTCGAAACCGACGCAAAGTCGAACGCCCTCTTTAGCTTGTCGTTTCCGGTGACGGTGGCTTGCGTATCCCACGACGCCCCATTCCACGTTTCAATGGTGAAATCGAGTGCTTGATAACCTGACGACGCTGTATCTGAATCCCCGGGATCTGTAGCGCGAGCGTCATTATCGGAAAACCAGACAACCACCCGAACGATGTCTTTCGTCGCCGCGAGCGTGATCGTCGCCGTGTCGACGGAACCATTAGCGTAGCAATGCGTCCCGACGCCATCGTAGAGCGAGGCTCCAGTCACTCCATCATTGAGCCAAGTGATGTCGTAGTCCGTGCCAGGACCACTGCCGAGACCATTCGTGCCCGAAGCAACGCCACCGTTAGCGGCTAGTCCCCAGTTGGTTGCCATCAGACGGCCCCTACGAAAGTGGTGTCCGCGGCAATGCAGTCATCGACCGGGATGCCGTTGGCGGTGCCAAGAAACGTCGGGTCGCCCGTTAATTTCTCGTTGATGAATGGAATGAAGATTACGTCAGCGTAAATCCCGTCCTGCACGATGCCGCACTGGGTGGGTCCGGCATTGATCGAAGCGGAGTATTTGAAGTGGAAGGCGTTTACAAATTTGACCCACTGAAAATTCGTGATCGGGTTCAATGTCGGTCCGGCAATTGTTCCGGCGCCGAGACCGGGGGCGAACAGTCGCTGATCCACTTTTTCCGGTAAAGGAACGCCGTTATTGTTGATCCATAGATCATAGGTCGCCAGACCAGATCTGTCCTCCCCGCCACTCCACACCGCAAATAAAAATCCCTCCCTTATGAAACCGGGGACCACCAACCCTATCTCCTGTTCCCAATTGGGGGCCGTGGAGAGAAGCGTAAATCCCGTTGGGGTTGCCAGGTTTGTTTGACACCCCCAGCGTTCGTTTTTTCGCAAATCGACAGATGTTGAATAAAACGCCCCCGCGCGCCTCCACTTCAGGCTCCATCTACGGTTGAGCCCGGCCGCCAGAAGATAAAAGCCATCGCTGCTTCTGGAGAGCCCGCCCAACGAATACATTGCGTCGTAAATAAATCCCTCAACATCGGTGTCGCTTGTTCTCCGCGTATCCAATATCGGCGCGGAATAGTCCGCAGTGAACACCGATGACTCGGAAACGATGTACCCTTGGCTTGTGTTGCTCCCAGCCCCTATTCCGGCCGCTTCCGTGTAGCTGTTAGCTGTGTAGGTCCACGGCACAATCCAAATACCAAAGAGTCCGCCATATCCAGAAGACGTAGTGAGGTAAGTCGCCGTCACGCTGTACTCCATGACGTTTTCCACCACATCACTTGGGTTTGCCCCACAAAAAACAATGGGGCCACCATTCGGTACACTGTACTGCGTTACCTGATAACTGTTGTTTGATTCCTGGTACGCAGTGGGTGCGCTAAATCCAAGTTGCCCCAAATCAGAATTGCCCCAGTTCGGTGGGTTATATGTCTCGGTTGACTGGCAGTCAAACATACCAGCGGAAGATGTGGTCGTGGAAAATGCGTGCAGATATTGCCATTCCACGCCAGCGCCGGTCGAATGGGGTGTATCTGAATACCCACTCACATAGCCATTGGCGTACGTCCTTTCGTACTGATGCCGGACAACCTCTAAAGCATCGCCACGATAAAACACCATGACCGGACAGTCCTGATCGAGATAGATTTTTCCGTTCAGAGCCAAACTTGTCGGCGCCAGTCCTGTTCCCGACGGCATATTAAATCCGGGACCCGTCGGTGGCCTGCCCCAATACTCGAATTGGGACAATCTCTCGTCGCCGGGGACACGAAGCATTTCTTCGAATGAGTACACACTAAGATCGGGGTACGCCAACAAGAACGTGCTTTTTTGCGGCCCGGCCAGCAAAGACTTTTCGACAACGGACAACATCGCCGTGCCTGCTAACGAAATTTTCCAATGCTCCGCACGCATGGCGCGGTCTTCCAATGGAATCACCGTCGACAATGGGAACCGCGCATCGTACTCAAACAACTCTAGGCGAGGCGGATCGTGCGGCACCGCGTCGGCCCTTTGCGAATCAAAAATGGTCGCCTTGGCCCAATCGCTGTACCAGAAGCAAGTGTTGTGCGCCTCGGTGTTCAGTCCTGTTTCCGAGAACGCCCAGCCACAATTACTCCACAACCCGACCTTCGTGATTTGCGGGCCACCCAACAACGACCCGGCTTGAATGTAGAACGCGGCAATGTCACTCGGCAGCAACAAACGGATCACCGTGCCGGCCGCGATCGCAACGTCCAGCGCCATGACGGGCGGGATGGAATTCTCGTCGTTCTCCGGGAAGGTCTCGCCATTCGGCAGGCCGCCGAACTCGGTGACGATGCTCGCGGTGTCAGAGTCTCCGATCCCCACCAGGAAATCGAGATAGGTATCGGCTTCCGTACCGTCGAAGATGGGCAGTTTCATCTTGAGGACGCCGCGGGCCTTGCTGATCTCGATTAACCAGACGCCCTGCGAATCGCGGAAGATGCCGTGCGTGCAATCCCAGGCGCATTGGTAGAAGTTCTGCACCGTGGTCGTTCCGGCCCCACCGACATCGGCCGACATCGTTGTGGCCCCGGTCTTTCCAATCCCGTACAGGGCCTGGACGACGCGCTTCATCGCCCCGGAGTACATCGATGGTTTGGGGTAATGCGCCTGTAGGTCGGACCCTTGTGGATTATCGACCCCGAGTTTGCCCATGTCCTGGTAGGCGTACTTGAGATCGTAGACGTTCGCGCAAACCTGCGTCGGATGAAACTCGTGCGCCCGCTCGTCGATCAGGACGTGTTCTGCCGAGTAAACGTCGATCTTGGTGCCGGGCCGGACCACTCCACTCAGCATCAAATACACGACGCCTTGTTCCAGCACGACTTCTTCTTCTGGCGCGGGTACCGGTGGCTTCACCAGGCGCGGCCCTGGCCTGACGTACAGGTGCTTCACCGGGCCGTGCAGGAACGCCCATAGGAGTGAACCATCGTGCGTTTTGGCCCACATCTTCACGACGGGCTGCCCAGCTTCTCGGAACAGCGTGGCTCGCTTCAAAAGCTGCAGGGCCTGCGGCAGCAGAGCCTTGGCATCCTGCGCATTACCCTCGAGCCGAACGGAAACGTCCGGATCCAGGAATCGCGCGAATTCATCCGCCGCGCGTTTCTGTTTGCGCAAGCGAAAGGCAGCCGAGTCCGCCTTCGCTTTCGAGGCCAATTCGTCATCGGCCTCCTGCGCCGCGGCGATTGGGTCGAACTCGGTCACGTTGACGTGATGGTCAGACGGTACTTGACGTCGAATTCGTCGGTATTCGAGAAGGAGCGTTCTGCGCTAAATCGGGTAGCAGAAAACAGCTTGCCGGCGGGGTTGCCCTTGCCCGAATTCGTGTGCAGGCCGATGCCATTGACGAAAAGGGTCCCTGCCGTGACGATCGAGAACACAGCCGGGGAGGCGTAGTTGTCCTTTGATCCAGAGGATGCCGCTGCGGCGCTCCAAAGTTGCCGCGTTCCCTCCGAGTAACCCTCCGAACCGGACGTGATCTCGGTGGACTGGATGGTGTAGTTGGACGCTGTCCATGTCGACTGCGGACTGACGTTGCCGGAGTACAGTGAAATGTAGGCCGCCAGACCGGAGGCCGCGTTCATGTTGTCGAGCAAAGCGTTGATGCCCTCGGTCGGCAACAGATTCGGATCGTCTATCCACTGTTCCGCGCCGTCTTTCGTGCGCCGACGATGCGAGTACAGCCCTCGTACAAAAATCTTCGCCTCGGACAGAAGCACGCCGTTGGGACTGATCTCGAATTTGTTGCCGCGCATCGCCTTGGAAAACTCTCCGGCGTGGCGCAGAAGATCTTGATCGCTCATTTGTTTCTCCTGGGTTAAGGACTTCCGATGCCGTCAACGGCGGATATTCCATCGGTCGATGCAACTGCATCGGCGGTCGAGGAACTGAATGCGACGACCGTGCAGGAACCGGTTGCCGAGACCGTCGCACTGTTGTAGATTTTGCTGCTGCGCCCGCGCGCGTCCGAATCGGCGATCGAACGACCCGTGGCGCTGATGATGCTGAAATCGGTAAGGGACGAACCGCCAGTCCCCAGCGTCAGCGACTCAACGCAGTAGATTGCCTGCTTGATGCCGGCGTGCTGCATGAACAGCACCCGCCCCCGGTCGGCTACCAGACTGATGCGATCGGCTTGCGGCAGGGCAATGCTCCCGTCGGAGCGGCCAATCGCCATGCCCCGCTCCGATAGCCAGGTTGCCACTGGAAAACCACGCTCGGGGACCAGTTCCGGACTGAAAAAATCCGCGGCCACGCGCGTCCCGGTATGCGCGATAGCGCCCCTGTCGGTCTTGGGAACCTGCTCAAAGTTCTCGGGTCCCGTCCCCCGCAGGAACAACACCATTTCCCGCAGGCCAACGAAGATCCCTGACTCCACGGGCTCGAACATGGTGATGGTGCGGCCGAAGGTCATAAATCCGCTGCGCACGTCAGTCACCCCGTACCGCAAGGGCTCGGAGTACCAGATCCACGATCCCGCAACAACGTACAGGCGCCCCCTATAGTGACGGACGTAGTCTCCGCCTGGCATGGGTGCCAGATACTGCCCTGTGGCAACGCGCGTTTTGGTCCTGTCAGAAATGCTTGCGGTAGTGCTGTAGGCGAGCGTTTGGTGCAGGTACAGTTCCCCGCCATTGGGTGCGGTGACGTACACGTTGACCTGCGTCACATTGGGGGCCGCGGCCATGCCCGCGATGTTGATGCCGCCGTCTGTGACGTCGATCCACGCTGTATCCGAAAGCCCCGATTCCTCGCCGGTGTCGCTCAACAGGCTGTATGCCACGCCGTAGCGCCCCGGAGAAAGCCCGCCCGCCCCCTGCGTCAGCGAAGGCTGCTCCGCCCCCAGGGCGGCCACGCCAGGTCTGCGTACCAGCCCAGCCGGCGTGATGCGGCGCAGGATATTGCCGTCCACGAAGTAGATGTCCGGACCGATTTCGGTGTACTCCACCGGGTTGCCTGGCGTCAGTCCAACGCACAACGCACCCGCAGAGACCAATCGCAGGTCAACGCCGTACAACGTGTCATCGGCCGCGACCAGCACGCGCGTCTGCGCGGGCGAGCGCCATAGGCTATGCGCGTCCGGCAGATTGATGAAGGACTTGTACCCTGGGCGACGGTCGAAGCTGCCGTTGTCGTGAATGGCGATGTTGACAGCCTTGCGCACTGCCCCTTTGGCCAGATCGCCTTCGGGTGTTAGGACGTCGACCCCTCGAGTCAACGCCGGCAGCGGTGCGAGCTTCAATACAACCCCTCGTATTCGTCGTAGCCGTGCTCATCCTGGAACCACTTCTCGTTCTGCGCCGTCGACTCTGGCCCGAATTCCGACTCGAACCTGGCCAGTCCCGCGGCAGCGACGACGGGATCGTACTTTTCCTCGACGTCCCGCAGGTTGTAGGCGCGGTAGATCATCCAGTCCACCAGCTTTTCGACATACCGAGGCGCGATTTCCGGATTCACCGCGGGACCGGACAGAGCCAGTGCGGCCAGGGGTTCCCGTACTACTGTCAGGCGAACCGTATCGTCGGCCGGCAAGGCGGTATGGAAGACCATCTTCCCGGTTTCGTAGTTGGTGCAGTAGTTACAGGTGTCCGACGCTGCCTCGTCTTCCCAACCTGGGGCAAGCATGTCGAGATCGCGCCGGTGGATCTTCTGCAGAGGCAGGTCTTTCGAGGCGAGCTTCACCCGGCGCACGAAGATGATGCGCTTGTCGAGCGTAATCATGCGGGTGTCCTTGACGACGTCGAACAGGCACAGGTCTTCCGTGCTCGAGTCGACCAGGAGCCTCGCCCGACGGGCGGCTTGCTTTTCGGCTTCCGCCCCAAGCGAGACCAGCAGGCTATCACTCCACAGATACGGTGGGGTGTTGTCTGCCGTGAGCTTGCGGAAGAAATCGATCAGTTCTTGTGAGGTCATTTCCCCGTCCTGATTCGGTCGAGCAGTACGGCTTTGGCGTTCAATTCGGTGAAGACAAAGAATCCCCCGGCCATCGCAAAAACGGCGCCCAAAACATTGAGCGCCGCGCGGAAGTAGTTTGGTTTGTCGACGGCCTTAACCTTCGGGGTCGCGACTTTTCTCGTCAGCAGAACCATGCTTCTCCTTCATGCCGCGCTCCGCACCATCTGCACTCTGGCCCAACTCGTGTACCAATGCTCGATCGCGCTGTAGATGATTCTCGGGTCTACATTCTTCTGGCAGATCGCGGCGTGGGTTTCCTCGTCCTGCGGGCAATACTCGCTCGAGTAATGCAGGCGATGGCATGGATAGCACGTCGCCGTTCCCTCTATCACGCTCGTCTCGTTCCAGTGCTTCGTCAGATTCTCGTGCGAGGAATGCGACAGCATGATGACCTTTGGCACGTCCGCGTAGCATACCGAATTCATCACCCCGGTCTCTGGACCCACGACCAGATCGACGTGCTGCGCCAGGGCGAGCGTCTTCCTGATCTCCATTTTTCCGGAAGTCAGTGTGACCCTTTTTTCCTTTTCCCATCCCTGTTCCAGTATCCGGCACGCCTCATTGCCCACCATCACCACGACCGCCTGTTTCAGAGAGCCGAGGATCATCTTCAATATCGTATCCTGGTGGGGCGTGAACTTGTGCGGGCTCGAGCCAGCCAGGACCCACAGAATCACGAATGGATACTCCAGGTCCGCGCGCTGCGCGGCCTCGCGCAGGAATGTCTTGCACCACTCATCTTCTTCCGGGTTCGTGTAGAACTTGCCCTCGGGCACGAACTCGATCTCGGCGAGCATGGCCGCAAACTCAGCGTAATTGCGGTTCATCAGCTTGTGCCGGACGCTGAATGGCCACTGGTGCGACGGGCGTCCAGGCAACGTCAGCAATGTCCCTTCCACCGATTCGTTGAGATTCACGAACTTGTCGTAGTGCTTGGTTATCACGGACCAAAACGGCACCAGTTCGTGGTTCGGGACCTGATTGTGGTCAACCATGAACCATTCGTCGATGTTCGGGTCGTGCTCGACCATTTGCCGCGCGAGCGGCGTGGTCAGGAACGTGACGTGATACCCCTGTCGCTTCAACTCCGGCAGCAGGTACGCCGCCTGCAACTGGTCGCCAAAACCTCCGTGGCGCACGACACAAACTGTCTTCTCAGGGCGCGGCTTGACGTAGGAGAAGGCAAAACCGGATGCCTTCTTTTGCAGCACCATGAATGCGCCGTCACCCCAGCGGGAGAGACGCACCACGTCCAGTCCGTCGCCGACGGCCTCCGCCACGGTAAGCAGCGTCGACAGGTTCGAGCCCTTCGGCTCGTAGATGCAGACGTACCCGTCAATCTTGACGCGGGATAGCCAGTCCGTCACCGCCGCCGGAGCGTTCTCGTAGTGACTCAGGACGTCGGCCGCCAGAATGAAGTCGCAGCTTCCCGGAATCACCGAGTCGAGATTGGTGAGATCGTCGCATTTGACGTTGGGAACAGCGTCCCCGTCGTCGCCACGCAACCGAAGCCCAACGGAATGCTCGAAAGCCCGTTCCTTGCCGTAGCCGAGATCAAGCCCAATCCCGCGACAATAACGAACGAACTCGTACTTGACCTGCTGGTCAAGCGGAGGATTGATCGGCTTGATCGGCAGGTCGTTCATCAGTCGCGGTCGCCTGGAGTTCCTTCGTCGCTAGGCGTGGTGTCATCCGCCGGATCGGACTGCGTTGCGGAACTAATTCCGGTCCCGGGATTGGCTGCGTGCGGGTTGCTGCCAACGAAGTCTCCGCTTCCAGGAGGGCAGCACATATCCGCCGGATCCGGTGCCAGGTAAGCCGAGCCGCGGGCATTGTTGGCGCCCTGCGAAACGTCGGCGCCGTAAGTGTCGTTTCCGACGTGGGTAAAGCCGGCGCTGGTGCCACGATTGGGCATGGCTCCGGAGTCGCCGCGCACAACACCGTCGGCCGGATGGATAACAAGCGGATCTTGATAATCAGGCATGATCTTCTCCTACAGGATGATGAGGGCTTTGCTGGATTCTGCCAGCATCAGCACTCGATGCGGACTTTCGACAACGGCCCGGGTGCAACCTTCTGTTCCGGGGTGCCCGAAATCGTCGAACAACAACATGCCACCTTTGACCATCAGCGGCGGCAGGTACTTCAGTATTGCCTTGGTGCTTTCGTACTGATCGGCATCGGCATGAACAAACGAGATCGGGGGCATGGGAACCAAGGAATCTGGAAACAGGCCCTTGATGACGTGAGCGTCGGGGACAAGGGCGAAAACCATTTCCGCCGACGTATCCGAGAATTTCCCAACCGGATTGTCGTGGTCCAGTTCGCTTTGGTAGGGGATGCCCTCGAAG
>Ga0315273_10005015_pt1 | contig 16324 bp, 27 predicted proteins | sample YL17G02_0_MG_FD_205753 | JGI IMG/M metagenome (GOLD analysis project Ga0315273, IMG submission 205753) | Sediment microbial communities from Yellowstone Lake, YNP, Wyoming, USA - YL17G02_0 | ecosystem: Environmental > Aquatic > Freshwater > Lake > Sediment | place: USA: Wyoming | collected... | reverse complement strand
CGCCCTTGGCGGTGTCAAGGGCGTCCCGACCGTGGACGTAGATCTGTTGTTTACAACACTGCACGTAAAAGGCGCGGCTGTTGTAGTCGTAATCCCTGACCGATAGGTCGTACATGATATTGTCGCCGACAATTGCGTTCAGCGCGTCTGTGATGACGCTGGTGTCAACACCAGCATCAACCCAAGGTTGAATCAGCGCGTCGTAGGCATTGGAATCGTACTTGTGTAATATCCTGGTGATGCTTTCAGGATCTTGCGCGCCCAACCACTGGTCGAAGTCTTCGCCGTACGCCTCCAACAAGACGTTGTCTTCGGGCTCGTTCGCCCACTTGTAGGCTTGCACGAACAGCTCTACGAACTTGGCAATGCGTGCCTGTGAATCTACATCATTCTCGTAGATCGCCTCCTGGACGTCTTCGTCCAAGGAGTCCCATTCGGTTTGGCTGAAAGCTGACCGGGGGAGCTTGATTAGCTTGTGAACGGGGACATCTTCGACGGGCACCACGACGCTGGACACAGCTTCGAACAAGTCGGGATGGGTGCCGACACGCGGGTTCGACCGAAAGCGCATACCCTCATTCTAGGGCGTCCTGGACACAAACTCCAGGGTCTTGCCGTTCTTGACCCGACCGACGAACCGACAATCCAACAGCGTAGCTGGGCGAAAGTATTCAGTTTCTACGCCGAGGTTACGGCCTAATGCAGCGAGTCGGTTGTAGTCAGCGTGGTCGTCCATCTTGAACTTGAGGATCATGGCTTGGGTCGGATGCTCGGACTCCATCTTGACGTGGAGGTTGAGTGTCCCTTCAGGGCCTTCGGACATGTCCACGATCTGGCAGGTGTACTTACCGCTGGGAAGCATGTTTAGAACCTCTGGCATCGAGCCTTCTCAAAGCTGCTGTGGCAGATGTCGCACGTATGCTCGACCCGGTAGACCAAGTTCAGAAGGACGCGCCCCGGGAGTTTCCGCAAGGCCGCTTCGACTTCTTCCCAGCCCAGCTCAGCGCCAGGAACCTCGAGCATCGTCCGCAGATCACAGAGAGCGTCTTCGCGCTCGCCAGTGTTGACACGCTTATGGTTTGGCATGTCGCACTGCCTGAGCCCAGGCCACCAACTCCTGGAGGCTCTTGTCGATGCTTGCCAGGTGGCCGGCGATTGATATCGTGGCAACGGCATCAAGTAGAAGGGTGTTATAGTCGGCTGGCACGAAATCATGTAGCTCGCCATCGACTCTCTCCAACCAACTGATCTCAACTTTCTTTGACATGCTCTTTCCTCCATTGCGGATCGAAGTACCGACGGTTGTTGCGGGTGAGAATACGTTTCTGGCCTTCTATAGCGCCTGTGTACCACTGGCACTGTGGAAAGAAAACGTTCAGGAAGGTTATCACTTCGGTCCAAGACTGGCGCTTCAACGCCATCTCAATCGCCTGGGCGACGCCCTTTAACTCCCGCGCGGTCAGCATCAGCGAACCGGCTTGGACTTCGTTATGTACAGACATACCTCAATTGGTTCGTGTTCCTCGCAGCCCTCCGTTCGAAGCTTGAGATCCATTTGTGATCTGGCTTCTAGCGGATGCTCGAGGACGGGCGCGATCTGGCTAAGGACTTTCAGCCAAGAGGCTTGTACGCCCGCAGCTTCATTGTGTAGCTCCCGAAGGGCTTCGCCCCCTACGCCTACGTCGCACAGTTTGTGGTACAGCGTCGCGGCGATGTTTTGGCCCTCGACGAGCAGTCTCATCGAGATGTCCCACAAAGGACCAAGGGCCCAGTCGTAGCCCCTATCATGGATTGTGAGATGGAGGCGTGCTGGGGCCGGAGGCCGCAGACCGCAGTGTGCCCAGAGCTGTCTGATGATCCAGCGTTCGTCATACGGAACGATGAAAGTGGTGGTGACACCTGGCTTGAGGACCCAGCTTTCGACGGTGCTGGAGATGTCTCTGTGGTCACCAAAGAAGTCATTAGTGCAGAAGATACGATTGAGCATTAGTGACCTCGTAGGAACGACGGCAGCCGGTTTGCCACCGCTTCCTGTGTCCGAACGTGCGTGTAGATGTTCTCGATGGTCCGCTCGGTCTGCCCTGTGAGCTTAGAAATCTCGGCGGCGCTGACGCCGGCTTCGCGGAGCATTGTCACCACTGTGTGCCGTGCCAAATGGGGGAAGACGTGGCTGATGCCGGCGATCTGGGCACGGCGACAGAAGATGTACCAGATCTGGAACGGCGTGAGTCGGCAGTCGTCGATGCGGTTGTGGGCTACGTAGCGGAAGACCGCGCCCTGCATCATCCCGGCGTCGTGTAGGTAGTTCAGCCAGTCGGCGAGCGCCGCCAACGTCTCGTTATCGGCGACAAAGGTGAGTAACTCACCTCCCTTGTTGATGGTCGTGAGCTTGGGCGGACGGACGCCTTCGATGTCCAGTGCGCAGAGCCCACCACGGCGCAGCCCTGTGCGAAAAGCTGTCAGCAAGAGTGCGCGGTCGCGCACGTCCTTGGGTGCGCGGCCGGCGCAGGTCTCTAGGAGCTTCGCGATGTCCTCGGCGGCGACGATCTGGCGGGGGGGTGGCCGCCTGGCTTTGATCTTCGGGACGTTCCGCGCGAAGTCCTTGGTGGCGCCGTCGGATAGCTCGTGGATACGCCTGGAGGCGTAGCGAACGGCTTTGCGGTAGACCCGCACCGTTTGGGGCTGGTGGGTCTCCAAGAGCTTCCTGAGCCAGTTCTCGACGCCCCGGACGCTGTGGGCCTCACCACTGGCGACGAAGTCCTGCGCGCAGTACAGATACAGCTCGCGCGTGCGCGGTCGCAGGTCGAGGCCGGTCTCGATCACGTCTAACAGTGCGTTCTTCCTACCCATGGACCCAGTATATCACAATACTCCAGTGGGGAGTATTGAAAAATGTCAAATTCCTCAATGATTTCAACTACTTACGAGTGCGTTTTTCTGCTTTTTGGCTTGTTTTCGCCTTAACACCGTCGGAGACCGTCGATGGGCGCTTCCCCGCAAGGAACTCCTGGTAGGTGACCGACCCAGACGGATTTTTACCCGCCGCCGGTAGACGGAACCTGCCCGACGAGTGCCGCACTGTCTTGACGTCGCAGCGCAACCGGCGCTTGTCGAAGGGGATGTACTCGACGACCTCGCAGCCCGTCCCGTTGCAACACAGGCAGATGACGGCTTCGCCATCACGCTCGAACATCCCCGAGTAGAGCCCTGTCCCGTCACAGGCCGTACACTCGGTGTTCACCTGCATCGTGGAGCCACCCCCACGTCCCAACCGTAGGTGTCGGGACCGTCCTTGCCTTGGTTGTGGTTGTGAACGAAGTCCTTGTACTGGCAGGGTTGGCCATTGCAGTAGTCCTGACGGATGATGATCTTCGGGCAACCTGTCAGAATGCGCACCATCTGGTCGATTACCCAAGCCTTGTGGTGAGCGCCGTCGTTGCTTGCGTACTGGTTGGCACAGTTGAGCGCGGCGTCGATTCGAGCCTTCGTCTCTGTCCACTCCTGAAAAATGTTGTCACGCATCTTTGCATCCTTCCTTGTCATGTCGTCGTGCCCACCATCGGCACATCCAGCGCCAAGGCTGCGGCCCGCTGGTCGCCCCACACCGCTGGCAACGGAATTCGTGGGGCGCAAAGTACAAGTCCATGGCCAGGCATCCTATGGCGACGATCAAGAGAACACCCAAGAAAAGGATCATGTCACGCCTCCAGGGTCGGTGGTACGTAGCTCGGCCTCCATCAAGGCGTTGAGCGCCGTGACGGCAGCTTCAGTGAGAGTCTTGTCCATGCCTAAAAGCCCTCCTCAAGTTCGCTGATGGCTTGTTTGAAAGCCATAAGGGCACTGCGTATCCGTATTCTGTACCGTCGCATTTCCTCCGCCTGCCCTGTCACCATCGCGTGAACGGTGTCGGCAACGAAACCACTGAGGCGCCAGTTGGCCTTGCTGACGTCGGCCTTGCCAGGGCCCGCACAGATGTCGTAACAGCTCTGAAGCTCTTCAAAAAGCCGCACGATGACTACCGGGTAGTCGTTAAGATCTAGTGGTTGATTGGTCATCGGATCTACTCATGGACGCTCTGCCAAAGGTAATAGTCCTCGATAGGTTTCTTCAGTGCTTCGAGGAGCGCGTCTTCGTCGGGCACCCACTGGCAGCGCCAGTGACGTAGGAAAATGCACCATTCGCCGGCGGTCTCTGAATCTCCGACGATAAGGATGGGTCGCTGTAGCGCCAACGCTGCACCAAGCTCGGCATACATCCCCTTGCCTTGGGGGTGCGGCAGTATGACCACCAACTCTGCTCGTATAACGGCGTGGATGTCCTGGCCAGCACACGTAAGGTGATAGCGTAGCCGTGCGTTCCCTAGCAGCCCCTCGTCGTTCTCCTGCGTCCAGTCGTGCGTGATGACGTGTCCAGCGGCGCGGAGCCGTGCATACAGCGCCCGCACGCGAGGCTTCTCTTCCCACTTGGCGCCGACATAGATTTGCATTACCGCATCCCCGGAATCATAAGGTTACCCGCTCCTGTTGGCTTCACCAGACGGTCCTCCGCCATCCCCAGTGGAATGGCGATACTGTGGACAATGTCGGGGGTGAAGTAGACGTCGATCATCACCTTTGGTTGGTTGCGGTCACTGGTCCCCACCGTCTTGAGAACGTAAACACCTTCGATGGGGCCCTTGGCGAGCACACCCGGCGCCGCTTCGCCGTGGCTGAAGGTGAGTTGACAGGCTACGCCTCCTTCCATGTCCTGGTTCTGGTGCTCGATGACGTAATCGAGAAGGTCAGTCATTACCTTGATGTCAGACATTCCGCGTCTCCTTTTTCTGGTTACTGTAAACCCAAAGCTCCAACGCTTCGACGACAGTGACCGTCATCGACCGGTCGGTGAGCTTCTTCACCTGTGTATACAGCTTCTTGGGAATGTACAGGTGTACGTTGTGCTGCTTGCTCTGGTCTTTGTACATGACGGTCGCCTTTTGGGGGCTCTAAGCCCCGCGGAGTCCAGCTTCCTCGCCGACGCCGATACGCGCGTCGTCTTCGTCATCGAGCTTGTCGAGGTGTTTGACGAACGGACGGAGGGTTCTCTGCCAAGACCATGAAGCTGCGTGGACTGTGGCCCAGGCACGGGCCTTCGTCTGATAGCTAGCCAGGTCATTGAAAGCTGTTCGCAATGCTACCTCGACATCGATGACCTTCAAGCTTGGTGCCAGTCCTAGCTCGTTGCCTTGTGTCTGCATGGACCGGACCGGGCCAGTGTGAACATCAACGTCCACGCCCTTCTGGAAATGGGCCGTATGTCCAGTTGCGTTCGTGAGCACAACCGGGATGCCCTGGCAACGTGCCTCGAGCGGCACGATGCCGAAGCCTTCAGCCCTGGAAGGCTGCACGACCAAGTCGAAGGTCCGCATGAAGTCCATCATCATGTTCGGGCGCATCCAGTCATGGTTGACGACGGTAGACACACCGAGCGCCTTACCGACGTACTCGAGCTGTTGTACGGCCTTGGTTTTCACTGTCAACTCGAGCGGGAACTCCTTCCGCAGCGCGCTCAACGCCATCATGAGCTGGGGCGTGCCTTTGCGCTCGGGGAAGCTGCCTGCCTCGGTGACATGTAGGAGCCGGATACGTCCATTGACAGGCTTCGCAGGGCGCAACGTTAGTACGTGCTCGTCCACGCCGTGGGCCACGACCATGATAGGCACACGAACATTGTTACGTTCCAACACGTCCTTGCAGTATTGCGAGGGCACGACCACCAGGGTCATTCGGTTGCATGCGTCGCTCCACTCTGGAGGAATGGGCGACGTCTCACAAACGGTAACGAGAACGCGATGCTTGTGGCTGCTCAGCCACCCCACGCCTCCAGACGGATAGCCGACGTAGACGCCGACAATGGCTCGGTTGTTGAGTGAGATCGGTGCGCGGACGTCGTCGTAACGAACTGTGAGCGTGTCAGTGCCGTAGATGGTGAAGTTCTGGTGCCGGTGACGCAGCTCGTGTGCGATTGCACGGCCCACGACCGCAAAAGAGCTGTAGCCGCCGAAGGTAGAGTAGAGTTGGATGGCCATTTAGAAACCTCTCTGTATCCAAGACCATTCGATCATGAGGTCATAAGGTAACGCAGCGTGGTAGTTCAGTCGTTCGAAGCTGAGAGATTGGTGCTTTGGGATAGTAATGGGATAACGCATGGTACAATGGGTACTTGGTGTGTCACGCTGCAAAGCACGATATGCTGTCGCAAGGAGATACCAAGAGAGGATGCCCTGTGGACTATCACCAAGATACAACTGTAGTTGTTCGCGCCTTAATTCATCTACGTGCTCCCAGAGTGCGTCATCAACAATGACCCAGATTCCGTAGATGATGCCAGCCCAAGTAGTCAATCGTGGTTCGTTGATGATAGTCTTGGGCCCATTCAAAGTATAGATACAGTGATCGGTTAGATAATGGCGGCCGTATATTGCTGGCATTAAAGCATCTCCAGGGCGCGTCGAATGCGCTTACCAACGGTCTTGTACGCAAAGATCATCTCCAATTCGTCACGCTGCGTAGTGTCCTTCCCCCAACGATTCTCGAAGGCTTTACGCATCCAAACACGACAGCCGCGGAGGTCGGGCTCGGCCCAGTATTGCCTGTAGTTGAGCCCGCACGGACCAGCGTTAAGCATCGGACGGATGTGAACCGTACCTGCGTCGAAGCCTTTGTCGGCGGCGATCTCGGGAATGATCGTAGGTGTAAGGAGATAGTCGAGGAGGATCGCGCGGTCGTAGTATTTCAAGAAGTCGGTGAGCCCACCGTAGCCGGTCGCAATCACCGGATTTCCGATCAGCATGGCCTCATAGGCACCCAAGCCCCAACCCTCACCACGGGTTACGGTAACGTAGCAATCGGAAGACAGATGGATGTCACGTAGTTCTATGTCATTGAGGCGTTGGGGGCGTAGCCCTAAGAACTCGACCTTCGGGGTGTTGGGTACGTCCATGGCACGGATTAGGGTGAAAATCTCGTCTTTACAGACGTTGGGAGTCACGATCTTGAGGACTACGTTCTCGTCAGGTTCGAACTCGGTGAAGTATGCGGTCAGAAGCCCCATGGGGTTCTTGCGTGAAGCCCAGACCGTGATGGTGTAGAAGACGTAAGGCTTGTCGGGGTCGCGCGGTGCTGTGTCTACAAACCACCAGGCGGGATCGAACGTGTGGGGAATGACGCGAATCTTGTCCGCGCTCAGGCCGCCGCTAATGAATAGATGCTCGTTGAATGTTGAGGGCACGATGACGAGGTCGAAGGCTTGATCGATACGCTTGACGAATTCCTTTGGGATTTCGCTAGTTTCCCAGGTGGTGATGCAGACCTTCTTGACGCGCGGGGGCATTGCAGCTTTGACCCCGAGGTACTCGCCCTTGCCCACGAACTCGTGCGCGTACTTCGGTATCGTGTGGACGATGACGTGCGTGGGCCACTCCGGGTCCTGCTGACTATCTATGAGCGGCGCCAAGGGGGCGTACCGCCCCTCCAACGCCTCCGTGTCACCGTCAATGGTGAGTTGAATACGAGTCTCGATGCCGGCCGTTTGCATTGCCATTAAGTAGTCATGGGCGGCTTGACCGAAGCCCGTACCTTGGCAGATGGGACCACGATAGAGGACCCGAAGAGGCATCACTTGGGTTGCTCCTTTGCCGCGTGATCAGTCATCTCTCTAACCATGCCATCCAGTTGCCCGCCAGTTGCGGATGTAAACTGGGAGGTGCTCCCAGTTGTCTTGCCACCACTTGACAAGGCGCTCTACCGTCTGTTCGAACGTTACCTTAGCACACCAGCCACAGAAGTTGTACACCTTTTTGCAGTCTAGGCGTTGAAAGGGGATCTCGATACGGGAGAGGTTTGGCGGTTTAATCCAAGTCTGTGTAATCTTTGGGAAATACTTCAAGACCTCGGCGACTGACTGCTCGATTGTTCGCTGTTCACCGGAGCCCAGGTTGAAGATTTCGCCATGACCGCGACCTTCGGCAAGCTCCTTATCCAACGCCAGCACGCCTTCGACGCCATCTTCTACTGCCATGAACTCACGGAGGTACTCGGTGTAGTAGAGGATAGGTGACTCGCCACGGATAGCCGGGACGATGGTGCGCGGAAGGACCCGTCCGAGATTCAAGTCACCGGGGGCGATTAAGTTGCAACTGCGCGTGACGATTGCTGCTGGAATGAACTTGGATGCAGCGTAGGCACGTACAGCAAAGCTCGCAGCAGCTTTGGAGCACTCGTAGATGGCTTGTGGATTGATTGGCATGTCTTCAGTGTAGGGTTGGTTGCCGACGGGGCCGTATTCTTTATCTGTTCCGAAATACAGGAATCGGATGTCTTTGCCCGCCCAGGCGTTCTCCTTGACTGCTTCCAATAGGTTAATCGTTCCCATGAGGTTGGTCTGGAAGACGGGTACGGTGGTCCGCGTTGACACCTGAACCAAAGGCAAAGCTGCGAGATGGGCTATTGCGTCCACTGCATAGTCCGCTACGACGCGCTTGCACAGGTTGGCGTCAAGGATTGACCCGCGAACCCAGATGATCTTGTTTCTGATTCCAATGAGCTGAGCGGTGTCGAACGGGCGCTCATCGTGCATGATCGATACGACTTCGTGTCCTAGCTCAAGAAGGCGCTTGGCCAGGTGGGCGCCGACCGCGCCGGAAGCTCCCGTGACGAAATAGACGCTCATTCATCTTCTCCTATCTCAACCAGCTCAAAACCATCCATCAGTAGCCAGGGTTTGTTGGTTTTGAGAATACGGTGCAAGGTCTTATAGAACCGATCACTGTCATCTTGTATCCATTCAACCAGGGGCTTTATTGATTTAACGCCCCAGTTACGGCCGTCGGGCGTTGTGACATGTAGAATGTAAGCCTTGGTGATACTCACGTTTTCACCAACAAGGGGCTTGCCGACCTTGATCTTTTTACTCATGGCTTCCTCCCAAAGAAGGCGTGCAAAGATTCGCTAACGTAGTCGAGCATGATCGGCGTGAGACCAGGCCACACGCCAATCCAGAAGGCTCGCTCGGTGGCCCAGTTGGTGTTGTTGAGGTTCCCTATGACCGTGTGGGGGATGTTCTGATACCCCGGTTGCTGAAGGATGTTGCCGGCAAAGAGCATTCGGGTGCCGATGTGGCGGCTCTCGAGATACTGCACGAGGCTCAAACGGTTCCAGGGACTCCTTTCCCGTAGCCCCAAAGCGAAGCCAAACCAACTTGGGTTGGCTTGTGCGCAGGTGTTGGGGAGCCAGAAGACGTCATCTAGGTCACTTAGACTAGTGCGCAGTTGATTCCAGTTGGCACGGCGCGCCGCGGTGAACCCGGTGAGTTTCTTGAGCTGCGCGCAACCTAGTGCGGCTTGAATGTCAGTGGCTTTTAGGTTGTAACCGACGTGCCTGAACACGTACTTGTGGTCGTAGCCTGGCGGAAGCCCTCCATACTGTCCATCCCAACGCTTGCTACACGAATTATCGTAGCCGGGAAGGCACCAACAATCACGCCCCCAATCACGATAGGACGTGATAGCGCGGGCGAGTGCAGCGTCCCGGGTAACCACTGCGCCGCCTTCGCCCGTCGTGATGTGGTGCGCGGGGAAGAACGAGAGCGTCGAGATCAATCCAAAGGTGCCGGTACGCTGACTATGCCAAGTTGAGTCCAGCGCGTCACAATTGTCCTCGACGACGATGACGCGCTCCTCATCCCAGGTCTTCAGTAGATCTAAGTCCCAAGGATGTCCGAGGGTGTGGGGAAGGAACACGACGCAACGTGCGTGGGCTTTCAAGACTGTTTGGACGGCTTCTTGTAGGTTCTCTGTCTGTGCGTTGTAGTCTTGGAGGTTGACATCCACGAAGACTGGTTGGAAACCGGCGTGTAAGATCGCCGACACCGTCGTTGGGAAGGTCAACGCGGGCGTGATCACCAACGTTTTTGGTGGCACAAGCTCATGCAATGCTTGCATGGCAAGTAGATTGGCAGAGGAACCTGAGTTGCAGAAGATTACGTGCTGCTTCGCGCCGAAACGATCGCTGAGCGCCTGTTCGAAACGCTTGGTGACCTTATCGGTTGTCCACCACCCTGATTTGATAACTTCACAGGCGGCGTCCACCTCTTCGTAATCGAATATACGACCAGAGGGCGGGACAGGTGTCTTACCAGGCTCAAAGCTCACGTCCAATACCCCCACGCCTTACGTGTCAACTTGAGATTGCGTCGATACGGCATCCAATTGCCGCCGGCTGGAGGAAGGTGATTATAGGCTTCGTGGATGTCTTGGTAACGTACTGGATAGTACGTCCACTGCCCGTCCCACAGTCTACCGTCGGGATGGGCGTATGCTTGGCCAGATTCGAAATGAACCTTCTTCATCACCTGCGCAAAGTTTCCACCGCCGTAATGGGGTAGGTGCCAGGCTGGAACGCTGGGCGCGAGTACCGTCTGAATGCCACGTTCTGGACCTAGCACGAAGGGTAGGATGTTGCTTTCAGGGTGTCGCGTGGGCCATTCCGGTGCGCCGTAGCCATCACCACTCCAAGCCAGTGCCGTGCGGTGACTGAAATTCTCCATGATGATGGCACCGGGGGCATCGTAGTGAAATGGCGCTGTCACGTCGAAAATTGGCAAGGCGTGATTCATACCCATGAAGAAGCCGCTGGGAGCGGAACGTGCGGCGGCGACGTGCAAGCGCAACCATGATGGCATAAACACCCAAAAGTCGGCAATGATCGCAATGATTGAACCTTGGGCATGTGCCCAAGCAGTGTTGTAGGTCGTACCCATCTCCCAGGAGCCGTAGCCAGTATCGTACAGTGGCGGGAGTAGGGGGACGTGCCGCAGCGGGATCTCGGGCCGCAGTCGTTTCCAGAGTGCTCGTACCAGCTCATCCTGCTCGCCAAAGCCCCAGTTGACGACGAGCAGCTCCCAGGGCTCGGTAAAGTCCTGTGTAGCAGCACACTCCAACGGCGGGACGAGACCGTCGGGACGTGCGACGAGAATCGCCAACGTAGCCGAAATGTCACTCAAGGAAATACCTCGGTTTCTGGTCCATGACCCGACCTGCGGCGTGCGCCATGACTCGAATCTTTTCGATGTGCTGCCCAAGGTCGGCTAACGCCACCACGCCTACTTCCAGTGGTTTTCGTATGACACCGGCAGCTCCCAAACGTTCGCTTTCTAGGCGATGCCGCGCGAGGAACTTATCCCAGGCGTTGTGGCAGCCCCAAGAGATGTCGTCGGAGACGATGAAACCGCCAGGCTTAGTGAATAGCCAGGCGAACTCGTACTCGAGAGTTTGACACTCGGCATCGTGATCGCTGTCGTGAATGAAGATGTCGAAGGGACCGTGCTCGATGTACGTTTGGGGGACACCCAGGTAGCTTGGTACACGTAAGAAGGTCCAGCGTGGGCTGGGATTCTCGTAGCCACTAAAGGGATCGATGGAGATGAGGCGTCCGTGCTTTATCTCGTCTATGACCTCCAGGAACAGCCGTGTCGAAACGCCCGTTTGAACACCAGTCTCGACAACTATGTTCGGGCGTAAAGTCCTGATGAACTGCGCCACCATTGCCTGCCAGCGTTCGCCGGTAACGTCCATACCGTTCTTATCCATGGGACTATGCTCCTAGTAAGCCTCGCGGAGAAACCGAACCAGCCCGTCGTGGTTACACTGTAAAAATCGCGAAGCAAGTATGCAGTTCTGCGGGCGCGGTGCGCCTCCTACGCGGTCACCTTCGACTATTAGACCCGTGGGAAGTCTGAATAGCTGCGCGAGCCTGTTTGCAAACTGGAAGCGACTACTGGCGGGCCCTACGACGTGTCTGATTCCGCATACGGGGCTAATTGCGAGCTTTGCTACGTCGTAGGCGTGAACAGGCGTGCCGAATTCCCGACTGGACGCGCGAATACTCTGGTTATTGCGCAACGTCATCACTACGCGCATCCCGAAGTTCTTGGCTGTCGCCTCTAAACCGTAGACGTGAACGGCCCGAATAATCAACCAGTTGCCGCTGTCAATAGATCTAATGTAGTTCTCGGCTTGGAGCTTTTGTCTACCGTAGACGTTGATTGGGTTACAAACGTCATACTCGTGCCACATTGACGATGAATATGCGCCGTCAAACACATAACCCGTAGAGAGAAAGACCAACTTGACGGACGCCGGCACGACCTTAATTATATGTTCAACAGCGTCAACATTGATCCTTGCTGCGGCACTTGGATTGCCCTCACAAACATCAACATTGGTTGCTGCTGCGACGAGATACACTACGTCAGGATGAATGTCCTTTAGTAGTCGTTCGACCGCATCTTTATTGCAGATGTCGCAAGGAAGTAGATGCTGGACGTTCCTTTCGTAGAACGTTCCCACGACAGCTTCGCCTTGTCGCTGGAGTTCGTTGCAAATGTAGCTACCAATCAGACCTGAAGCTCCAATGACGAGATGTCTCATAATGTTCCCCACGGCGGAAAGTTAAGGTCGCGTTCCGAAATGCTTCCGACCGGGAATGGCCACGCCACATTGAAGAATGGGTCGTCGTAGCGCACGCCCCATTCAGTCTTTGGATCGTAGCAGGTTGAATACAGGTAGATGATACTGACGTCGTCAGTTAAGGCTTGAAACCCGTGGGTGCAGTCGGTCGGAACGTACACGAATGTTCCTGGGTCCAACCAGAATTCGGTGTAGTGCCCGTAGGTAATCGAGTCGCGTCGAGTGTCCAAGATCACGTCATACGCTCTACCACGCAGACAACCCACCATCTTGGCGAGACCAAGCTGGCCGTGCATCCCGTGGAGCGTGCGCGCGTGCGTCGTATGGGAGAAGTTGACTTGTTCGATGGGCGGGATTCGCCCACGTAGATCGCTGCGGTACAACTCCTGAAGGAACCCACGCGCGTCGCTACGCTTCGCGGCCATGGTAGACCATGCACCTGTGACTGCGGCTCTCATCTTTCGTCGTCCTCCAGACGCCAATACTTAGGCGTGTGGCCGTAGGCAATGGCTGCTTCGTGGGCCAGCTTCATGGCATTGGCAACTACGACCTGTACGTTAGCCGGTGCCGGCACACCCGTCGGCTTCTGGACGATCCGCGCGTCCCCTAGCTCTTGGGCTTTGAGGGCATGTCGCTCGATGAACTTATCCCAGGCGTGGTGCTGCGGTGAGCCCCAAGTCGTGTCGTCAGCAATCAAGAACCCCCCCGGCTTCAGACAATGGAATCCGGCTTCGAACTCGAAGGTCTGACACTCGACCTCGTGGTCGCTATCGTGGATGAAGACGTCCCAGGGCCCCGTGTCGTAGTAGATCTCGGGGATGGCGTGGATACTGGGCTTGGTAACGAGCTTCCACAACGGGTACTGGATATTTGTCAAGCCTGGAAACGGATAGGGCTCGATGGAGTAGAGCATGCCCTTCTGGTTACGCCATAAAGCACGCAAGATGGCGTTAGTGCTCGTTGCTGCGTAGACACCAGTCTCGACGATGACTTTGGGGAGCGGCTTCATCGACTGAAGTATCGCCGCTAGCTTGGTCTGCCAACGGTGACCGTCTTCCCGCAAGTCCACTAGGAGCTTGTAGAGTTGCGGATTAACCGCTGCGACGCGGTTGTAGAACTCGATCCCCTGTATCTTGGCCTGTGCCGCTGCCCGCCACCCCTGTAGGCGTGCGAGGATGTCCTGGTCCTTGTCGCGCCAGAGAAAAGGCCAACGGAACTTGATCCGGTCGGCGGCCTGGTAGGGCTCCTGGGCGTCGAACAGCTCTTCCTTGACCAGCCGATTGAACGTTCCACCGCGCTCGTGCCCGAACGCTGCATGACGGTAGTTCACGATCTTCCAGCCAGCCTTCCAGCACCGAATACCCCAATCGAGGTCTTCGGTGTACCCACGACCTAGCCACTGGTCAAGAGGGCCGACGGCCCTCCACGCCTCCGCGTGAATGCACACGCAGGCGAAGCCGGCGAAGATCTGCGGGATGGCCTCCGGGTCCTTGGTCATGGACTCGGGCGTAAACTCGTACTTCTCTCCGGTGAAGGGCTTGATGGTGACGTTGCGGCCGTCTTCGTGCCAGTGCTCGACTGGGAAGACTGCGCCAATGTCGGCGTGCTCATCCATGTAGCGCATCGGACCAACAAAAGTCGTGCAGTCGTCGGGGGAGACGTCGTCTCCGACAACCCAGATGTATTTGCAGTTAGGGTCGGCTGCGGCAGCATTGATGAGCGGGTTGTGGATGGCTGCAAAGCCGGAGGGTGTGCGCTTTGGGCCCGCTTGCTCATTGACCACGACGGCGTAGTCAGCATCGGCGGAGGCGTCTTGGTGGATTGTATCCACCAACGCCCGTAACTTTGCTCCGCCGTAGTAGGACCCGATTACGAAGTAAACTTTAGGCATCAATCAAAGCTCCCGCGCGACGTAGCCGTTCCATGATGGCGGGTGGTGGTGGCTCGGCTGGCATTGGTTTAACTAATGAATCGTTCCCTACCAGCCACTCCTTCTCGTAGAACCCCCGGTCCTTGAAGTACGATGCGTGCCCCCAGGAGTTGACCTTGTCGTACATCTCACGGTTCGTCCACACGTAGGAAGGGTGAAAACAGGTGTAAGGCAGATTACGTGTAGGTCCGAGGCGTTTGACCGCGTCGTGGTAGCCGACCATACTTGGTGGAAAGGCAAGCGTGACCGTGCCCACTGCCATCGTGTAATGAAAGGTTCGCCAATAGTTCTTGAGATTTACGTTGTAATAGGCTGGATCGTTATCGTGTTGAATGTCGGCGCACAGGTCATAGAACTCGTTGAGATCGAAGATCCAGTCAGAGTCCAAGATCATGACGGTTTCGTAACCAGCGTCACCGAGTCGCTTGCTACCCTCCTTCATCAATTCAATGTAGCCGCCGTAGGGCTCGACCCTTGGCGCCTGCTTGATGGGGATGACATCGATTCCTCGAGTACGCGCCATGTCCATCAGCTCACGCATTCGGGGGTCACTGTGCCCAGAAGGCGGTGCGCCCTCACCCAACCAGTAGAGCGGAAGGTCTTGCCAGAGGATGATGGACTTTCCAGGAAGGATCGCCATTTGCTGGATGACCAACTCCAGGTAGCGGCTTTCCTTCCAGACAAGCGTGTACGCTCCAAGGTTTTTCATCGTTTACTCCATATCAGAGAGCGGCTGATTGTCAGCCCAGTCCACCTCAACGGTACGTTTCGTTGGGAACTCACCATACATGAGTGCGTTCTTGCGCAGCTCACGAATATCAAAGTCATTGCCCTTCGATTGAATGTAGGGGTGCTCCGCCCACTCTTGGATCAAATACTCATTTTTGAAGTGCATCTTTCCGTCTTTGAGCATCAATTCCTTCTGCTTTACTACCTGCGGCTTGCCCCAAGTCTCGATCTCACAGACAGGTTCGTGTGTGGCCAGAACTTGGTAGATGAGGCACTGCGGGAAGTAGACGACTTTGTAGCCAGCCATGACGATGCGAATTCCGAAGTGTGTGTCCTCACTGCCACCTTGAGAACTGAACTTTTCATCGTATCCGTTGACCTTGATGGCAGCCTCGAGTGGGAAGGAGCAGTTTAGGCCGTAAAGCCACCCGCCCCCGCACTCGACCGAGATTTCCCCTCGGTGATCGACTCCCGATGGATGTAGCGTCCCGTCAACAATGCGTCCGTTCACCACTGTTGCCTCGTTGTAAGTTCTGAACGACCCGGCAACCGCAACGCCTGTTCGCGCCGCCGCCGCGTGAACTGCCAACCAACGTGCATGGATAACCGAGCAGTCGTCGAAGAGAACAACGTAAGTACCACGCGCAAGAGCAATGACACTGTTCCGCGCATTGTTAAGATCGTAGAAGTCGCGCTTGGTCTTCCGCCACGGTCCTTGCCAGGGCGAGGGCTTGGGCGGAACGTGACGATAACTGATACGGCCCTTCAACGCCTCGGCCAGCTCTTCCCTTCGTATGAGGCGTTGGGGCGCAGCCTCCCACAACAGCTTATCGACGACAATCAGCTCACAGGGGACCTTAGCGTACTCGATGGCGTGGACCAGGGAGTCGGCCATCCACTGAAACTGCGGGTTCTTCCGAGCAGTGCAGAGACCGAGGGTTATCATCGTCACTTCCTCAAGAAAAACGTCGCGTCGAGATTCCAGCCCGGCGTTCCGCGCCAACCGGGATTGTGTTCGCGTGCCCTCTGGAGCATGTACATCCGGGCCCAGTCAACCTTCCAACCGTGGTCGGAGAAGAACGTCAGCCACCAGGCGAATGGTCTGACGTGGACGTGCCCAGAGACCGCCACGCCCTCGTAGGCAACTGGAATGGACTCGC
>Ga0315273_10005014_pt1 | contig 16325 bp, 14 predicted proteins | sample YL17G02_0_MG_FD_205753 | JGI IMG/M metagenome (GOLD analysis project Ga0315273, IMG submission 205753) | Sediment microbial communities from Yellowstone Lake, YNP, Wyoming, USA - YL17G02_0 | ecosystem: Environmental > Aquatic > Freshwater > Lake > Sediment | place: USA: Wyoming | collected... | reverse complement strand
GGATATCTACTCGCTTCCCGATCACTTTGTTGCGGAAGCGGATGGCAGGGTAGCCCAACATCAGCGAGCCCAGGATATGTTCCCGCCGCGCCAGGCCCAGCCGTTGTCTGACATCCCGGTCCCTGTCGCAGAGCAACTGGCCATTGCCCCAACAGGCAGCTTGCGACGCCGCACGCCTGGGCGAGTAGTAGCACATTCGATAGGGCAGCCTGGGCGCTGGCCTCGGATAGGGGCACGCGCGCGTCGACGACGATCATGCGGCCTCACCCTGTCTGCGGTAGCTCCGCCCCCAGCCCGGCCAACACTCGCGCCGGGATGTGCGCCACGAGCATACCTTCTAGGACTCCCGGGATGGGCAGGCTTACGACCACAAAGTCGCCCTTGCCGAAGACGATCCTGGCGCCGCCGATCAGCGCGGCGGCGGTGAGGCTGAAGTCTGGCTCGTGCCCTACCAACATAAGGGTCGCCGCGTTAGAGTGCTCATCGAGGATCTTCCCCAGTTGCTTGCGGCCGAAGCCGGGAGCGAGCAGCTCTTCCATCACCACCTGGCAGGGTGCGCCGTAGCCTCGGGCGGTGATGGCAGCCGTCTGGCTTGCACGCACCAGGGGGCTGGTGAGTATCAGGTCGGGAGCGGCGAACAGCGCGGCGAGGTTGAGCGCCTCACGCTCGAGGAGCACGACCCCTTCTTCGGTTAGAGACCGCTCCGAGTCAGGGCCACTCCACTCGGTGCGGCGTCCGGCCTTCCCGTGGCGGAGAAAATACAGCAGCATGGCAAACCCCTTCTGAGCGCCGACGGCAGTCGCACGCGGTCGCGGATATTTCCGCTCTCCGGTCGGTGTAGAACAGGCCGGTGCCCCGTTCCACCGTCTACTTGACAGTGACATGGGCGAAACTGCGCGTCGAGTTGCCGTCGAGGTCTTCGACGACGAATCCGACTACGTAGTCGCCGGCCGCCGCGTCCAATTGCTTCCAAACGAACGTGGTTTTCCCGAAGGTGAGGGTCTTCCCCTTCTGGGTCGCTTCCTGCTTCACTTTGCCTCCGGCATCCAGGTCCAGCCATTTCTCGAGCACTGTGAAGCGATCTCCGGACTGCGGGACGATCTCGGCGGCGGCAGATGCCGAGCCGTCAGGCGCCCCGGTGAAGCCAAGCACCTGTCGCAATAGCCCGTTGCTGAGATGCAGCTGCGCCGGCCGCGTCTCGCCGCCGTCACCGAAGGTGTAGACGCCATCGACCATGTAGACCGCCTTCTCAGCCGCGACGCCGTAACTTGCCGGCTGCAAGAGCACCTGGGCCGACGACTGCCCGTCACTGATGGAGAACATCAGCGGTTCCCAATCGAATTGCAGCGTGAATTTGCTGCGACCTCCCCAGTCGGGATAGTAGACACCGTCAAGCTGGCGCGTCTCCGGGCTCTCCAGGTAGTCGGTGTCGGCAACGTTTATCGAGCTGGCGCCTTTGTCGTAGTATCCTGTGAAGAAGTAGACGTGACCGACGTTCGAGCCTGTCACGTCCGCCTTCATGGTGATCTTATGGCGCGGCGCGACGGTCTTGGCGGAGAGCCGGATGGGTGAGACAGCGATCACTCCAGCGCCCGGTGCACTGATGGTCGCCGCCCGGTCAGGGACTGACACTTGCGGTGTGTCGCGCTGGAAGCGGCGTCCGGTGTAATGGAAGTTCAGGAAGCTGTCCCACAGCGACTGGGCAGCAAACCGCTGGGCGATTGCGGTGTAGGACTGAAATCCCGCCACGGGAGACCGGTAGAGCTTCGAGTTGGGGAAATAGATCGAGAGTCCCGTAGACCCCGGCTTCTTGGGCCCGTGCTTCTCGGCTACGACGGCCGTCTTCAGCTCTCCGATGAAGGCGTTGGCGGTGCGCGTGACTTCTTTGTCCTGAGTCGTGCGCGCCGCCAATGCTGCGAAGTGACCCGCATCGACATAGGAGGGTGGAACTTTCTCCCCGAAGATGCTAGCGAACGATTGGGCGTAGCCGCGCGCGAGCGCCACATCCTGCTGGCGTACCCCCTGAAGTGCGTAGGCGAATTCGTTGAAGCTCTGCATCAACTGAGGCATGGCGCCAAGATCGAGTGCGGTCAGCGTGATGCTGTCACCCAGCTGTTGCGCCAGTTGTTGCGCCGACGGCATGCCCAGCCCTTCGAGGAGGCCACCCATCGGCGATCCCTGCCGCATGAACTCCGATCGCGCCCGATCATCAACGATGCGCTCGTCGTCCTTGATGTAGCTCTTGACGATGAGCTTGCCCAAATCCGCGCCGGTAATGCTTGGGTCCTGTTCCAGCGCGCCAAGCCACGAATGGTATGCCCAGCCCAACGCCGGCTCGGTTTCCTCGGAAGCCACTGCATAGCGCGCATGGGGCGCCAGTGCCGCGTATACCTCAAGTTGGCTCATCAAGCAGGCATCCAGGCCGACCAGGTCGAACTTTTCCAAACCGGTGCGCGAGCGTATGTCCGCCAGCGCCTTGTCCAGATCCATTAGGTAGATCTGGTTGCCCACAGCTCGCGCCAGGGGCACGTTTGGCACCGGCCGCTTCGGCGAGCTGGCGTCAGTCCAGCCCCCCGGCCATCCCATGCCATGGTCGGAGAGGACCAAGACGTACCTGTCCGCCGGATACTCTCGGATGGCCCAGGTGGCGAAATCCACCAACGACTTCGGATCCGACATGTCGACGTCGCCGAGGTCCGCCATAACCTTCGAATTGATGCGCGACAAGTCCTCGTCATGAGTCAAGTAGAAACGCTTGCCACCCGAGATCGCGCCGCTGCCCCGGCCTCGCGACATGTAGCGCTCGGTCTGCGCCACGATGTTGACCTGGTCGTTCGAGCCGACGCTCTCCGCCTCGTTCATGTCGAAAAAGACATCGAGGTCCAGTATCTTGTCGTCGCCGTCCATGTAGAGCATGACGGTCCATTTTTGCTTGCCGCCCCCGCTCGCGGGCTGGCTCGCCGCGACGGGCGCAGCTGCCGGCACCTTCGTTGCCGCCCCCTGAGCTGCCGTCCCCCGCGGAGCTGAGGTGGCTTGCTGGGGTTGGGCTGTGGGATCGCGGGTGGTAAGAGGTCGAGATGGCACGGAGGTGTAGGTGGAGGGGAGCGCCTGGGGCAGCGCATTCGGCTCCGCGGCCTGCTGGGGCGCGCTCGCAGGCTGCGAAGTACACGTGCTCATCAGGCCGATGGCCAGAATGACGGTCAGGGCCAGCCCGATCACGAGAGCTATGCCGCAGCAGCCCATCTTGCCCGGCAACCGGAACGAGGGAAGCCCCGTACCTCGTCCTGCGCCCCCGACTCCCCATCTGCCGGATCCACCACCCCCACCGGCCCCGCCTCCGCCCGATGAACCGCCGCCTTCCTGCTCGCGCTGGGGTGCATCGGCCTGCTCCCTGGGGCCGGAGGCAGATCCTGCCGGCCGGCGACGGTGAACAGTGACGATGTCGCCCTCCTCGCCCTCGCCGCCGGTCAGAAGCCAGTGAACCGAAGGTCGCCGGGGTCCGGCGTACGCCTTGTTCAGGCCGGCCGGTAGCTCCGCACAATCCGATGCCGGAGCCCGAGTCAGGCTGGCCTGGAAGCCAGGGTAGCGGGCAGGGTGCATTGTCTCCTCCAGAACCCTCCACTCCATAAACACTCGTCCTATTATACCAGGATTTGCCGCGATGGGCTCGCCGATCTTGGCCTGGGGACGTGATCGCCGACTGGGCGTGCCGCACAGAGTGCGCCCACTTGGCCAAGCGGCTCCGAGGCCGGTCGACGCCGGCCCCTGGTTTGTCAGATCAGGAGGAGTAGTTTGACGTTCTGTGCAGATCGCGTCGCACTCGGGGGTTACGGGAGAATTGTCACCGGCATACCGATGTAGGAAAGTTCGTAGAGGGTCCGAGCCGCTCGATCGTCCAGCATGATGCAGCCGAAAGTGACTGGCATGCCGATCTGGTCGGTCCACATTTTCTCGCCGGTATCAGCCGAATAGGGGAAGCCGTGAATTCCGTTCTCGAGGATCCCTGCATCGTAGATGCCCAGCCAGTAGGGCAGATAGCCGCCGACCGGCAGGCTGTAGGCAACTGGCTCCTTGGACTTGACCGTATAGTTGCCGGGCACAGATGCCGAAGCCTCCCGGCCGGTCGAGCACGGCCACTGGTACGCGACAACGCCGTCTTTAAAGAGCCAGCATGACTGCTGCGTCATGCTCGCGACAAAATGCCAGCCGGGCGCTGGGACGACGGGGGCATCCGGTCCAGCGACGGCGGTCCCGGCCTCATTGGAATACGGGATCAGCAAATCCATGCCGTTTTGAATGGGCGCCGACCCGGTGAGCCCGTTGGTGCTCGTGACAACGTCCGCGCCGACCCCGAAATGGCCGGCGATGGACCACAGCGTGTCGCCGGGCAGGACTGAGTACCGCCGCTTGTTGATGCCTTCACGCACGGCGGCAGGCTCGCGCGAAGGCGAATGCCATGCAGCTTGAGCCGACGGCAGCTCTGTCAGCGGATCGATCTCAAACTCGCGCGAGGAGTCTCGACGGCTCCCCTGCGCAAGGGCGGACGCCGGCGCCAGGGCGAGAAGGAAGACCAGGACCAGCGCCAGGTCAGCAGTTAGACGCATGCAGATCTGTCATGAGCCTTTTACGAACTTGTCGAAGAAGGCGACCGTGCGTTGCATGGCGGTCGCGAAGTTGCGACTGATATTGTGATTGTCGCCGGGGTATGTGTAAAGATCGACAGGCTTGCCTGCCGCCAACATCTCCGCGTGGAGCGTCTGCGAAGCTGCTACGGGCACGGATTCGTCCGTGATGCTGTGGTGCAGCTCCAGCGGGCCTGAGATGTCAGCCAGGAAGCTGTTGGGCGAAATTGAGGCCCAGAATCCGGGGTTCTGTTCGAGCGTCCCATACTTGGCGGTCAGCTCCTGCCGCCACGGACGGCCAAAGGGTCCCAAACCGCCGGAGGTCACCGGTGTGGCGCGCGGCACCGGGGTAGGCCGAGATGGATCGGCCACTCGGGCAAAGACATTTGGATAGGGTGCGACCACCCCTCCCCAAATCACTCCGGCTTTGATGTCGGTCGACACTACCATGGCGCGCAGTGTCAAGGAGCCGCCCAGAGAATGGCCCCACATTCCGATGCGGCGCGGATCGGCAGCTGGGTACGCCCTAACCGAGGCGAGGGCGTTGAGCACGTCATCCGTGTAACCGGGTGTGCCGTAGGCCCCCTCGGGCGGCCCCTCGGAACTACCGTGACCGCGATAATCGGGCTTAAAGACGATGTAACCGCCCTGCGCGATCGCGTCCACATAGGCCACGTAGCGCTCTGTAGTGCGGTATTGGGCGGGCGGGATGAATCCGTGGTTGAAGATGATGGCGGGCCAGCCGGTCTCCGGCCTGGGCCCATTCGGCACCGTCATCAGCGCGAAGATCTTGAACCCATCCGACAAGTACGACACGACATGACGGCTGTAGTTGGCTCCGGGCGGAAGCGTTTGCTCGACGGTGATGGCGCTCCCAGGGTACGCCTGCTGGCGCATGACCGAAATCTGTAGAGAGCATGGCTCGGTGGAAGGAAGAGTGACCGTCGGAGTTCCGCTGGCTGATGGCAAAATGCGAGTTGCCTCGAGGGTGGCCGCATCTGGTACGGCACCTGCGGCAGCACGGGTCAGCCCGGCCGCGGTAAGCACCGGCGCGGGCTCGGTCGAAGCCAAGCCGCCCTGGTCGGCACTGGAGGGATCCAAGACCGGGGCGTCCGCAGCGGTAGCGGGCGTGGCATTCGCTGTTGCCGAAGGGGCAGGGGCCATGACCGGCATGTCGGACGGGCGAACGGCAGAGGATGTGACTGGGGGCAGTGCCCCCTCCGCCGCGGTTGTGAGCACGCGGGTCGAGGTCGGCATATCAGTCGCCGCACTCGCTTTGACGGAGTTTGTGGGAGGGGAAGGCAGAACGTTCGAGACACTCGCCACGGAGGTGGGCTTGGTCCGGACAGCGTTGGCCAGCAAGGTTCCGCCAACGGCGAGTGCGATGACAACCACGACGAGCAGGCCCAAGGCAGGCCGCGAAATCCGAGTTTTCATGCCTGTGCCCAGCATACCACGCCAGCAGAAGATTGTCGAAATCGGATGTGATCGAAAGCGGAACTCCACGAATTTCCGGCGGTTGGACCCGTCGATGGGCCCGTGAACCGAACGCTGGCCTAGCTCGAAGACGCAGGCTCCTTTGGCAGCGAAGTCACGAATGGCTTGCCGTCACGCTTGCAGAGCGTCTGGATGGCCCTTCGCCCCGAGGCGGCCGCCGTAGGGACTCCTCCTCCGGGCTCGACCCACTGGCCTGCCATGTAGAACCGGTCCAGCCCTGGCAAAGTCTTGCTCATGCCCTTTCCAAACATCATGGGGGCCGTAGTGGTAGTAATCAACCATCCTTCGATTGAGCCCTGCCAGTTGCCGGTGTACCTCTCAGTGGTCAGGGGCGTAGCCACGTCGACCATCTCGATCTGGCCTGTGAGCCCCGGGAAGCGCCCTTCGAGCCGGTCGATGACCTGCTCGGCAACCTGCTGCTTCTCGGCTTCGTAGTGCTCCTCATCCTGCTCGCGCAGCGTGCGCCAGTACTCGTAGTCAGTCATGAAGCCGACAACAACTATCGACTTGCCTTCGGGCGCCATCGTAGGATCGAAGCAATAGTGGCGCATGCCGAGGAGCTGCTGCGACTGACCCCCTACGGTGACCGGGCGGCCGAGGTTGACAATGAGAGAGTGCGGCTCGGCCGAGAGGTCACGCGCCACGCCGAGCGACACCTGCACCATCGGTTGGAAGATCGGGAGGGAGTCATAGTATCCGCGGATCTTGTCGTCCACGAAGCGTCCCTCGAGCATCTCGAAAATGGTGGCGTGTCCGTCCGCCGCTGATACGACCGTTCCGGCGCGGAACTCCTCCCCGGTGGCGAGGCGCACGCCGGCCGCTCGCCACCGTCCATCGGCCCCGGTCTCGATCACGATCCGCTCGACCGGAGATTTGTAATGGATCCGCCCACCCAACGCCAGGTAGCGCCTCTCGATTGCCTCGGAGAAGGCGAGGGATCCGCCCACCGGGTAGCCGGCATCGTTCGCGTCCATCCAGGCAAAGGTCATCAGCATGCCCAACATCGGGAAGTCAGGTAGGTCGAAGATCGCGCCGAACGCCGTGCGAAGGAAGGGGTCAGTGAAGCGCCCTGCAAACTCTTCTACAGTCGTCGAAGCCGATTTGCGTAGGTCATTCATGTACGGCAGCAACGCCAGGCCGGTCTTAAAGGTGCTCGTCAAACCCTGCGGCCCGGTGGGATCGCCCATCGCCCTACTGGCCCGGACGAATCGCCTCACCTGATTCGCGAACTCTGCGATCAACCGGCCGTCTGCGGGAGCGAGCTCGAGCATATGGCGCTCAAGGCGGTCAATATCCGTGTAGAAGATCAGCTGCTTCCCTTCGATCTCGATGCGGGCGAATTCCTCGTGGTTCACGATCGTCCTGCCCTGGATTGCGCCCAGCTCCTGCCAGATCTTGTTGAACCCGGTTCCCTCACCCGAGCCGACCAACCACTCGATGCAGCCGTCAATGGTGTAGCCCTTGCGATGCCACGAGGTGCACAGCCCGCCCGGCTTGTCGTGCAGCTCGAAAATCCGGGTGCCATAGCCGTTCATCTGCCCGTAACAGCCAGCAGCGAGCCCGGTGATCCCGGCGCCGATAATGATGATCGAATTGTCCTCAGACATTAGTGCCTCGTTTCCTTCCCTAACCGGTGGGCAGCTCGCCACGCTTGATGCGCTCGATGACGCTATCGACCCAGACCAGGTTGGCCTTTGCGGTGGCAATGCCCGCTTCCAGGGTAAGGAGCCAGCAGTACAGCTCTCGTTCTGAGTGTACCGACCTCACATGTTCACCCGCGTCGCGCGGAATGGCCTCATAGACCGCCAACAGGCTGCGCAATTGTTCGGCTGCCCGCAAGAACATCGCCAGGATCTCCTCGTCGCTGAGCTGCCCCGCGAAGAAGACTTGAACCAGCTCAGCGCTGCGTTCGTCCGACTGCCTGAGGGGGGCGAGCAGCCAGGATCGCAGCTCGCGGCGCCCCTCATCGGTGACGTGGTAGACCTTGCGGTCAGGGTGGTCTTCCTGCGAGACAACCTCCTGAACCGCCCAGCCCTGCCCGGTGATACGGGCCAGGGTACGATATATCTGGCCCTGGTCTGCGGGCCAGAAGTGGCGAACTGAGTTGTCAAACGCCTTCTTCAACGTGTAGCCGGACATCGGCTGGTATCGGAGAAAACCGAGGATCGCATGCTCGAGCGACATGGAAGAGCCCCTCATATATGACATAGATGATATAGGTGCAGTCAGCTATAAGACTGGATATATAGTATATCCTTCTGACGGGTTTGTCAAGCGCCAGCCCTCGTTAGTAGCGATTTCCTTGTGTGCGAATCTCGATTGACACAGGCCGGGGCCCGCGCTACAATGCCGCGGTTGAGATCTCCACAATCCCTGCGCCAGGAGTTCGTAATTCATGCACAATCTCGTGCGATGATTCCGCCTGTAATCGCATTTGGTTCAGGAGGGCGGCATGGACGGAAGGTTCTTCGTAAGGTTTGCGCTCGCGTTGTTGCTCGTAGCGGGCTTGGCAGCGGCCGGGGCATATGTTTACAACCTAGGCCTGGCACAAGGCATGGCCCGCGTCGCGTTGACGGAGGCCCCGTTGCCGGGCGTGATACCGTACTCTGCACCGGTCCTCTTCTCTTTCCCGGGCTTCTTCGGGATGATCCTGCTGGTCTTTCTATTCTTCGGACTGATACGGGTGATGGTCTGGGGCGGCCACAGGGGATGGGGAGGGCGCTATGGCGCCTGGGAGGGGCGCGGGTCGCACTTCGAGGAGCACGCTCACGAAGTGTTCCAGGGTTGGCACCGCCAGGCCCATGAGGTTCAGGCGCCCGATGGTGGAAAGAGCGCCTAGCGTTGACCGCGGCCCTTCGAAGCCTGACCGGTCTCGAAGGGCCGCACCCTGAGGGCAAAGTGAGGGCTTGCAGCCAGATTGAGGCGTGACGATACACCGCGATGGCGCTGATACTGTTGGTTGATGACGAGCCCAAGATCGTGCAGGTGGCGCGCGACTACCTCGAGAGAGCCGGATTCTCCGTGCTCCCTGCCTACGACGGGAGGAGCGCTCTGGCGGCCGCACGCGGCGCCAAGCCCGACTTGATAATCCTTGACCTTGGCCTGCCCGGGCTCGATGGGCTGGAGGTGACGCGGGCGTTGCGCAAGGATTCGTCAGTCCCGATCATCATTTTGACCGCGCGAGGCGAAGAGACCGATAAGCTCGTTGGACTCGAATTGGGCGCGGATGATTATGTCACCAAGCCGTTCAGCCCCAAAGAGCTTGTCGCCCGCGTTCGAGCCGTTTTGCGCCGCTCCGACCTGGCCCGTTCGGCAGAAGGCGCCGAGATCATCCGCAGCGGGGATCTGACCCTCGACGTGCCGCGGATGCGCGTGACCGCCGGCAATCGCTCCGTCGATCTCACGGCCACCGAATTCCAGCTGCTGGCCACGCTGGCCCGTCAACCAGGGCGCATCTTCACCCGCGCGCAACTGCTGGACGCGATTCACGGAGTCGCGTTCGAGTCCTACGAGAGGGCCATCGACGCGCATGTCAAGAATATCCGGCGCAAGCTCGAGCCGGATCCTCATGTGCCGCACTATTTGTTGATGGTCTACGGCGTGGGCTACAAGCTGGCCGACGAGTAGCCGGAAGGGCTAGCGGATGCGCCGCCACCCCCCATACAGGCCGCGCTGGTGGCCGCCCGAAGAGCCCTGGCCCCCCGACGGCCTACCGGGGGAACGCGCCGGCCGGGCGATGCGGCGCGGCTTTATGCGGCACATCGCCCTGCTGCTCTTGTGGCTGTTCCTCCTGGCCCTTGCCGGGGTTTTCGGGCTGGCCTGGCTCTTGAGCCGGCTGTTCGCCGGTCCGGTCAGCGCCAGCCTCCCGGAGCCCCTCGCGATCGGCGTCGTGTTGCTGGTGATAGTAGGGGTCGCCGGCGCTGGCCGCTGGGTGCGCAGGTCTGCCTGGCCGATGGGCGATTTGATGGAGGCTGCCGGGCGGGTCGCCGAAGGGGATTACTCCGCGCGGGTGGCCGAACGGGGCCCGCGCGACATGCGTGTGCTGGCCCGCACGTTCAACCATATGATTGTGCGGATCCAGGCCGGGGATGTGCAGCGGCGCTCCCAGCTCGCCGAGGTAACCCACGAGCTGCGCACCCCGCTAACCGTGATCGAAGCGAACCTGGAGGCACTTCTCGACGGCGTCTACCCGCGCGACGACGCTCACCTCGCGCCGGTGTTGGAGGAAACGCGTCTGCTGTCCCGCCTGATTGACGATTTGCGGACCCTGTCGCTGGCCGAGAGCGGCGCGCTGCAGCTCCGCCGGGAGTCGGTCGAGATGGCGGACCTGGTAGACGAGGCGATCTCACCCTTCCGAGCGCAGGCTGCAGGCGCAGGTGTCGCTCTGAGCGCCGAGGTTCAGCCGGGGCTGGTAGCGGACTTGGACCCGGCGCGCATTCACCAAGTGCTCGCTAACCTGATCGCGAACGCTCTGCGTTACACGCCAGCGGGGGGAATCATCCGCTTACGATGTGCAGGGGAGGGCGACAAAATCGCCGTGACGGTCCAGGACACCGGTGTGGGGATCTCCGCAGAGGAACTGCCACACATCTTCGACCGGTTCCACAAATCGGGCGATTCGAGCGGGAGCGGGCTGGGGCTCGCCATCGTCCGAAATCTTGTGGCGGCGCACGGCGGCGAAATTGCAGCGGAAAGCGATCCGGGAGTCGGGACGACTGTCAGCTTCACGATACCAAGGGATGGCAAGGAGGACAGATGAACGGCCGCGAGCGCATCGCCCTGGCTATGAAACTCAAAATGGGGGACCGGGTGCCAGTCATGTGCCAGCTCTCGCTGGGGCACTACTTCTTGAACACGGGACTTCCACCCCACCGCGTCTGGTTCACAAGCGAAGGCTTCGCCGAGGCGCTGGTCGAGCTGCAGCAGCGTTACGCGTTTGACGGCATCATGATCAACATCCCCGGCAGGCCCGAGGACCTCCTCGACCAGGTTAAGTCCGTTGAGGCGACGCGCGAGGGCGAGAAGATGACGTGGCGGAACGGCGACCTGACCCTGGTGCCTTGGGACGACAACGCCCAATACTACCCGGCTGAGACCGGGAGGCCGTACCACGCGGACTTCGAGACCTTTGACCCCGATCGGATGGACTCGATCGACGGGTACCCGGGGTATCACTGGGGGGTCTACCACACCCCGTATTTACCCGGCAAGAGCGTTCGAGGCCCGATGAAAGAACCGCCGGAATACTTCCTCCGGACCATCAAATTGGTACGCAAGGCCACCGGAGGTGCGGTGTCAGTCCATGGGGAAGTGTTCCCGCCGTTCACCCACTATCTTGAGCTTTTCGGCTATCAGCAGGCGCTGACCGGGTTGATCGCCGACCCGGCGAAGGCGCACGCGGTGCTCGACCGCCTGACCGACGCCTCAATCAGCTGGGGGATCGCGCAGGCGCGTGCAGGCGTGGATGCTGTTCTCAACTCGTCTGCTTTCGTCGGCGGCGGGTTCATCTCGCGCAAGATGTACCGCGAGTTCGTAGTGCCGTACGAGAAACGGGTCACCGACGCCATCAAGGGAGCCGGGGCTTTCGTCTACACCCACACATGCGGCAAAATCGGCGACCGCCTCGACTTGATGGTCGAGACCGGCACCCAGGGGCTGGACACTCTCGACCCGCCGCCGCTTGGCAACGTGGACCTGGCTGTTGCGAAGCAACAGGTCGGAAAGAAGCTCTTCCTCAAGGGCAATATGAATCCGGTGGCCCTGCTGAGTTACCAGATCGAGAGCGATGTGGTCGCTGAAGCCACTCGCTGTCTCCGGTCGGCAGGACCAGGGGGCGGGTACATTCTGGCGACTGCATGCTCGGTGGCGCCCCGTATGGAGCCCTGGAAGCTGAAGATGCTGGTGCCGCTGGCCGAAGAGATCGGGCGGTACGCACAACCCGCATAGGCGTCGCCCCGGGCGACCTAGCTCGCGTGGCTTGCAGGGATCTTCCGCGGTGCCCCGCCTCGGGAGCCCTCACCTCGAGCGGTCGCCTGACGGAGGCGCCGGAGCAGCGGCTACGGCAGGCGGTTGAACCAGAACAGCGAAAGGGTGCCCGCGGCGAGCAGGAACAAGATTGCGATCCCGGCGAAGATGGCCGTGACCTCGGTCTGCTGCTTCATGAACACCAGCTGGGTGTTCAAGTTCTCGTAGATCCTCTGCAGGTCCGTCGCCGTCGAGGCGTTGTAATAGACGCCGTTGGTCGCCGCGGCAATCGCCCTGAGCACATTCTCATCCAGCTTCACGCGCATCGAACGCCCAGAGTTATTTAGGACGACCCCTTCGACGCTACCAAGCCCAACGGTGTAGACTCGGATGCCGCGCGCTGCAACCTGCTCGACGACGTCGAGCGGCCTCGGGCCCCGGTTGCTCTGCCCGTCGGAAAGCAAGACGACAATGGCAGGCTCATAGTGCCCTTTGGGGACGGGGGTCGGGGTGGGCGTGGGTACTGTCGACGTGTCGGGTTCGCCGCTCTCGAGGTTGGCGTCCTCGAAAATCGCTTCCACCGAAGTCTGCAGCCCCGAGCCGATCGCCGTGCCGCGCTGCGTCCGCAGCCGGTGAATCGCGGCCACCACTGCGGGTTTGTCGGACGTTGGGGCCTGCACAAGGGCGGCATTGTCGCTAAACGACACGATGCCCACCTTGACTCCGGGCGGCTGTTTTTGGACGAATGCGAGGGCCGCTGCTTTGGCCGCATCCAGACGGGTAGGCTTCATGTCGTTGGCGCGCATGCTGCCCGAGACGTCCATCGCAAGGATCACGGTGCCCTGCTGGCTCGGCAGGGTCACCACAGTGAAGGGCCTTGCCAGCGCAACGAGCAGCACGGCCAGGCCTATCATGAATAGCGCCGGGGGCAGGTGGCGGCGCCAACCCGGCCCGCGTCCGAGGGCTTCGCGGACCAGCGACAGGCTGGCGAACCTCAGGGCATACTTCTGGCGCCTGCGCTGCGCCAGAATGTAGAGGGCCACCAGCGCCGGAATCAAGAGCAGTAACCATAGCATCCACGGCCACTGGAATTGCATGTCCACCTCAGCTCGTTCGAGCTAAATGCTTCTTCTGCTTGCGCCGCCCCGCGAACTCGACGATGGCTCGCACGAGGTCACCCTCCGTCGAGACAGACAGCACGTCAACCCTGGCGTGTCGGAAGGCCTCGTCCAGGCTCGCCTGGCGACGCATTGCGGCCTCGTTGAAACGGCGGCGGAACCCCTGGTTGTGGGTATCTACGAATAGCTGCTCGCCCGTTTCCGCATCCTGCATCAGCACCATGCCTATATCAGGCAGCTCGATCTCACGCGGGTCCCACAGGCGCACTGCAAGCACCTCGTGCCGGCGTGCCAAGAGGGCGAGCAAATCCTCCCACCCCGGCGTGCTGATAAAATCGGAGACTACGAAGACCAGCGATCGCCTGCGGATAACCCGATAGGCGGAGGCGAGCAGAACCCGCAAGTCCGTGAAGGGCGCTTTCGGCAGCCGCGGCCGTCGTTGCAGCTCGTCGATGAGCCGCAAAACGTGGAGCCTGCCGCTGCGTGTGGGAAACACGCGCTCGGCGACTCCGTCGTAGAGGATCGCCCCGACCCGGTTACCGTGACGCGTCAGCAGCCTGGCGAGCACGGCCGAGAACTCGATCAGACGATCGCGCTTCAGATTGTCGACCGTGCCAAAGTCGACTGAGGGACTCAGGTCGAGCAGGAACCAGGCGGTGATTTCCCGGTCTTCGGTGTACAGCCGCACATACGGCGTGGACATGCGGGCCGTCACGTTCCAGTCGAGGTGGCGGATGTCGTCGCCGGGTTGATACTCGCGAATGTCCGCCAGGTCCAGTCCGGAGCCGTAGAACAGGCTGCGGTAATCACCCTGCAGGATCCCGTCGAGCCGGCGGATTACCTGCCAGTCGAGGCGCTGCAGCAGGCGCTCAGGCGCCGATCGCGACGTCGACGGGTGCATTTGTGCGCAACGGTTGAACCGGCATGGCAATCTGTTCCATAACACGGCCCAGGATCATGTCAGCGGTGACATTATCGGAAAGCGCCTCATATGAGAGGATCAAGCGGTGACGGACGACGTCGAGCACCAGGTCGCGGACGTCGGCGGACAGAACGTAGCCGCGCCCTCGCAGATAAGCAAGAGCGCGGGCGGTCAGAATCAAGTTGATCGACGCGCGCGGGCTTGCGCCGTAGAGAATGTAGCGAGCGATATCGTCCAAGCCGAACTCGGCAGGCCGCCGGGTCGCCGCCACCAGCTGGACAGCGTAGTCCATCAGAACCGGATCGGCATAGACTTGGTCGGCCTCTGCCTGGAGCCCGAGCAGTTGTTCGGTGCTAAGCACGGTGCCAGGAGCAAGCATTGGCCCGGTCATCCGCTCCACGATTACAAACTCCTCCTGGTCGGTCGGGTAGCCGATCTCTACTTTCATCATGAATCGATCCACCTGTGCCTCCGGAAGGGGATAGGTGCCTTCCGTCTCGATCGGATTCTGCGTTGCCAGGACGAGAAATGGCTCAGGGACACGGTGTGTCTCGCGGCCGATAGTCACCTGGTGCTCTTGCATCACCTCGAGCAAGGCGCTTTGCACCTTTGCCGGCGCCCTGTTGATCTCGTCTGCAAGCAGGAGGTTAGTGAAAACGGGACCGAGCGACGTGCTAAATTCCCCGGTCTTCTGGTTATAGATGCGGGTCCCCACCAGGTCGGCAGGGACGAGGTCGGGCGTAAACTGGATACGCTTGAAGTCACCGCCAATCACCTGCGCCACGGTTTTGATTGCCAGCGTTTTGGCCAGCCCGGGCACGCCCTCGACCAGGATGTGCCCACGGGCGAGCAGTGCCACCAGCATGCGCTCGAGCAGATGGTCTTGCCCCACGATCACTTTCTTAACCTCGTAGAGCACCCGTTCCATCGGCGGCGCGCCCTCCAGCTGGAGAAGCGGGTTCGTTGTCATAGTTACTCCCCTTTAGAAGGGCGGCGAACCAGCCGCGCTGGCCGCTACATCGATCGGCACGGCGAAGCCGATGCCTATGAAGACGCTTTGATCGGTCGGGTTGGCCAGCGCCGTGACGATGCCGACCACCTCGCCGGCAGTGTTCAGCAGCGGACCGCCGGAGTTGCCAGGGTTCACCGCCGCATCAAACTGGATCAAGCCGTTGACTGGAACTGAGGTGTTTGGCAGCCTGAAGCTGCGCTGCAGGCCTGAGATCACGCCGGATGTGAGCGTGTGGCGCAGCCCCAAGGGGTTGCCGACGACAATCGCCTCGTCGCCCACCCGAAGCGCGTCGGGATCGCCAAGCGTGGCCGGAATGAGATCCGGTGGCGGGTGCGACGTCGTCAGGACCGCGATGTCTTTCTCGTCCATGCGGCCGGCGATGGTCGCCGGCGTGTCGGAGCCGTCTGCGAATGTCACAGTGATGACGGTGGCGTTTTGCACTACATGAAGGCTCGTAAGGATGTTGCCTGCTAGGTCGAGAACGACTCCTGAGCCGGCCCCATGGCCGTTCTTGCCGTCCTTTCCTTCGTCGGTGGTGATGAGCACCACGGAGGGGGCGATCGCGTCGAATACGCGCTCAGCGTCGGGCGGCGGCGGAGTGGCGGATGCCATGGCGGAGGCGACGAGCTCCCTGACCTGTAACTCGGAGAGCCGAGGCTGGCGCGCTTCGAAAACGGCGACGATGCCCACGATCAGCACGCCGGTAACGACCCCCGAGAGCACCAACTGGAGTCGCCTGAATCCGCGGCGACCGCTCGGGGCGGGGGTTGCTGGCTCCTGTGCCGGCGTAACTTTGGGCACGTACTGGCTCGAACGCGAACCGCGGTTCGTCCTCCGGGTGATCGCCGAAGGTGGCGCCCCTGTCGGGGAGCCTGCGGCCGGCCGGATGGAGCCCTCTGGCGGCCTTTCAAGATCAGCGGTAGTCACCGGGCCGCGGCTCGCAGCGGTTCCTGGCGGCGGTCCCGTCGCTGGCCTCCTACCAAATAGATTGCCCATGGGCCTTTCTCGCCGCCCCGTGCAGCCCTGAAGCTGGCCTGGCTGGCGGCCAACCTGACCGCACGCTGCGAGGCGATCGTGGACTCATTCTACCCGCTATCCCGAAAAAGTCAGTAGGGCCGCATCCCGAGCAGCCGCGGGGCGGCGGCGTCACCCGCGCACACGGGGGGTGGTCCCAAGACGGCAGAAGGTCG
>Ga0315273_10005013_pt1 | contig 16326 bp, 15 predicted proteins | sample YL17G02_0_MG_FD_205753 | JGI IMG/M metagenome (GOLD analysis project Ga0315273, IMG submission 205753) | Sediment microbial communities from Yellowstone Lake, YNP, Wyoming, USA - YL17G02_0 | ecosystem: Environmental > Aquatic > Freshwater > Lake > Sediment | place: USA: Wyoming | collected... | reverse complement strand
CGAGAGCGCGGGCCAGCCGCACATGGTCTATCTCGACCCGTACCGCTTCGTGAGCGAGCTGCTCATCCTGTTCATCGCCGGCGCCACCTGCCTTCTCTCGCTGCGGTTTCTCGGCAAGCAGCGTTTGCTCGCGCCAGAGTATTACGTGCTGGTGCTGTTCGCGACCATCGGCATGCAGCTGATGGTCGCCTCGTCCGACTTCATCCTCCTGTTCATCGGCCTCGAGGTGATGTCAATCTCGGTGTACGTGCTGGCCGGGTTCGACCGGTTCCGGCGCTCCTCGGCGGAGGCGGCGCTCAAGTACTTCCTCGTCGGCGCCTTCGCCTCGGCCTTCCTGCTCTACGGCATCGCGCTGGTCTACGGGGCCACGGGGCAGACCAACTACGTGCTGATCGGAGCGCAGTTCGCGGGCAGCGACACGTCGCTCCTGGCCCGCATGGGACTGGCGCTCCTGCTGGTCGGGTTCGGCTTCAAGGCCGCCGCCGTGCCGTTCCACATGTGGGCGCCGGACGTCTATGACGGCGCGCCCACGCCGATCGCCGGCTTCATGGCCACGGGCGTCAAGACGGCGGCCTTCGTGGCGCTGGTCCGGGTGCTGGCCGATGCCTTCCCGGCGTTCACGGGACTCTGGCAGCCGATCATCGCCGTGCTGGCGGTGGCGTCGATGCTCGTCGGCAACGTGGTGGCGCTGGCGCAGGGGTCGCTCAAGCGGATGCTGGCCTACAGCTCGATCGCGCATGCCGGGTACCTGCTCGTCGGCGTGTGGACCGCGACCGACCTGGGCCGCGCGGCGGTGCTCCTGTACCTCATCGCGTACAGCATCACCTCGCTGGCGGCGTTCGGTATCATCACCGCGGTGGAGCGGGTCGGCTCGCGCACCGTCATGCTGGAGGACGTCGAGGGCTTCTTCCGCGTCCGGCCTTGGGGCGCGCTCTCGATGGGCGTCTGCCTGCTGTCGCTCCTCGGGTTCCCCGGCACCTTCGGGTTCATCGGCAAGTGGTACCTGATGAGCGCCGCGATCGACCGCAACCAGCTGCTGCTGGCGGTGGTCATGGGCCTCGGCAGCCTGCTGTCGCTGGGCTACTACCTGCCGGTCGTCATGGCCATGACGATGAAGCCGGAGCGCACGCCAGACGCGCACCGCCAGGTGCTCTTCTCCCGCGCGGCCAAGGCGATCGTCGCGGTCGCCGTCATCGCGAACCTCCTCTTCGGCGTCTGGCCGCGGAAAGTCGTGGACCTGGCGCGCTCGGCGGCCGCGCACATGAGCGCCCAAGTGGCGGAGCGCCCGTCGGGGGATCGATGAACGTCCCCAAGGGCGTCTTTCGGCAGTATGACGTGCGGGGCATCGTCGATCGCGAGCTGACCCCGGAGTTCGCGCGCGCCCTGGGGCGGGCTTTCGCCAGTGCCGCATGGGATCATGCTGGTCACGCGCCGGTGCTGGCGGTGGGCCGGGACAACCGCCCGTCGGGCGCGGCGCTCGCGGCGGGATTCCGGCAGGGGATCGCGGATGCGGGGGGAACGGCGGTGGATGTCGGCCTCCTCCCCACGCCAGCCCTCTACTTCGCGGTCGAGGAACTGGGCATCGATGGCGGGTGCCAGGTGACGGGATCCCACAACCCGCCAGAGTTCAACGGCTTCAAGATGGTCCTGGCCGGCGGATCGATGCACGGCGATCACATCATGGCGCTCTGGGAGGCGATCATCACCGAGCGCTGGCGAACCGGCACGGGCCGGGAGACCTCCGATGGCACGGTGCTCCCGCGCTACCGGGACGCGATCGTGGCGCGGCACCGGCTCGTCCGGCCGGTGAGCGTGGTGGTCGACTGCGGCAACGGGGCGGGCAGCGTGATCGCCGTGGAAACGCTGCGGAAGCTCGGTGCGGAGGTGACGCCGCTTTTCTGCGAGTCGGACGGCACCTTCCCGAATCACCATCCGGACCCGACGGTGCCCGAGAACCTGCGCGACCTGCAGGTTGAAGTCCGCCGCCACGGGGCGGAACTCGGGATCGCGTTCGACGGCGATGCCGACCGCATCGGCGCAGTCGACGAGACGGGCGAGATCCTCTTCGGCGACCAGCTGCTCGTCCTCTATGGGCGCGATGCGGTGCGCCGGTTCGGCCCCGGCACGCCGGTGGTGTTCGACGTGAAGTGCTCCGAGGTGCTGCCGCACGCGCTCTCCGAGGCAGGGGCCAGGCCCGAGATGTGGAAGACGGGGCACTCGCTGATCAAGGCGCGCATGAAGGAGCTCCATGCGCCGCTCGCGGGCGAGATGAGCGGGCACATGTTCTTCGGCGGCGACTATTTCGGCTTCGACGACGCGCTGTTCGCTGCGGCGCGGCTGCTGGAGATCGTCAGCCGGGGCCCCCGGGGCTTGGCGCCACTCCTGGCCGACCTGCCGAAGACCTTCGCCACGCCGGAACTCCGCGTCGATTGCCCGGACGACCTCAAGTTCGGCATCACCGAGCACGCGGTGGAGTATTTCCGGGCCCGCTATCCCGTCAACACCATCGACGGCGTGCGCATGACCTTCCCGAAGGGATGGGGCCTGATCCGGTCGTCCAATACTCAGCCGATCCTCGTGCTCCGCTTCGAGGCGACCGAGCCAGCCGCCCTGGAGGCGTACCAGGCGGAAGTCATGGACTGGCTCGCGGAGCAGGGGGTCAGCGCCTAGCCGGGCCATGTCCAACGGCATGCGGCGGGCCCTGCTCGCCGCCGGCGGGCTGGCCCTGGCACTCTTCGCGGGGCGCTGGACCGCGACCACGCTGGCGGATCGCTGGTGGGGCCTGGCGGTCTCGCCGGCCGCCGCGCAGTTCCTCACCGGCGTCAACCTCCTCCGCCTCACCCTCGACCTCGCCGGCGTCGTCATCGCCAGCGCGTGGTTCACCGGCAACCTGCTGGTGGTGTACCGTGCCATCGGCGGGGTGGAGGTCTCCCGGCAGATCGCCAACCTCGAGGTGCGCGAGGCGCTGACCCAGCGCACGCTCCTCGCCGGTACGGTGGTGCTCGGGCTGATCCTCGGGCTGGTCACTGGCGGCGACGTATCCCGGCACTGGCGGGTGATCGCGCTCGCCTGGCAGGGCGTGCAGTTCGACCTCACGGAACCGATCCTGGGACATGACGTCGGCCTGTATGTCGCCCAGCTGCCGCTCTGGTCGCTGCTGCACGACTACGCTCTGGCGCTTGCGCTCACGGGCCTGCTGGTGGTGGTGCTGCTCTACGCCGTGATCGGGGCGATTCGATGGATTGACGGACGGCCCGCGATCAGTGACCATGCGCGCCGGCACCTCGGCTGGCTGCTCGGCGCACTCGCACTGGTGCTCGGGTGGGGACTGCTGCTCGAGCCACATGAGCTGGTGAGTGGCGTACTGGGCGAGGTCGGCACCAGGCAGTTTCAGCTCGCCACGCTCACGTCGCCGGCCCTTGCCGGGACGGCGCTGATGGTGGCGGTGGTCTCCCTCCTGTGGGCTGTGCGCATCTCGGTCCTCAAGCTGAACTTCCTGCTGCTGGCGGGATGGGCGGTGCTGGGGATCGGCTGGGTGCTGACGCGGATCGCGGTGGGATCGCTGGTGGTGCCCGGCGACGTGGCGCTGGGCGACATGGCGAGCCGCCGCTCGCTCGATGCGGCCGCCTACCACCTGGCATCGCTGCACGACTCGCTGGCGGTGCCGTGGACCGATGCGGGCACGCCACCGGCCTGGCCGTCGCTGTGGCAGACGGAGCCGCTGGTGCGAATCGGTGATGCCGATTCGCTGCTCACGGCCGCCGCCGACCCGGCGTGGATCATGACGCCGGCCGGCCGCCGCCCCGCGTGGCTGCTGCTGGTGACGAGCCATGACAGCGTGGCGTCGCTTCGCGCCGTGGCGGACGACCGCACGTCGGCCACCGGGGGGCCCCTCTTCTATCACCCTGACGATTCCGTTCCCGCCCCGGCCCCCGCCGCGCTGCTCCACCTCTCCGATCACGCGCTCTACCCGGGGGCCGCCCGCGTCGTGATCTCGGACGATGTGCGCGGCGTGCCGGTGGGCGGCCTGCCACGGCGAGTGGCGCTCGCGTGGGCGCTGCAGGAGCGGCGACTGCTCGGAACGCCAGCGCCGGATGCGACAGTCGATTGGGTGCGCGCACCACAGGCGCGGCTCGCGAAGCTCGCGCCCTACGCCGAGTGGGCGCCGCCGGTCCCGCGCGTCGACGGCGGCCGACTCGTCTGGATTTCGGATGGTTACCTCGTGGAGGAGCACTTCCCCCTGTCCACCCGGGCGAGTCTCAGCGGTCGGAGCGTGGGCATGCTGCACGCGGGGTTCGTGGGCGTGGTGGAAGCGGAAGAGGGCGAAACGCACATCTATGCGCGACCCGATGCGGGTCCGGTCGCCGATGCCTGGATGAAGCTCGCCGCGGGCGTGGTGGAGCCCTGGGATGCGGTGCCGGTGACCGCGCGCCCCATGCTCCCGTATCCCGCCGAGCTGTTCCTGGTGCAGTCACGCATCCTCGAGAACGCGGAGACCGGCGTCCTCGCCGGGCGCGCGGACTCGCTCCGGGTCACGCCCCCCGTTTCCAGCTTCTTCTGGATGCCAGCCAGCGCCGACGGCCCCGCGCGCACCGCGGAGTACGTGCGCGGCTCGACCGGCCAACTGCAGACCCTGCTGGTCGGCTCCAGCGTCGAGGGCCGGCTCGCGCTGGTACAGGTCGAGATCGACTCGAGCGTGGCGCTCCCCGGTCCGGCCGGCCTCGAGCAGCGGTGGGAGCGCTTTGCCACCTTCGTCCAGGTGCTCGACTCGGTGCGAGCCGGGGGCGGCATGCTCAGCGCCGGCGGCGTGCGGTACTGGGTTTCGCCCGGCGCCGTGGGTGCGACCCAATCCCGATATGGGCCCCGGGGTGGTGGCGGATCCTCGGTGACGTGGATCAGCGTTGCCAGCGGCCCGCGCGTGGGCGCCGCCCGCACCTTTGGCGATGCCTGGACCAACCTGCGGGGCGCCTCGGTGCCGCGACCGACCGGCGCCCTGCCCAGTGGCGCCCTGATCGATGCCCGCCGCTGGTTCCGGGTGGCGGACTCGGCCTTCCGGCGCGGCGATTTCACGGCGTTCGGGCGCGCGTTCGAGGAGCTGCGCGCTGCGCTCGAGGTGGCTCCGGTCAACCCGCGCTGACCGGACGGTCCGTCACCAGTCCCGCGCTTGCTCGGCCATGGGGTGCGGGCTACCTTGGGGCCGGTTTTCCCATGGTTCCCGAGGAGCGGCTGTGAACATCCATGAGTATCAGGCGCGCGCCCTGCTGAAGGCGGCCGGCGTGCCCATGCTGGACGGGGACGTCGCGTCGACGCCGCCGGTGGCGGAGGCGATTGCCCGGCGCCTCGGCAGCAAGGTTGTGGTAAAGGCGCAGGTGCATGTCGGTGGGCGGGGCAAGGCCGGCGGGGTGAAGCTGGCGGCGACGCCCGGTGAGGCGGCGGACGTCGCCGAGCGCATCCTCGGCATGCAGATCAAGGGCCTCACGGTGCACAAGGTGCTCGTGGTGCCGGCCGCGGATATCGCGTCCGAAGCGTACGTCGGCCTGATCATGGACCGGGAGACGCAGCGGCCGGTCTTCATGGTGAGTCCCGCCGGCGGCATCGACATCGAGGAAGTCGCGGCCAAGACGCCGGAGAAGATCCGCCAACTTCCAGTGGACCCCACCTACGGCCTGCTGCCACACCAGGCCCTTGCCCTCGCGTTCTTCCTGTACAAGGACTTCGCCCAGGTGAAGGCGGCGGCGCAGATCATGGAGCGGCTGTACACGGTCTTCACGCACAATGGCTGCTCGCTCGCCGAGATCAACCCGCTCGTCACAACCCCCGACGGCCGCGTGCTGGCGCTGGATGCCAAGGTGGTGATCGACGACAACGAGCTGTTCTGGCGTCCCGACCTCGAGGAACTGCGCGACGAGTCGGAGGAGCCACCGGCCGAGGCGGCGGCGCGGCGCGCGAACCTTTCCTTCATCAAGCTCGACGGCAACGTGGGCTGCGTGGTGAACGGCGCCGGGCTCGCGATGGCGACGATGGACCTGGTGAAGTACTACGGCGGAGAGCCGGCCAACTTCCTCGACATCGGGGGCAGCTCCAATCCCGAGAAGGTGGTGAACGCGCTCAAGATCATCACCACCGACCCGAACGTGAAGGCCATCCTCTTCAACATCTTCGGTGGCATCACCCGCACCGACGATGTGGCCAACGGGATCAAGACCGCGCTGGCGCAGTTCCCGGTGAAGGTGCCGATCGTCGTGCGCCTCACCGGCACGAACGAGGCGGAAGCCTTCAAGATCCTCCAGGGCATCGGCATGACGGCATTGAGTGACATGGACGAGGCGGTGCAGCGGGTGGTCCGGGCCGCACAGGGGGCGGCATGAGCGTCTTCGTCAATAGCGCCACCCGGCTGCTGGTGCAGGGCATCACGGGCCGCGAGGGCTCGTTCCACGCGCGCCACATGCTCGAGTACGGCACGCAGGTGGTCGGCGGCGTCACGCCGGGCAGGGGCGGGCAGACGTTCGAGGGCAAGGTGCCGGTGTTCAACACCGTCGCCGAGGCGGTCAGCGCCACGGGCGCCGATACGGCAGTCGTGTACGTGCCGCCCACCGCAGCTGCCAGCGCGCTGTTCGAGGCTGCCGACGCCGGGATCAGCCTCATCGTGTGCATCACGGAAGGCATTCCGGTGCAGCATGTCGCCCGGGCCATGCCCTACGTGCGCGCCCGCGGCGTGCGGCTCATCGGGCCCAATTGCCCGGGGTTGATCACGCCCGGGGAAGCGAAGGTCGGCATCATTCCGGGCAGCATCTGCCGTCCGGGCCGGGTCGGCATCGTGAGCCGCAGCGGGACGCTCACGTACGAGATCGTGAACCATCTGACCAAGGCCGGCATCGGCCAGAGCACCTGCGTGGGGATCGGTGGCGACCCGCTGATCGGGACCAACTTCATCGACGTGCTGCGCGCCTTCCAGGACGATCCTGACACCGACGTCATCGTCATGATGGGCGAGATCGGCGGCACCGACGAGCAGCAGGCGGCGGAATTCATCAAGGCGCACGTCACCAAGCCGGTCGTCGGCTTCATCGCGGGCCAGACGGCGCCCAAGGGACGCCGAATGGGTCACGCCGGTGCGATCATCTCGGGTTCGTCGGGTACTGCCGAGGAGAAACTCGCCGCGTTCGCGGCCGCGGGGATGGGGATCATGAAGCGGCCGGTGGACGTGATTGAACTGGTGAAGGAGCGACTTAACTGACTGCGTGAGGAGTAAGGAGTGAGGGGGACATTGGAACGGAGTCGACCTCCTCACTCCTCACACCTCACGCTTTTCAATTCAGACCGGGGATCGCATGACAAATCGCACACTCGCCATCATCAAACCCGACGCCATTGCCAGCGGCAAGGCTGGACTCATCATCGCCCACCTGCAGAAGGAGGGGTTCAGGGTGCGGGCCGCCCGGCTGGCGCGGCTGTCGAAGGGGGAGGCCGGGGCGTTCTATGCAGTGCATGAGGGGCGGCCGTTTTATCCCGAGCTGGTGGCCTTCATGGTGAGCGGGCCGTGCATGCCGCTGGCGCTGGAGCGGGCCGACGCGGTGGCGACGCTGCGGACGGTGATCGGGGCGACCGACCCGGCGGAGGCGGCACCGGGGACGATCCGGAAGCTGTACGCCGAGTCGAAGGGCCGGAACGCGATCCACGCGTCGGACAGCGACGAGAACGCGGCCCGGGAGATCGGGTTCTTCTTCACCGAAGGGGAGCTGGCCGGCCTCTGGGGCTGATGAATCCGCATCCATCTGTCTTGACCTAAGTCCTTCTCCCACTTAGCTTCCGGGGCTATGCTTCGGGTCGATCTCCGGAATTTGAAACACGGGCCGGTGGCCACCACGGGCACCTTGCCGCAGGATGATCCGGTTTTCGATGGGCTGGATCTATCCCTCAAGGGACCGGTCCAGGTGGATGGCCGCATTCAGGCCAGCGGAGCAGGCGGATATTTCTGGAAGGGCCACGTTCGCGGGCAGGTGCAGGCACAGTGCCGTCGCTGCCTCTCGGATGTGGCTCTGTCGATCGATACGGATGTCGGGCTCATGTTCAGCAGCGACCCCGATCTTCAGGATGATCCTTCGGTGCACGAGCTGGCGCCGTCGGCCACCCAGATCGACCTTGTCGAGTTCGTGCGGGAGGAGCTGGCACTCGCGGTGCCTGGATATCCGCTGTGCCGCGCCAATTGCGCGGGACTGTGCCCCAGCTGCGGGGCTGACCTGAACGCGGGACCGTGCGGGTGTGCGGTTCCTGACCACGGATGAGGATGTCATGGCCGTTCCCAAGCGCAGAACCTCGAAGTCACGCAAGCGGCTCCGCCGGGGCCATCATACGGCGGCCGGCATGCGGACGCAGGCTTGCCCCCGTTGTAGCTCGCCGCGCCTTCCGCACCGTGTGTGCGGATCCTGCGGCTACTACGCCGGCAAGAAGCGGATCGAGGTAGAGGACAACTGACGGTGATCCGCGTCGCGCTGGACGCGATGGGCGGAGACCATGCGCCGCAGGCCGAGATCGAGGGTGCGCTCGCCGCACTCGAAACGCTTCCGGGCGACTTCACGATCCAGCTGGTCGGGCGGGTGGATGTCATCGAGGCGGAGCTGGCGCGCCATCCAGGCGCCGATCGGCGCCGCCTCGAATGCATTGAGGCTCCCGAGGTGGTGGGAATGGCCGAGAAGCCCATCGCCGCCATCCGGAAGAAGCCGAAGTCCAGCCTGATGATCGGTGTGGGCCTGCAGAAGGCCGGCCAGTCCGACGCGTTTATTTCCGCCGGCAATACGGGCGCGACCCTCGCGGCCGCCACGGTGCTGCTGGGCCTGCATGATGGTGTGATGCGCGCGACGGTGGCGACGCCATTCCCGACCGCCGACGAGCCCGTCGTGGTACTCGACGGCGGGGCCAACGTGGACTGTTCGCCGCGAGAGCTGGTGGGCTTTGCATACCTCGGGACGGTCTATGCCCGCGACGTGCTGGGCAAGCCGTCGCCGGTCGTCGGCCTGCTCAACGTGGGCGAGGAAGACGAGAAGGGCACGGCCATGGTGAAGGACGCCCACCAGCTGCTCAAGACTGCGCCCGGTCTCAACTATATCGGCAACATCGAGGGTCGCGACATCGTGGCCGGCCATGCGAAGCACGGGCACATCGACGTGGTGGTGTGCGACGGCTTCGTGGGCAACATCGTGCTCAAGTTCTATGAATCGGTGGCCCGGCTCATTGTGCGCCTGGTCAAGCGGAACGCCCCCGAAATCCTCGAGCGCGACGACGTGCGCGAGGTGTTCCGCATCCTCGATTACTCCGAGTACGGTGGCGCGCCGCTGCTCGGCGTGAAGGGCGTCTGCATCATCTGCCACGGTGCGTCATCACCCAATGCCATCAAGAACGCCATCCGGGTCGCGGTCCAGTCCGCGCAGGTGGGCCTGAGCCAGCACATCGGCGCTGAATTCGCGGCCATTGCCGCGCGCAGCCCGTGAGGCGGGCGCCGATCGCGGCCTTTCGTGGCCTCGGTGTCAGCGTGCCGAAGACGATCGTCACCAATGCCGACCTGAGCCGGACGCTCGAGACATCCGATCAGTGGATTCAGGAGCGCACCGGCATTCGCGAGCGCCGCGTCGCGCGCACGGACGAGTCGCTGACCCAGCTCACGGAGTCGGCCAGTCGCATGGCGCTCGCGCGCGCGGGCCTGAACCCCGCCGACCTCGATGCCATTGTGGTCGCCACCGTGACACCCGACCGCCGCATGCCCTCCCAGGCGTGTGACCTGCAGGCGGTGCTCGGCGCGAACCGCGCCGCCGCCTTTGATATTGCCGCCGCGTGCCCCGGGTTTGTGTTCGCGACTGGCATCGCTGAAGGGCTCATCGCCTCCGGTACGTACCGGAACGTGCTGATCCTTGGCGCCGAGCGCCTCTCCACCATTACTGATTGGCAGGACCGGGGCACCGCGGTGCTCTTTGGCGACGGCGCCGGCGCGGCGGTGGTGACGCCCGCCACGGGTGACGGCCGCGGCATCCTGTCGACCTACCTCAGGTCGGACGGACGCCTGGCGGAGCTGCTGCACATCCCGGCCGGCGGCGGGATGAACCCGCTCACCGCCGAAAACGTGAATGATCGTGGCCAGTACATGAAGATGGCCGGCCGCGAAGTCTTCAAGGCCGCGGTCAGGGCGATGGGCGAGGCCTGCGATGAGGCGTTGCGCCGGGCCGGCGTCACGTCGGAGGAGATCGAGCTGTTCGTGCCGCACCAGGCGAACCTGCGCATCATCGAGGCGACCGCGAAGCACTCGAATATTCCCATGCAGAAGGTCATGGTGAACCTGGAGCGGTACGGCAACACCTCGGCCGCATCGATTCCTCTCGCGCTGGCACAGGCGGAGGAGGAGGGCCGGCTCAAGCCGGGCACGTTGATTCTCCTGGTGGCCTTCGGGGCGGGCTTCACGTGGGGGGCGACGGTCGTCCGGTGGTGACGGTGCTGCTGTGCCCCGGCCAGGGGGCCCAGAAAGTTGGCATGGGGCGCGATCTCGCAGAGCGCTTCCCGCAGGCGCGGGACCTCTTCGAGGCGATCGACGAGGCGCTGGGCGTGCCGCTCTCGCGGCTGATGTGGGAGGGGCCGGAGGAGGAGCTCACGCTGACGCACAATGCGCAGCCGGCCATCCTGGCGCACACCTGCGCGGTGCTGTCGGTAGTGGGCGAGAAGCTCGGGCAGGTGGTGGCGGCGGCGGGCCACAGCCTGGGTGAATACAGCGCTTACGTCGCGGCAGGCGCCCTCACGCCCACCGACGGCGCGCGTGTGGTGCGGCGGCGGGGCGAACTGATGCTCGAGGCGGGGCAGGCGCGGGCGGGGGCGATGGCGGCGGTCATCGGGCTCGGCGCGGCGGAGGTGACGGCGGCGTGCGCCGCCGCATCGAGCCACGGCGAGGTCGCGGTGCCCGCCAACCTCAACGCGCCTGACCAGACCGTCATCTCCGGGGACCCTGCCGCGGTCGCGCGTGCGGGTGAGGCGTGCCGTGCCGCCGGCGCGAAGCGGGTCCTCCCGCTCAAGGTCAGCGGGGCGTTCCACTCGCCGCTCATGGCCCCGGCGGTGCCGGGCCTCCGCGCCGCACTCGAGGCGGCGACGTTTTCCGCGCCGCGCTACCCGGTCGTGGCCAACGCCACTGCGCTGCCGGTGCGGGAGATCGGTCGGGCCCGGACGCTGCTCGCTGAACAGGTCGTGTCGCCGGTGCGGTGGGTGGAGTGCATGCAGACGTGCGCGGCGGACCATCCGCGGGCGCGCTACCTCGAGGTCGGGCCGGGCAGCGTGCTGAGCGGGCTGCTCAAGCGCATCGTGCCGGGCACGTCCGGGATCACCCTCGGCACGGCCGACGAAGTCGAGAAGTTCCTCGCCGCATGAAGTCGATCGACCTGACCGGGAAGGTCGCCTTCGTCACCGGGAGCACCCGGGGCATCGGGTTCGCCATCGCGAAGTCGCTGCACGAGGCGGGGGCCCGGGTGGCGGTGGTGGGTCGCGACGCCGCCCGGGCGCAGGAGGTGGCGGCGGGCCTGGGCGCCGGCACGGTGGGGGTGGGATGCGATGTCGCCGATGCCGCCCAGGTGGCTGACGCGATCGCCGCGGCCGAGCAGACGCTCGGCCCGATCGATATCTTGGTCAACAATGCCGGGCTCACACGGGACAACATCCTGCTGCGGCTGAGCGAGGCCGACTGGGATGCGGTGCTGGATGCCAACCTCAAGGGGGCGTTCCTCACCATGCGCGCGGTGACCAAGGGCATGATGAAGCGCCGGAACGGGCGGATCATCAACATCTCCAGCGTGGTGGGCCTCATCGGCAACAAGGGGCAGGCGAACTACTCCGCCAGCAAGGCGGGCCTCATCGGCCTGACCAAGTCGGCTGCCAAGGAGTACGCCAGCCGGGGGATCCTGATCAACTGCATCGCACCGGGCTTCATCGAGACGGACATGACCGCCGCCTTGCCCGAGGACGCACGGAAAGTCTTATTAGAGGAGATCGCGCTGGGCCGGCTGGGGTCACCCGGCGACGTCGCAGACGCGGTACTCTACCTGGCGTCCGATCTGGCGAGCTACGTGACGGGACAGGTGCTGGTGGTCGACGGTGGCATGGTCATCTGAGCGCGCGGCAGGAACTCATTTCTTCATCGAGGGACACATGGCCGACAGTAACGTGGAAGACAAGGTGAAGGACATCATCGTCGAGGAACTCGGCGTCGAGCGCGAGAAGCTCACCAGTGAGGCGAGCTTCATGGAAGACCTCGGGGCCGACAGCCTCGACACGGTCGAGCTCGTGATGGCCTTCGAGAAGGAGTTCGACATCGACATCCCGGACGAGGACGCCGAGAAGCTGCGTACCGTTGGCGATGCGATGAAGTATCTCCACGACAAGATCGGCAAGTAATTGGCACGTCGCGTCGTCGTGACGGGCCTTGGCCTCGTCACTCCCGTTGGCAACACGGTGGAGGAAAGCTGGGCCGGCCTGCTGGCGGGTCGGTCCGGTGCCGGGCCCATTACCCGGTTCGATCCGTCGCGGCTCAGCGTGCGCTTCGCCTGCGAGGTGAAGGGCTTCGATACCTTGCAGTACATCGACCGCAAGGAAGCAAAGCGGTACGATCTCTTCGCGCAGTACGCGATCGGGGCGGCCCACCAGGCGGTGATGCAGTCGCGCCTGTCCGACACCGCGCCTGACAAGAACCGTGTGGGTGTGGTCATGGGCAGCGGTATCGGCGGCATGCAGACCTTCGAGGACAACTGCACTGCCTATGCGCTGAAGGGCCCTGACCGCGTGTCGCCGTTCTTCGTGCCGATGTTCATTCCCAACATGGCCGGCGGCCTCGTCTCGATCCGGTACGGATTCAAGGGGCCCAACTTCGCCCCGGTGTCGGCGTGCGCGTCGTCGGCCCATGCCATTGGCGAGTCGTACCGCATGATCATGGACGGCATGGCCGACGCGATGGTGACCGGCGGCTCGGAGGCCTGCGTCACGGGGCTCACGATCGCCGCGTTTTCCAACATGAAAGCCATGTCGTCGCGCAACGACGATCCCACCACGGCGAGCCGGCCGTTCGACCGCGACCGCGACGGCTTCGTGCTGGGTGACGGCGGCGCCTGCCTGATCCTGGAGAGCCTGGAGCACGCGGAGAAGCGCGGGGCCGAGATCCTCGGCGAGATCTGCGGCTATGGGCTGTCGGGTGATGCCTACCACATGTCGGCGCCTGCGCCGGAGGGGGAAGGGGCGCAGCGAGCCATGCGCATGTGCCTCGAGAGCGGCAAGGTCGACCCGAGGGACGTGGGCTACATCAACGCCCACGGCACGTCGACGCCGCTCGGCGACATTGCAGAGACGCAGGCGGTGAAGGCAGTCTTCGGCGGGCACGCGCGCAAGCTGATCTTCGGATCCACCAAGTCGATGACCGGACACCTGCTCGGCGGCGCCGGCGGGTTGGAGTGTGTGGTGTCGCTGCTGGCAGTAACGCGGGGAGAGATCCCCCCGACGATCAACCAGTTCAACCAGGATCCCGAGTGTGACCTCGACTGTGCGCCCAACAAGATGGTCCGACGGAACTTCAAGGTGGCGGTCTCGAACGCCTTCGGCTTCGGCGGGCACAATGCCGCCCTCGCGGTGAAGCGGTTCGATGGGTAGGCGGCAAGAGACAGGCGGCAGGCGACAGGTTTTGACGCCCCGAGCGGATGCGATCCGCCGGGGCTTTTTCGCGCTCTGGCGCCCCCCGGACGCATATGCCATGTTAGCGGTGGAAGGAGGGACTCATGCGATCGCTCGCGCTTGCGGCACTGGTTTCCTCGCTTGCACCGCTCGTTCTCAGTGCCCAGGCACCGGGGCACTGGAGGAGCTATCCGATGAGCATGCCCGACGGCTCCTATGTCATCAGGTACACCGTGACGCCGGTATCGGATCGCGAGTACACCTACGCGTGGCAATGGTCGAAGAATACGGGCGCGTGGCATCCCGGCGGCGGCCGCGGCAGGAAGAACTAGCGGCATGTATTGCTGCCAGTGGCACCTCGACATTCCCTATGGCCGGCAGGCGGATGCGGTGCGCATCATGACGGCATGGGGCCGGGACAAGATGACGCACTCCGAGTTCCGCCGGGCCAAGGGCGCGCGACTCATGGCGGGGCACATCGGCGACTCGGCATCGCACATCATCGACGAGTACCTGTTCGAGACGCTGGCCGATTTCGAGGCGGCGCTCGCCGGCATGGGCCAGCCGGTGTTCAAGCCGCACTCGGACGCGCTGGCGCCGCTGATCGTGCCGGGCACCCAGGAATGGAAGGTTTACCGGCTGCTCGGATAGGCCTTGCGTGACCAGGCGGACTCTGGCACCGGCGACGGGGCTCGGTGTAGATTCAGGGGAGACGTTAGTTACGCTCCCGCAAGGAGATAGCATGGCGCCGACCCTCGACCCAGGCCGGCTGCGCGACTCCGCCCTTCGCCCCATCGCCGAGAAGGTTCTCGAGGGCGCTCGGCTCTCGGCCGCAGACGCCCGGACCCTCTACAGCACCTCCGACCTCACCGGACTGGGGCGGCTCGCCGACATGGCGAACCAGCGCCGGAACGGCGACCGGGTCTACTTCTCGGCCAACCAGCACATCAACCCCACGAACATCTGCGTGCTGCGGAACACCTGCACGTTCTGCTCGTTTGCGCGCATGCCGAAGGAAGATGGCGGCTACACCCGGTCCCTCGACGAGGTGTTCGCCGAGGCGGAGCAGGCGCGGGGCATGCCGACGAAGGAGTTCCATATCGTTGGCGGCCTGCACCCGAAGCTCCGGCTGAGCTACTACACCGACATGATTCGGGGGCTCAAGGAGCGCTTTCCCGAGGTACACATCAAGGCGCTGACGGCAGTGGAGATCGCGCACCTCGCGCGGATCGAGAAGTCGTCGGAGCGCGACGTGCTCCTCGCCATGAAGGAAGCGGGATTGACGAGCCTGCCCGGTGGCGGTGCCGAGGTCTTCAGCACGGCGGTGCGCGCGACGATTGCCGAACGGAAGCTGACGGGGCAGGAGTGGCTGCGGGTGCATCGCGTGGCCCACGAGCTCGGCATCCCAACCAACTGCACGATGCTCTACGGGCACGTGGAGACAGCAGACGACCGGATCGAGCACCTCGGCATGCTGCGCGAGCTGCAGGACGAGACTGGCGGCTTCCTGACGTACATCCCGCTGGCCTACCACCCCGACAACAACGAGCTGGGTGAGGAGCTGGGGCGGGTCGGATCGGCCACCACCGGCTATGAGGACCTGCGCAACATTGCGGTCGGCCGGCTTTACCTCGACAACATTCCGCACGTGAAGACGCACTGGCCAATGGTGACCCCGTTCCTGTCCCAGATCGCGCTGGCCTATGGCTGCGATGATGTGGAGGGCACGGTAGTGTACGAGCGGATCTATCACGAGGCGGGCGCACACACCGCGATGCACATGCACTACGACCAGCTGGTGGAGATGATCCGCGGTGCGGGGAAGCGCCCCGTCGAACGGAATAGTTTGTACCAGTCCGTGAGGGACTCGTTCGACGCAGCTGCAGACTCTCTGCCGACTGCCTACTCACGACTGAGCACTGCAGCGGCATGAGACTTGGTCGCATTCCGTGGATCAACTGCTACCCGGTGTACGGGGCCCTCGACCGCGGGCTCGTGCCGATGAGCGCCGAACTCGTCACCGGAACGGCGTCGGACCTCAATGACCTGATGGCGGCCGGCGAACTGGACCTGAGTGTCGTGTCGGCGGTGGAGTACGCGCGCAACGCGGCCGCGTATCACCTCCTGCCTGACCTCGCGATCAGCTGCGACGGCCCGGTGCACAGCGTGCGGCTCTTCTCGCGGCGGCCGCTCACGGAGCTCGACGGGGCCACCGTCCTGCTCAGCTCGTCGTCCCGCACCTCGGTGCTGCTGCTCGAGCTGCTGTGCCGGCACCGGTGGAAGGTCGCGCCGCGCTTCGCGACCGTCCGCGCCGAGGCGACTGACCTCTCGGCACTGGCGCAGTTTCCTCACGATGCCGTGCTCGCCATCGGCGACGCCGCGCTGGTGCTGGCCTCGCGCGGCGTCTATCCGCACCAGGTGGACCTGGGCGAGGCGTGGAAGAACTGGACCGGGCTGCCCTTCGTGTTCGCGGTGTGGGCCGCGCGGCGGTGCGCCGACCAGGCGCGGGTGCGCGACGCGCACGCACGGCTGGTCGAGTCGCGCGACTGGGGCCTCGAGCACCTCGACCTGCTGGCCGACCAGGCATGGGTGACCACCGGCATCAGCCGCCAAGTGTGCCGTGACTACCTCGGCGACCTGGAC
>Ga0315273_10005011_pt1 | contig 16327 bp, 12 predicted proteins | sample YL17G02_0_MG_FD_205753 | JGI IMG/M metagenome (GOLD analysis project Ga0315273, IMG submission 205753) | Sediment microbial communities from Yellowstone Lake, YNP, Wyoming, USA - YL17G02_0 | ecosystem: Environmental > Aquatic > Freshwater > Lake > Sediment | place: USA: Wyoming | collected... | reverse complement strand
TCGCGCGCAACCGCCAGTTGTTCGCGGAAGGGTTGTTGTCGGTCGAGCAGCTCAAGCTGTCCGAACTGGCCGAGGCGCAGGCCGCCATCGAACTGAAGAAGATCGACAACGAGCGCCTGAACGCCCGGCAGTCGAACGCGGCGCTGCTCGAAGGCCTGGCGCTCGAGATGGCGACGCTCAGGAACGAGCGGGAGGAGGCGCAGCGGCAGCTCGATCTGGCCGCGCCGAAGTCCGACCGCAAGGGCGTGCTCACCTGGGCGTTGACCGTCGAGGGGGCGACGATCCGCAAAGGGGAAGTCGTCGCCCGCATCGCGGACCTGGGCTCGTTCCGCGTGGACGCCACGGTGTCCGACGTGCACGCCCGGCGCCTGGCCGCCGGCCTCCCGGTCCAGGTGAAGGTCGGTGACGACACGCTCGACGGCACCATCGCCATCGTCCTCCCGACGATCCAGAACGGCATCATCACCCTGCAGGTGGCGCTCGCGGACAAATCGAGCCGGCTGCTGCGGTCGAACATGCGGGTGGACGTGCTCGTCATCACCGGACGCAAGCCGAAGGTGCTCCGCATCAAGCGCGGGCCCTTCGCCGACGGCGAGGGCGGGCGCCAGGTGTTCGTCGTGCGAGGGGACCGTGCCATCAGGACGCCGGTCGAACTGGGGCTGGCCGGCTACGACGACTTCGAGGTCGTGCAGGGCCTGCACGAAGGCGACGAAGTCATCATCTCGGACATGCGGGACTACGCCCACTTGAAGGACATCCGGATTCGCTAGACATCTTCCAGGGCCGGAGGCGTGACGATTGAAGCAAGTTTCACAAACCGGCCCTGGAATCTGTCTTAGCCCCTTCGGGGTCTGACAGACTTGACAGCCAAGCTCGGCTCGCCGGCCGCTCCGCAGCCGCCGGCCCATGGCGCGGCGGCACGGCGTGTCCCGTAGCGAGCCATTGGAGGTCCGCCGACTGGCTCGCGAGGGATACGCCGTGCCACCGCGCATCACTCGGCGGTTTGAGGCGACGCTTCGCTGGGAGCCCGTCCGGGTATTTCCCGACGAGCTCCTGAACGCCGCGCTTCGCGCGGCTTCGCCTGGGAATGTGTCTTGGGCCCCTTCGGGGCTTGCCGCTGAATAGACGGAGGAACTGATGATCAGGCTGGAAGGCATCGAGAAGGTCTACCGCACCGAGCGCATCGAAACCGTCGCGCTCGCCAACATCAACCTCGAGGTCCGCGAGGGCGAGTTCCTGTCGGTCATGGGGCCATCCGGCTGCGGCAAGAGCACGCTGCTCAACCTGATAGGGTTGCTCGACGTGCCCACCAGCGGGAAGGTGCACCTGGACGGCCGGGTCGTCGACTCGTACCAGGACAAGGCGCTGGCCCGGCTGCGAAACCGCCAGATCGGGTTCATCTTCCAGACGTTCCACCTGATTGCCGACCTGAGCGTGGTGGACAACGTCGAGATCCCGCTGCTCTACCGCCGCCTCCCGGGGAGCGAGCGTCGCACGCAGGCGCTGGCGGCGCTCGACCGCGTCGGTCTCGGTTCGCGGGTGCACCACTTTCCGACGCAGCTCTCGGGCGGCCAGCAGCAGCGCGTGGCCATCGCCCGCGCCATCGTCGGCAAGCCGCGGATCCTGCTCGCCGACGAGCCGACCGGCAACCTGGACAGCCAGATGGGCCAGGAGATCATGGCCATCCTCAAGAACCTCAACACCGCTGAGAAGACGACCGTGGTGATGGTCACCCACGATGCCCAGCTGGCGGAGCAGACCACGAGGATTCTCCGGCTGTTCGATGGCCGCCAGGTGAACTGAGATGCTGAAGAACTACCTCAAGATCGCGTTCAAGGTCCTGCTTCGCCGCAAGTTCTTCACCTTCGTCAGCCTGTTCGGCATCAGTTTCACGCTGGTGGTGCTGATGGTGGCAACGGCGATGCTCGACCACCTGTTTGCGCCGTTGCCGCCCGAGGTGAACCAGGACCGCACCGTGTCGATCACGCGCGCGTCGATGTTCGGCGACCGCAGCAGTTGGTCCGCCTCGGCCGGCTACCGCCTCCTCGACCAGTACGTGCGCAACCTGCCCGGGGCCGAACGGACGTCGTTCTTCAAGTCGCCCGACCAGGTCTACTCGTACCCGAACGGCAACAAGGTCAGGGTGTTCCTGAAGCGGACCGACGGCGAGTTCTGGCGGATCCTCCGGTTCGACTTCATCGAAGGCGCCCCCTACACGGCCGACGACCTGGAATCCGCCCGCCTGGTCGCCGTCATCACCAGGACGACCCGCGAGCGGCTGCGGCTGGGCCAGACGGCCATGGGCCGGACCATCGAGGTGGACGGCCAGCGCTTCCGCGTCGTGGGCGTGGTGGAGGACGTCCCGAGGCTGCGGGTGATCCCGTTCGCCGAGATGTGGGCGCCCTACACGACGGTCAAGTCCGACTCGTACAAGGCGGAGCTCCTGGGTGAGTTCAACGCCATCGTCCTGGCGCGCGACCGCGCGGCCATTCCCGGAATGCAGGAAGAGCTCAAGTCGCGGCTCGCCCGCGCAGAGTTGCCCGACCCGAAGAGCTACAAGAAGCTGGTGGCGCCGCTCGAGTCCACCTTCGACGCGATGGCGCGCACCGACCTCCGGACCGAGGACAGCCACTCGGAGCGCCTCTGGCTGATGATGGCCGGCGGCGCTCTGCTCTTCATGCTGCTGCCGACCGTGAACCTCATCAACCTCAATGTCAGCCGGATCATGGAGCGCGCTTCCGAGATCGGCGTGCGGAAGGCGTTCGGCGCCTCCTCGCGGACGCTCGTGGGGCAGTTCATCGTCGAGAACCTCGTGCTGACCATGGTCGGCGGCGTCGTTGGCTTCGCCGCGTCGATCCTGGTGCTCCGGGCCATCAGTGCCAGCGGCGTGGTCCCGTACGCAGATTTCCGGCTCAACTACCGGATCTTCCTCTACGGCATCGCCCTGGCCGTGTTCTTCGGCGTCTTCTCCGGCGTCTACCCGGCATGGCGGATGTCGCGCCTGAACCCGGTCCAGGCCTTGAAAGGAGCGGCCCGATGATTCGCCACTACCTCAAGTTGATCTGGAACCGCAGGCGCTCGAACCTGCTGATCACCATCGAGATCTTCTTCTCGTTCCTCGTGGTCTTCGGCGTGGTCGCCATGGCGGCCTACTACGGGAACAACTACCGCCGGCCGCTTGGCTTCACGATCGACGACGTGTGGGTGGTCAACATCGATGCCAAGCTGCAGGGCCTTCCCGGAAACCAGCCCAACCCTCAGGGCATCATCGAAACGGGGCGGCAGCTCCGCCTGGCGGTCGTCGAGTTCCCGGAGGTCCGAGCGCTGGCGAGCTGCTTCACCGTGCCGTACGGCAACTCGCGGTGGATGAGCACGTCCAAGGTGGGTGGACGCGAGATCGCGTACAGCATGGATGGCGTGACGGACGGCTTCGCCGAGGTGTTCGGGCTCACCCTCGTCCAGGGTCGGTGGTTCAACCGCGACGACGACGCGGCGGGCTGGGATCCGGTGGTCGTCAACGAACATCTCGCCGCCGACGTCTTCGACACGGTGAACCCGGTCGGGCGGACGTTCCCCCAGGACAAGCCGTCACCAGGCGAGAAGCAGAAGGAGTGGCGGGTGGTCGGCGTCATCCGAGAGTTCCGCCAGGACGGCGAGCTGGCCCTGCCCGAGAACTACCTCATGATCCGCGTGCGGCTCGACGACGTGGAGTCGGCGCTTTCGCTGGGGCGCCTGCCGATCAAGGTGCGGCCCGGCACGACGGCCGCCTTCGAAGAACGGCTGGTCAAGCGGATGCAGGAGGTGGCCAGGGACTGGTCGTTCGAGGTCGAGCCGGCTATCGACATGCGCGAGCAGAAGCTCCGGGACACGCTGACGCCGCTCATTGCGGCCGGGGTCATTGCCGGGTTCCTCATGCTGATGGTGGCGTTGGGGTTGACGGGCGTCGTGTGGCAGAGTGTGACGCAGCGCACGCGCGAGATCGGGCTGCGGCGCGCCAAGGGCGCGACGATCCCCGACATCCGGACGCAGGTCATGGGCGAGCTGGCGGTCATGGCGACCATCGCGGTGCTGCTGGGCGCTGCGATCGTGGTCCAGTTCCCGTTGCTGAAGCTGGTTGGAAACGTGACGGCGGGGGTCTACGCCGCCAGCCTTGTCATTTCATCGCTCAGCATCTATCTTCTGACCCTGGCCAGCGCCTGGTACCCGAGCCGGATGGCGACGAGCGTCCCGCCGGCCGAGGCGCTGCACTACGAGTAGGCGACGACGGCCCACTGATGATCCTCATCGTCGACGACGATCCGTCGGTGACCGCCTCGCTGGCGCTGCTGCTGAAGCAGAACGGCCACGCCTCGCACGTCGAGTCGTCGCCGGCATCGGCGCTCGACTATCTCGAGCGTGAGCGGTGCGATCTCGTGCTCCAGGACATGAACTTCTCGCGCCGCACGTCGGGCGAGGAGGGGCTGGAGCTGCTGGCGCACATCAAGGCCCTGCGTCCCGATCTGCCGGTGGTGCTGATCACCGCGTGGGGGTCGATCTCGCTGGCGGTGGCCGGGATGAAGGCCGGCGCCTCGGACTTCGTCACCAAGCCATGGACGAATCCGCAACTGCTGCAGTGCGTTCGCACGGTGCTCGGCCTGGCCGAATCGGGGAGCGCGCCCGCCGGCGCCGCCCCGCCCTCGCGCGAGGATCTGGACGCCCGGTACGATTTCGGTGCGCTGGTGGGCCGCGACGCGCGGCTCCTGCGCATCCTCGACGTCATCGGGCGGGTCAGCGCCACCGATGCGTCGGTCCTGGTGACCGGGGAGAGCGGGACCGGCAAGGAACTGGTTGCCGAGGCGATCCACCGGAACAGCCGGCGGCAGGCCGGGACGTTCGTCAAGGTCAACCTCGGAGGCATCTCCTCCTCGCTCTTCGAGAGTGAGATGTTCGGCCACGTCCGGGGCGCGTTCACCGATGCGCGGGCCGACCGCAAGGGCCGGTTCGAGATGGCGAACGGCGGCACGATCTTCCTTGACGAGATTGGCGACCTCGACGCCTCGTCGCAGGTGAAACTGCTGCGCGTGCTGCAGGACCGGACCTACGAGGTCCTCGGATCCAGCGTGAAGCGGACCGTGGACGTGCGCGTCGTGGCCGCCACCAATCGCAACCTGGCTGACAAGGTCGAGCGAGGCGAGTTCCGCGAGGACCTGCTCTACCGGATCAACCTCATCGCCGTCCACCTGCCGCCACTGCGGGAACGCCGCGACGACATTCCGATCCTGGCGGCGAGCCTCCTGCGGACGCTCGCCGGAATCTACCGGCGCGACCATCTGGCGATCAGCCCGGTGGCCCTGCGGTGGCTGCAAGGTCTGAACTGGCCGGGCAACGTCCGGCAACTCCGGCAGTGGATCGAGCGGACGGTGCTCGTCACTCCCCGGGCGCTCCTCGAAGTCGAGGATTTCACCGCGACCGCCGAGATGGAACGGCAGGAGCAGCAAGATCCCCTGCCGCCGGTGGGCAGCCTGACGCTCGACGAAATCGAGAAGGCGATGATCGAGAAGTCGATCCGCTACCACGGGGGGAACCTCACGCGCGTGGCCGAGTCGCTCGGGCTGAGCCGCGCCGCCCTCTACCGGCGCATCGAGAAGTACGGGATCGCGGTGTGACCCTGAGGCACCGGTTCGTCGTCTACCTGGTTATCGTCCACGTGGCGGCGGCATCGCTCGCCGTCGGCCTGCTCCGCGCGCAGGGCGCGTGGCTGTTGGTGGCCGAAGTCGCCCTCGTGTGCTCGCTCGCGGTGGGCTTCCTCCTGCTGCGCCGGCTGTTCAGCGCGTTCGCGTTCACCGGTGAGGCGTCGCAGTTGCTCGAGGACGGCGACTTCATGTCGCGGTTTCGCGAGGTGGGGCAGCCGGAGCTGGACCGCCTCATCCAGCTCTACAACCGCATGAGCGACGGCCTGAGGACCGAGCGGGTGCGGCTGCAGGAACAGCAGCACTTCCTGGCCCAGATCCTCACCGTCTCGCCGCTCGGCATCGTGCTGCTGGGGTTCGACGGCGAGGTGGCCTACGTGAACCCGAGCGGCGACCGGTTGCTCCAGCAGCCCGCGTCACAGCTGCTCGGCCGGCGGCTGGGCGAGATCCCGGGTGCGCTCGCCGACACGCTCGTCCACCTGGCGAATGGCGACTCGACGGTCGTGCCGCTCTGGGGAGGCCGGCGCGTCCGGTGCCAGCGCGGCGTCTTCGTCGATCGCGGGTTCGCCCGCTCGTTCATGGTCATCGAGGAGCTGACCGAGGAACTGCGGCAGTTCGAGCGGGCGGCCTACGGCAAGCTGATCCGGATGATGTCGCACGAGGTCAATAACTCCATCGGCGCCTCCAACTCGCTGCTCCACTCGTGCCTCACCTACGCGCCGGAGATCCCCGAACCCCATCGCGTCGACTTCGAGTCGGCGATCGCCATCGCGATCGGGCGGACCGACCAGCTGAACGCGTTCATGCGGAGTTTCGCCGACGTCATCCGGTTGCCCGCGCCGCGGTGCGAGCCCGGCGATATCGCGCAGATGCTGGCCCGCCTCGAGCAGTTGACGCGCGCCCAGCGCCGGGAGCGCGGGATCGAGTGGCGCACGTTCGTCGAGGAGCCGCTCGAGCCGGTGTCGATGGACAGCGCGCAAATGGAGCAGGTGTTCGTGAACCTGGTCAAGAACGCGATCGAAGCCATCGACCGTGACGGGTGCGTCACGGTGCGGCTGGGACGCCGCGACGGCCGTCCCGCGGTCGTCATCGAGGATTCCGGTCCCGGCCTCACGGCCGAGGCACGGCAGAACCTGTTCACGCCCTTCTTCAGCACCAAGGAACACGGCCAGGGCATCGGCCTGACGCTGGTCCAGGAGATCCTGAGCCACCACCGCTTCCAGTACTCGCTCGACAGCCCGCCGGGCGGCCCCACGCAGTTCACGATCATGTTCTAGCAGCCCGTGGTGGAAGTCGCACACGGGCTGCTAGTGAAGCGTTGCCTCAAACCGCCCAGCACGATGGCGGTTCACGCCGCTTCGCTGGGAGCGTTGTTGGCTGGCCCCGCGAAAGGCGGGGCGACGACATCTTCCAAGGCCACCGTCAGTCCGGCGGTGAGCCCCGAAGGGGCCTAAGACAGATTCCAGGGCGGTCGCGTGAAACGTGAGACGTTCGTACGGCGCTACTGGCCCACCGAGAACCCAATCGGGCGGCGCGTTCGGATTGACATACCCCGGGCACCCTACTCGCGATGGCTGACCGTGGTCGGAGTTGTGAGGGACGTGCGGCACTTCGCCGCGTCCGAGCCGATTCCGGTGTCGTACGTGGCATTGGCCCGGCACGCCCAGCCAGGCATGACCTTCGTTCTCAAGACCTCCGTACCCCCCGCCGGGATCGTGGCGCCGGCCAGGACGGTGGTCCACGCGATGAACCCGGATATCGTGATCCAACCGCGCGCGCTGCTCGATCGGATCCAGCGGTCGGAGGAGTTCAGCCGCGGGCGGTTTGCCATCATTCTGCTGGGCGTGCTGGGCGCGGGACGCGGACGGTTGGCGCGCCAGTTGCCGACCGAGAGATTGTTGCTGTCGGTCACCGGCGCGGCATTCGGGCTCGTGATCGCGCAGGTGAGCGGCCGGCTGCTCCTGCAGTTGGCCTCGGGGAGCGGCGGGCCGATTCCCCTCGCCCTTTCGATCGATGCGCGCGTCCCCGGGTTCACGGGCAGCGTGGCCGTCGTCACCGCGCTGTTGATCGGCCTCCTGCCGGCGATCAGGATCACGCGTCTCGATCCCAACGCGACGCTGAAGGCCGCCACTGTAAGGTGCCTCGGTCGGGCGGCTCCGCGTCATCGGCCGGCTCGCGCACCAGTGCCGCGACATCGAGATCACTCAGCGGGCCGGCCGTGCCACAAGCGACCGACCCGAACAGGCAGGCGGCCGGCACGGCGGGCCCCGCACCTGCGGCGTCGACAACCTCGCGACCCGTGGTGTCGCGGTGTGGCGGTGTCTCCGGGCAAGGACTCGGATGTTCCACGCGTCATGGTCCAGGCTCGCTGCCCTTCCGCTTGCGCCAGTAGCGCGCCAGGCCGTACCAACAGTGATCGAGCGGCACCGCCACGTCGTACTGCCGGGCTTCGCTCTCCGCGACGAACCGGCGAATGTCGGCGCGCACGCGCGCCACGAACCGCTGCGCGCGCCCGGCGTCGCTGCCCGGTTCGTCGAGCGAGGCCCGCACCAGGTCGCTCATCGTCGCCAGCTGGCGTTCGAGGCTCGCCAGGTGCGCCTCCGGGTGCTCCGTGGCGCCGAAGTGCGTGACGAACAACCGGCGCGGCTGCCACTGCCGGATGTGCGCGAGGCTGGACGCCCACGCGTCGAGATCAATGTCGGGCGGCGGCGTGGGCGGGATGACCAACTGCGGCGCGGCCGCCAGGAAGACGCCGCCCGTGTCGCCGGCGAAGACCGACGCGGTCTCGCGATCGAAGTACGAGACGTGATGGCTGGCGTGCCCGGGCGTGTAGGCGACCTCGACGAGCCGGCCGTCGAGGTCCAGCGCTTCCCCGCCGTCGAGGATCTGCACGCTGGCCGCGGGGACCGGCGCCACCTCGCCCCACAAGTGCTCCATCTCGTCGCCATAGAGCTGCCCGGCGCTCCGGAGCAGCCGGGACGGATCGATGACGTGCGGCGCACCGCGACGGTGCACGAAGACGCGCGTCTCCGGATGCTGACGGGCGATCGTGCCGGCGGCCCCGGCGTGATCGAGGTGGACGTGCGTGAGGAGCAGGCCGCGCACGTCGCCGAGCGAACACCCGAGGCGCGCGAGACCGCGCTCCAGTCCGCCAAGCGCGCTGGTCGGACCCGGATCGACCAGCCACGCGCCGCGATCGGTGCGAAGGACCGCGGTGCCGATGACGCCGGAACGGCCGAGCCACTCGAGATCGACGTAGTCCGGTTCTGGAAACGCCATGACGGACATCAGCCAACGCGGGCCGACACGGGCGCCCGCCCCCTACTTCACGAAGACCGTGACGACGACGGACATGCCCGGGCGCAGCGGGTGTTCCCGATCCTGTCCCTTGTCGAAGGCGATCCTGACCGGGATGCGCTGCACCACCTTCACGTAGTTGCCGGTGGCGTTCTCGGGCGGCAGCAAACTGAAGCGCGCGCCGGTGGCCGCGGCAATGCTGTTCACCGTGCCCTGATAGGTGCGCCCGTAGGCATCCACAAAGATCCGGGCGACCTGGCCCGTCCGCACGTCGCGCAACTGGGTCTCCTTGAAGTTGGCGGTGACAAAGACGCCTTCGAGCGCCACGATCGCCATCAGCGCCTGGCCCGGCGCGATCACCTGCCCGGGCTCGACGCTCTTCTTGCTGACCACGCCGTCGGCCGGCGCCGCGATCGTCGTGTACTTCAGGTTCAGCGTCGCCTGCTCGAGCGCGGCGCTTGCCTGCCGCACGCGGGCGTGCGCGCTGGCGGCCCTGGCCTGGCTGGCCTGCACCTGCTGCGGCGCGGTCCCCGCGGTCCGCAGGTCGGATTGCGCCTGCGTCAGCACGCCGGTCGCCTGGACGCGCTGGCTGTCGGCCACCAGCACGCCCTGCTCCGCCTCGACGATGGTCGCCTGCGCCGCGTCCACCGCCGCGCGTGCCGCCTCGGCCGCGGCGACCGCCGCGTCGTACTGCTGCTGCGAGATCTCGTCCTTGGCGACGAGCGGCTTCATGCGTTCGAGATCGCGCCCGGTGCGCGTCGCATGGGCCGTCGCCTCGCGCAGGCGCGCCTGGGCGCTGGCCAGCCGCGCGCGCGCCGCATCCACGCCCCGCGTGGCCGCCTCCAGTCCCGCCTGCGCCCGCTCGACGGCCGCGCCCGCCGTGCTCATCTGGCCGGCCGTGGTGGTCGTCGTGATCGGCACGCCGGCCCTCGCGCCCTGCAGCCCGGCTTGCGCGTCGGCCAGCTCGGCTTCCGCCCGCAGCCGCGCCACCCGGTAGTCGGCCGGGTCGATCTCGACCAGCACTGTCCCCGCCTTCACCACCTGGTTGTCGGTGACGTGGACCGTGCCCACCGTCCCGCCCACCCGTGCGGCGACGGGCGTGATGTGCCCGTCGATCTGGGCATCGTCGGTCGTCTCGCGCACCGCGAAAAAGCGCCACCCGACCACGGCGCCGGCCAGCACGACGCCGGCCGCGACGAGCAGGATGAGGCGGGCGCCCGGCCTGGCCAGCAGGCCGCGCACGCCGCCGCGGTCCCCGTCGGCGGCGCCCTCCGGGGACGGGCGATCGGTCTCAACTCCGCGAGCCATTACGGCGTTCCTCCGAGAAACCGGCTGGCGTCCGCTTCGGCGACGCCGAGCGCGCGGGCCAGGGAGATCTTCGCCAGGTTGTGGGCATGGAGGCTGGACAGGCAGTTGTCGCTGGCCGTCGCGACGGCCTCCTGCGCCTGCACCACCTCGAGGTTGCTCGCCACCCCGGCACTGAACCGGTCCTGCGCCTGCGCGAGTTGCTGGCTCGCCAGGTCCACCGCGCCGCGCGCCACCTGCACGCGGTCGTCGGCGGCCTTGAGATCGAGCAAGGCCGTGCGCACCTCGTAGTCCACCCGCGCGCGCAGGTCGTCGAGCTGGGCGCGCTGCTGCTGCAGCGCGGCGTCGGCCTGCAGCACGCGCGCGCGGACGGTCGTCCCCTCGAAGATCGGGATGCGCACACCCGCGGCGATGCTGTATGTCCTGAGCGCGGGACTCGTCGTGAGCCCGATCGTGCCGATGTCCGCGGTGAGGCCGACCGAGGGCAGCGCCGATCCGAGCGCGGCGCGCCGGGTATCCTCGGCGGCACGCACGAGCGCCTGCGCCGCCTGGAGATCGGCGCGCGATGCGCAGGCCTGCTTCAGGCTCTCGTCGAGCGAGGCCGGCGCCAGCGCGGCGTACGGCACCTTGTCCGACAGGTCGAACTGCTGGTCCAGCGGCAGGCCGATGGCCCGGGCGAGCGCCAGCTTCCGCTTGGCGAACTCGTTCCGATGGAAGATGAGCCGCTGCTGCTGCGCCTGCAACTGCACCTGCGCGCGCAACACGTCGATGGCCGGCACCATCCCCGATGTCTTCAGGTCCGTCGCCCGGTCGTAGAGCGCCTGGGCGGTCTTCACCTGCGCCTGCACCGCCTCGATCTGGCTCGCCCCGGTGACGGCGGCGAGATACAGGCTGGCGACGGTGAAGACGACGCCGTCCCGCGCGTCCCTGTACGAGTAGGTGGCGGCCTTCACCGCCTCGCCGCCAGCGCGAGCGCTCTGGATCGCCGACCAGTTGAAGATCGTCTGCGACACGTACACGCGGGCGTCCACGACGTCCAACGGGCCCACCAGTGGATTGGTGCCGGGCGGCAGCGGGAACCCGTACGCCGCGAGGTTGACCACCTGCCGCGCTTCGCCGACGCGGCCGTACGCGTTGGGCAGCAGCCCGTTCAACGCCATCAGCCGGTTCGCCGAGGCGGTCCGCGTCGCCTGCTCGCCGATCACCGCGCCCAGGTTCTGCTTGAGGCCGCGGGCGATGGCGTCGGCCAGCGACAGCGGCACGACGCCCGGCGTCGCCTGGCCGGCGACCACGCCGCCGAGAAACGGGTTCTGCGCGGCGGAGAGATTCAGTCCCGGGGACGCGGCCGGCACGCCGTTTGCCCCCGCCCCGGCCACCTGCGCCTCAGGCGGTCCCTGCGCGTGAAGCGCAGGCGCGGCCGCGAAGACGAGGACCGCGACGGTCCAGCCGGCCAGCCGGCGCCGCGCGCGCGTCAGAGGTTCTGGTCTTGCCATGACAGTTCCACCGGCGAAGAGGTGTACATGGAGCGCGATCGAGCGGTTCCGTGAACGTGCAGCTAGGAGCGTGTCCGAGTATTCAGCGACACGCTCCTAGTAATCGCGCTTCGCGCGAGGTTTCCCAAGGACTCAGGTGTCAGGCCCCGAAGGGGCCTAAGACAGATTCCAGGGCGGTGCGTCCGCGACTGGGGCCCTGGAAGATGTCTGGGGACACCCGTTCCGAATATAGCACAGCCCGGCGGGGCGCCCGCCAGGCCGGCGGGCGGCGCGCGAGGGCGGTATACTGAAGCCATGGCCGACCATGCGCAGCGTCCCCGGAGCGACGTGCTCGAGAAGACCCGGGCGGACGTCCAGCACCCGCTGCTCTATCGTGTCATCCTGCTGAACGACGACTACACCGCGATGGACTTCGTCGTCGACGTGCTGGAAACGGTCTTCCTGAAACGGCCGGCCGAGGCCCATCGCATCATGATGCTCGTCCACACGCAGGGGCGTGGCATGTGCGGGATCTACCCCCACGAGATTGCCGAAACGAAGGTCGCGAAGGTCCGGGCGCTGGCCGAACAGGCGGGGTTTCCCCTGCAGGCGACGCTCGAGCCCGAGTAAACGGAGACCCCGATGTTCAGCGCATCGGTCGAAGTGCTGCTGCACGTGGCGTATCGCGAGGCCACCTCGCGGCGCCACACCACGTTGACGCTGGAACACCTGCTCTACGCCCTCGCGCACGATCTCGAGGGCGAGCGCATCCTGGTGGGCTGCGGCGCCGACATGCCGCGGCTGAGGCGCGACCTCGAGCACTTCCTCGAGCAGTCGGTGGAGCAGTTCCCGCGGGGCTTCGAGAAGGAACCGGACCAGACGCGCGCCTTCCGCCGCGTGCTGCAGACCGCCGTGCTGCACGTGCAGAGCGCCGGCCGCGCCGAGGTGCAGGCCGGCGATCTGGTCGCCGCGATCCTCCAGCAGCCGCAGGCCTTCGCAGCGCAGTTGCTCGAGATGCAGGGCATCAGCCGGCTCGACATCCTCAACTTCATCTCGCACGGCGTCACCAAGACGCCGCCGCTGGAGCCGGGCGTGCCCGGGCGGACGACGCCGGCCGGCGAGCGCGCCGGCGACGCGCGGGCGGCGGGCGACCTGCTGGCCTCCTACGCGGTGAACCTGACGGACCGCGCGCGGGCCGGGGCGCTCGACCCGCTGATCGGCCGCACCGTCGAGCTGCAGCGCACGATCGAGATCCTCTGCCGCCGCCGGAAGAACAACCCGGTGTTCGTCGGCGACGCGGGCGTCGGCAAGACCGCGCTGGCCGAAGGCCTGGCCCAGCGCCTGCTCGACGACGATGTGCCGCCCACCCTGGCCGGCGCCGCGATCTTCAACCTCGACACCGCGGCGCTGCTGGCGGGCCCGCGGTTCCGCGGCGATTTCGAGGACCGCTTCATGGCGGTGATCAGCGCGCTCAAGAAGCGGCGCCTGCCGATCCTGGTCATCGACGAGATCCACGCCACCATCGGCGCCGGGGCGACCACGGGCGGCACGCTCGACCTGGCCACGCTCATCAAGCCGGTGCTCACCTCGGGCGAGCTGCGCCTGGTCGGCTCGACGACTTTCGAGGAGTTCAAGCTCATCGAAAAGGACCGGGCGCTGGCGCGGCGGCTGCAGAAAGTCACCGTGGACGAACCGACGATCGAGGAAACGGTGCGCATCCTGCGCGGGCTGCGGACGCGCTACGAGGAGCACCACGGCGTGCAGTTCGCCGATGACGCGCTCGAATCGGCGTCCACGCTCGCCAAGCGGCACCTGCGCGACCAGCGGCTCCCCGACAGCGCCATCGACGTGCTCGACGAAGCCGGCAGCATGCTGCGCCTGCAGGCGGCGGCCGCGGCGGCCGCGCAGCCGCCGCCCCCCGCCGGAGCACCCGTGGCCCCGCCGCCGATCGTCGGCCTCCCCGAGATCGAGCGCATCATCGCCCGCATGGCGCGCATCCCCGAGAAGCAGGCCACCTCGTCGGACCGCGAGCGTCTGCGCACGCTCGAGGAGTCGCTGCGCCGCGTCGTCTTCGGACAGGACGAGGCCGTGCGCCTGGTGGCGCAGGCGATCAAGCGGGCGCGGGCAGGCCTCGGCCAGCCGGATCGCCCGGCCGGCTGCTTCCTCTTCACCGGCCCCACCGGCGTGGGCAAGACCGAGCTGGCGCGCCAACTGGCCATCCATCTCGGCAACGAGTTCCTCCGGTACGACATGAGCGAGTACATGGAGAAGCACTCGGTGGCCCGGTTGATTGGCGCGCCTCCCGGCTACGTGGGCTTCGAGCAGGGCGGCCTGCTCGTCGATGCCGTGCGCACGCATCCCTACGCGGTCGTGCTGCTCGACGAGATCGAGAAGGCGCACCCCGACTTGTTCAACATCCTGCTGCAGGTGATGGACCACGCGACGCTGACCGACAACAGCGGCCGGCGCGCCGACTTCCGGCACGCGGTCCTCATCATGACGTCCAACGCCGGCTCGCGGGAGATCAGCCTGGCGCCCATCGGGTTCGGCGCGATGGGCGGCGGCGACGCCGGCGAACAGCGCCGGCAGGCGACGCGCAGCAGCGCCCGGGCGGCGCTGGAGCGAATCTTCAGCCCCGAGTTCCGCAACCGCCTCGACGCGATTGTCACCTTCACGCACCTGACGCCGGGCGTGATGGAGACGATCGTGGACAAGTTCATCCTGCAGCTCGAATCGCAGCTCGCCGAGCGGCGAGTCGCGATCGACCTGCAGCCCGACGCCCGGCAGTGGCTGGCGACAAAAGGGTACGACCCCGTGTACGGGGCGCGGCCGCTTGCGCGCGTCATTCAGGCGGACGTGCGCGACCGCCTGACCGACGAGATCCTGTTCGGCGAGCTGGAGCACGGCGGGACCGTGCGCATCGGCATCGAGGGCGACCGGTTGACGTTTGCGTTCAGCGGCCCGCGCGTGACGCCGGCGCCAGCCGACGCCGACGCCGCATCGTAAGCATTCACGTCCGTCTCGCTCGCTGTGGGACCGGCGTCTCGCCGGTCAGATCTCGCTGTGGGACCGGCGTCTCGCCGGTCAGACTCGCCGCGGCTCGGGCCGCTCGACACCAACACCCATGAACAACGACACTCCCACTCCTCCCACGCCACTGACGCCGCGATCATCCGGTGACGCCGAGCCCGAACTGAAAGTCGTGGACCGCCGCTGGTGGGCTCGGAAGGACCAGGCGCCGGCCGACACCGCCGCTGAAGAGGCGCACTGGGAGCCGCGCAAGCCCACCTACGTCGAGGATCTCGAGCGTCAACTGGCCGGGAAGGACACCCTGCTCCAGGAGTACATTGCGCGCTACAAGGACGCGTCGCGCGAGTTCGACGCGGTGAAAGCGCGCATCCGGCGCGACGTGGTCAAGGACATCGAGCGGGGCAGGCGCGCCATGCTCGTCGAGCTGCTCGACGTGGTGGACAACCTCGATCGCGCCATCGCCGCTGCGCGCCAAGCGTCCGAAGGCGGTGCGCTCCTTCAGGGCGTCGAGATGGTGCGCGACCAGTTCGTCGTCAAGCTGGCCGGCTTCGGCGTCACACGCATGGCGCCGCTCGGCCGGGTGTTCGATCCGATCCGCCACGAAGCGGCATCCCTCGTGCCCACGGCGGATCCGTCGCAGGACAACCTGGTCGCGGGCATCATCCGCGAGGGATACGAATCGGGCGACGAGGTGCTGCGCCCGGCGCTGGTCGCGGTGGGGAGACTCACGTACGGCGGACCTCCAGGTCCGCCGTAGGCCCCGGGTCTGTGCCGTGGGCCCCGGGTCTTTAGACCCGGGGCACACAGAAGGGGACGAAGGTGCTGGGCCAGGCGGAGCGCCTTGGACAGATCAGGGCGGGGCTGCTGGCCGACCTCGTCGCGGTCGCCGCCTCACGAGCGGCGAGCACGGGCGGGCGCAGCGCTGGTCCAGCGCCGTTTTCCGCTCCTTCCCCGCTGCGGACGGCATCGCCTCTTGTTGTCGTCACGATCACGCGCGCCGCGCGTTTGCGGTCTTCGACCGTGCGGCAGACGCGATCCGTCCTGAGTCCCTCGGGCCGCTCACCTTGCCGGAGCACGAGCGGCTCCTCGCCGCTATCCTCGACACCTGCAGGTTCGGCCTGATCGACTGAGCCCGAGATCGTTTTGCGGGCGTCTCGCGTCGCGAACCCGCGCCATCTCGACCGGGCAGGCATCGTCCACCGCGTGATCCTGCCCGCCGGTTCCGGCGGGTCTGAAGACCCGCCCTGCTGCCTGAAGACCCGCGCGACGCCCCCGCTCACTCGCCGTTCCCGGGGTCGCGCAGCGTGATCATCGGGCGCCGGCGGGGCACGAGCCTCGAGACGCCCGCGAAGAACCGTCCGCGCGTCGGCGCGTCGACAAACTCAGGCGTGGGACCGGGCTGGAGCGGTTCGGCGGCGGCCGGCGCCGGCCAAGCCGATGCCTCCGTGGGCTGCGCGCCCGGCTTCGGCGCGGCAGCCGACAGCCGGAAATCGCGGCAGACCTCGACAACGATGTCGCGTCCGACGGGCTTGACGTCGGCGCCGAACCCGCCGA
>Ga0315273_10005010_pt1 | contig 16328 bp, 11 predicted proteins | sample YL17G02_0_MG_FD_205753 | JGI IMG/M metagenome (GOLD analysis project Ga0315273, IMG submission 205753) | Sediment microbial communities from Yellowstone Lake, YNP, Wyoming, USA - YL17G02_0 | ecosystem: Environmental > Aquatic > Freshwater > Lake > Sediment | place: USA: Wyoming | collected... | reverse complement strand
TTATATACCTGGTCCGCCGATACGTTCGGGTTGTTCCCGTCGGAAACGCTGTTCTGCAGCAGGCGCTGGCTAAGCGGCTTTGACTGCACCTTCATATCGGCGACCTGCTGCGCCAGGGCGGAGATCCGGGTTGAGGCGTCGTCGACCTTGCCGGCGAGATTGCGGATTTCCTGAAGCAGAGACTGGTTGCCCGACTTATCGCCGGCCGCCTGATTTTCGAGCGTTGCCGATACCTTGGTAAGCAACAGATTGGTTTTTCCGGCCTGGTCATTTAACTGGCCAAGCAGGGAACGCAAACCGTCGGTCTGCTCGCGCAGGGTTTTATCCAGCATCCTCAACTGGTTCTGGAGAGCGAGGACATCATTCTGCAACCTCATGATCTCCTCTTTTGTTCCTCCAAAGCCGGTGCCCGAAATCATAAACACGAAGATTGCGGAAGCAATTAAGATCCGTTTCATAGCCGTCTTCTCCTGCAGGAGAGCCTAAATGCTAATCTCACGGGCAAATAGCCCCGAATCCGATGCCAAAAAAAAGCCGGAGAGGAAAAAGGCGTACCTCTCCGGCTGAACGAGAAATCACATCAGGACCGGCAAATTGCTAACGCAGGACAAAATGCGCCCGGCGATTCTTCTGCCAGCAGTCTTCGTTATGTTCGGTGCAGACCCCTCGTTCTTTGCCATAACTGATGGTCTCGATACGGTCCGCTCCTACTCCCTGCGAAGCGAGGAATTCCTTGGCTGCATTGGCGCGGCGGTCTCCTAGAGCGAGATTGTATTTCTCCGAGCCGCGTTCGTCGCAGTGCCCCTCGATGGTGAGTTTAATCCCGGCACGTTCGGCAAAGGCGCTGGCATTTCCCTGCAGTGCCGCGCGGGCGTCGTCCCGGATATTGTACTTATCGTAATCGAAATAGGCGTCCTTGATGTTGGCACCGAAGAACTCGCTGTCGCTGATCGGCCTGGGCGCCGGCGGCGGTGGCGGTGGCGGTTCGGTAACCGTAATGCGGGTCTCCGCAGCTGCGGTCCCACCCGGTCCCGTAGCCCTGGCCCTGTACGTCGCAGAGGCTGTCGGGCTTACTGAACGGCTGCCGGACGGCTCCACCGTTCCAACTCCTCCGTCAATGGCCACTCCCGTCGCGTTGGTCGAACTCCAGGACAATGTTGCGGACTGTCCCTTCTGTATCGTCGAGGGCGAGGCCGACAGGGTAACTGTAGGCGTCGGCGGCGGTGGCGGTGGCGGGGGGGGCGGCTCGACCTTGGGTGGCGGCGGCGGCGGCGGAGCTACCTTCTTTGCACAGCCGGTGCCGCCGATTAACATGGCCACCAAGACAACGGTTAACACAGCAAAGGTGACGAGAGATTTCCTCATGAATTGGGCCTCCTTCGAATCCCAGTCTTGCTTCTATTTTACGGTTTTCAAATTAATAAAAGTGCCTCTTTATTCCAATGGAACCGCCAAAATCGCTTTACCCGTTTAATATAACATATCGCGATGTTGACTAGCGCAAATAACAAAAATAACCGCAAATTTTGCGCAAAAATCCTGCAATCAGTCCTTGCGGACATACCCTCCCCAAGAAGGGCTGGTATTGCTGCCCTGACTGGTCACCATGCGCATTTCTCCGTCTCCTCCCACGAGCATGATATAGATCTGCTTGGTCCCGGTGCGGTCGGATTCAAATGCAATATGGCGGCCGTCCGGGGCCCAAGACGGGCTCACGTTGCTGCCTGCCTCGCTGGTCAATTGCCGGATCTGACCGCTGCTGACCTCGGCGATATAGATATCGTATCTTTCCGCCATGTGCGGCTTCCAGTGGAAGGCAATCCAGCGCCCATCCGGGGACCAGGAGGGGGAATCCGCATCACCGCCCTCCTTGACAATGCGCCTCACGTTGGCCCCATCGGCATCACAAATGAAAACCTGTCCCGCTGCACCCTCGCGGTCCGAAACAAACGCAAGCTGCTTTCCGGAAGGCGACCATGTCGGCGAGGAGTCGATCGCCGGGTGGTTCGTGATGTTTCTGCGCTCCGATCCATCCAATCGTGAAATAAATATGTCGGCATCACCGCGCGGCGTTCGCAGGGCAAAGGCTATTTGAATCCCGTCCGGCGCAATGGCCGGGGTGGATGCAAAGGAGTTAAACATCGGGAACGGGAGGCGAGCACCATCGATGTAGGAGTGAACGTTGATTTCCCACGCGCGGGTGCGGTTGCTGGTGAAAGCGATCTTCGAATTGTCATACGACCAGACAGGGAACAGGTTCAGCGCCCCGTTGCGCGTAAACGCACGCTGATCGTACCCGTCGTAATCCATGACGTAAATCTCCTTAGGGTCGCCGCGCCTGGAAGTGTAGGCGATTCTCGTGGAAGCGATGCCGCGGGAGGCTCCCGCCGTCAGCCTGTAGACAAGCTCATCCGCCCAGCGGTGCGCGATGGAGCGAACCTGATCCGTATCGCCCGAGATGCGCTGCCCGAAACTCATGGTGCGCTGCTTCATGTCAAAGAGGCGGAACTCCGCGCGGAGAATTCCCCCTACCAGGTCGATGGTGCCCGTGCTGAGGAAGCTCACCTTGAAAGGCAGCGTACTCCAGGCGTCATAGTTCAAATCCTCCGGACGCAGTATTGGCTGCTGGGGATAAAAGCTTTTGCCCGCTATCGTGAAATAACCCGCGAACTTGAGATCATCCCAGAGCACCTGGTTGAACGTACGAATCGCATCCGTAAGCTCTGCCGCGCGCTCGGCACTCTGGGCCTGAACGTCCGGAACCGCAAGTATGATTTCTTCGTTGGGTGTGGGGCGGATGAAAACCTGGGGCTTGTCCTGGGTATGCGAGAAAGGCGCCAGGCAAAGAAAGGCGAGGGCAATCAGGTGAAGTTTTCTCGAGGACATCTCGCTCCTTCGACGCATGAATTACGGATTGGGTGGATAGATGAACTGGGCCACGAACTGCATCGGCCTGGCGCGCATTTCGGGCGGCGGAGCCGACAGCGGGTTGGACGTGCGAATCGCCCGTTCGGCCGCCAGATCCAGCGCATCGTTGCCGGAAGCTTTTTCCTTGGTGATGTCATAAATGCTTCCGTTGCTCGCGATAAAAAAGCTGTAGACAATCTCGACCCGGATTCCGGGCGCGGGGCGGATCCAGTTGGAACTGATCCGGGACTCGACAACCCGTGCATACCAGGAATCTCCTTCTCCGCCGGACCCTGCACCGATGGAAACCCCGACGCCGCCCCCGCGGCCGCCTCCGCTTCCCCCTGCCAATCCGCCGGTTCCGCCCGCGCCGGGGCGCGGCTCCGTCGGAATGACATTGGAGTTCTGCGGCTGCACCTTTTTCTTTCCCGCTTGCGTATCCTCAGCCCTTTGGGGTTTCTTTTTCGGGGCTATGGTATCGGGCAATGCTACGGCTTCTTTGGGCTCCGGTTTGATCTGCTTCTCTTGCGGCAGGGCAGGGGGTTGGGGCGTCACGGAAGGCTTGATCATCCCCGCTCCGCCGCCCAGGTCGTCAATGACACCCACCGCGTAAGTTTCCCCCCCCAGGCCGCCGCCGGGTCCCGTCCCGATCCGAACCGGCGATATCGAGGGAAACAAATAGGGGCCCAGCCAGATAAAAAGAAACAAAGCAGCATGGATGCCGAACGATGCCAGCACAGAGCGCCCATATCTCTCCTCGATCAAGGGGATGTCGAGCAGGGTGCCTCGATGGGGAATGCCGCTCACAATCGTTACCTCTTCCTGGCAGGTTCCTTGAACGCCTTGGTGACGAGTTTGATCTCGCTGAAACCAGCGGCTCGAACCTCATCAATTACAGAGACAATCGAATTCCACTTCACGTCTTTGTCGGCCCGCAAATAAATCGACTCCTTCGGATTCCTGGCGTCTCTCTTTAGATGCTGTCCGATGGTGGAAAAGTTTATTGCCTGTGAGCCGTAATAGATCAAGCCCTCGCGGCTGATCGAAAGTACGATTTGTTCCCTGGGATTCGTCTCCGTTACGTGTCTGGTCTCGGGGAGCTGAACATCGATGCCGGTCTGCAGAATCGGGGCCGTGACCATGAAAATGATCAGAAGGACCAGCATGACATCAACGAGCGGGGTGACGTTAATCTCCGATAGAGACGTGGCCGTTCGGCCCTGGGGCATGGTAAAGGCCATCAGCCAAAGCTCCTTTCGAACAGGTTGAGCAATTCGGCCGAGAAATCGTCCATTTCCGCCGCAATGTTCTTTATACTATTGATGAATTGATTATACGCAATCACTGCGGGAATCGCTGCGAAGAGACCCGCAGCCGTGGCCACAAGGGCCTCGGCAATTCCCGGCGCCACAGCCTGAATCGAGGCGGTTTTTTCGAGCCCAAGCCCTTCGAAGGCTTTGATAATTCCCACCACCGTGCCCAGGAGGCCGATAAACGGCGTAACCGATCCTGTTGTCGCCAGCCAACTCATGTTTTTTTCGAGAATCGAAAGTTCGGCAACCGAGGCTCTCTGCAAGGATCTCTGGATGGCAACCAGATTTCGCTCGGATAGGACCGGTTGATCGTTTTGTGGGTGATTGCCGGTCGAGGATTTGGCCTGCGCGGCCTGAAGCTGCAAGTTGAGTTCCTGATAGGCGGCGCCGAAAAGACCGGACAGGGGCGTATCATGAAAATGTTCACAGGTGGCGCTGACTTCGCTCAGCCGGGCACTGTTCCGGAAATTTCCCAGAAAATCGCGGCTCTGCCGTTCGATCTTTTTAAAGGTGAGCCACTTGCGGACGATAATCGTCCATGACAAAAGTGAAAAAAGGATGAGGAGGACGAACATGGAGAGTGCTGCGGGCGTGCGGGGAAAGAGAGCTAGGATTCCCGACGAGCCGGAGAATGTCTCTGCCTGGACCTCCTGCATTAGAGCGATGGAGAAGATAATGATTTTGGCCCCTCCCAAAGCCTGCTTAGTTCAACGCTAAAATAAACAATTAACATAGGTTACGGGAATTGTCAAACAGAATACTAGTGCTTTTGCATGCCGGATCCATATGGTAGACTGAGGGACGCAGGCAGGACACCTTCGCAGCCACGACGGCTACTTCATATGCTCCGATTACTCAGAATACGGGATTTTGCTTTGATTCGTGAGCTGGAAATCGAGTTTGGCGACGGGCTTAACCTGCTCACAGGTGAAACGGGCTCGGGGAAATCCATTCTGGTTGATGCCTTGGGACTGATTCTCGGGGAGCGTTCCTCGCAGGAGATGGTGCGCAGCAATTGCGAGACCGCGATCATCGAGGCGGTAGTCGGATTGGAAAAGTCGAGTTCCATTCCTGCGCTGCTGGATTCCGCCGGTATGGATTGCCCGGAGAACACGCTTCTGGTGAGGCGGGAAATTTCCCTGGCCGGCCGCAACCGGATCTTTATCAACAACAACCTTGCGACGCTGGCCCTGCTCAAATGCCTGGGGGACGGGCTGGCCGACATACACGGGCAGCAGGACAGGCAATCGCTTCTCGAACATTCGACCCACCTCGAGTGGCTGGATCGCTTCGGCGGCAATTCTGCTCTCGTCCTAGAAGTGCGCGAATGTTTCAGGCGGCTGCGGGAGATCGCCGCCCGGCTTGAATCCATGAAGATGGACGAGCAGGAGCGCCTGAGGCGAATCGACATGCTGCAATTTCAAATGGACGAGATTCGCCGCCTGAATCCCCAACCTCAGGAAAAGGAATCCCTCGAGAACGAGCGCAACATTCTGGTGCACAGGGAGAAAATATTCGCCCTCTCTGCTGAAGCCTACGCGCTTCTTTACGAGAGCGACGAAGCGATGCTGTCACAGGCCAAGCGGCTGCAGAAAATCATCCAGGAACTCGAGGCCTTTGATTCGAGTTGGATTCCGCATCGCGAGGCGCTTGGTGAGATGCTCTACAAGCTCGAGGACCTCTCTTTTGCCGCCCGCGACTACACTTCGGCGGTCGATTTCAGCCCGGGACGTCTGGACCAGGTAGAGCAGCGGTTGTTGGATCTGGAGCGCCTTCTGCACAAGTACGGAAAATCCGTGGACGAGACGCTGGCTCATGCCGAAAAGTGCCGGGTGGAACTCGAATCCCTGATTTCCTATTCGGACACTTCGAAGAGGCTGTCGGACGATTTTCAGACGGAACTTGGGGTCTACCTGAAGCTGGCTGAGCGGCTCTCGGCGAAACGGCGCGGGGATGCGGTTCTGCTGGAACGCGCTTTGAGGGAAGAATTCCAGGCGTTGGCTATGGAAAAGATGGAACTCAGCGTTCGGTTCGAGGACCGCTCGGAGGAAAAAGGCGCCGGAGGGATCCCCGGACGGTGCGGGCCTGCCGGGATCGATCGTGTGGAGTTCCTCGTTGCACCCAACCGGGGTGAGGACATGAGGCCGCTGGCGAAAATCGCCTCGGGCGGAGAGCTCTCGAGGGTGATGCTGGCGATCCGGGCGCTCTGCGGCACCGGAGATCAAAACAAGACGCTGGTTTTCGACGAAGTCGACGCCGGGATCGGCGGCCGGGTGGCGGAGACCGTAGGACGCAGACTGCGCGACATCGCCAGAACCAACCAGGTTCTTTGTGTTACGCATCTTCCCCAGATCGCCGCGTTCGGAAGCCGCCATTTCAGCGTCAGAAAAGAGGCGATCGGCGAGAGGACGGAAACCTTTGTTCACTGCCTGGCGGAAACGGAGCGTGTTCAGGAAATAGCCCGCATGCTCGGAGGCGAAGTGGTCACGGAGACGGCGCGCCACCACGCGCGCGAGATGCTGACCCATTCTCTCAGCCCGGCAACGAAGAAGGACAAGGAGAAGCGCGGCTGATCATGGCAAAGAAGTTCTTCATCGAAACTTTCGGCTGCCAGATGAACGAGCTCGACTCGGAGAAAATCGCCGGGAGCCTGAGTCACGACGGCATGGAACCTGTGGCGGAAGCGGGGAATGCCGACGTGATCATTCTCAACACGTGCAGCGTGCGCGAGAAGGCCGTGCAGAAGGTCTATGCGCGCCTGGGGGAAATCAAACGGCATAAGGCAAGGCGAAATGACGTCGTCGTTGGCGTGGTAGGATGCATGGCGCAGCTGGAGGGAGAAAGCATCCTGAAGCGCAGTCCATTTGTCTCGGTGCTGGCCGGTCCGCAGAAAAGCCACGTCATCCCCGGCCTGGTTGCCGAAACGAGGGCGACCGGGAGGCCGGTGATCGATCTGCGCATGGAGGAGGATCCTGAGCCGCTTGAGACCTCCCATGTGCTGCGCGAGAGTTCTTGGCGCGCAGGTGTGACCATCAGCGAGGGATGCAACCGGATGTGCAGCTTCTGTGTCGTGCCATTCACGCGCGGGAAGGAACGTAACCGGGAAAGCCAAAACATCGTCCGCGAAGTTCGAGAACTTGTTGCTCAGGGATACATGGAGATCGTGCTCCTGGGTCAGACCGTCAACTCCTATCGAGATCCCTCGGATCGCGAGATTACCTTTGCGCGCCTGCTGCGAAAATTGGCCGAGATCGAGGGGCTGCGGCGGATTAGATTCACATCTCCGCATCCCAACGACTTCAGCGAGGAACTGCTGGAGGTGATGACCGCGTACCCGCAGGTGTGCAATCACGTTCACATGCCGGTGCAATCGGGATCGACGAGGATTCTGCGCTCCATGCGGCGCGGTTACAGCCGCGCGAGATACCTTGAGACGATCCACAAGTTGCAGGCGGCGTCGAGGCCGATAGCGATTTCAACGGACATAATCGTCGGTTTTCCGGGCGAGACGGAGGAGGACTTTCAGCATACCATTAGCCTGATCGATGAAGTACAATATGATAGCATCTTCTCCTTCAAGTACTCGCCGCGTCCCAACACCGCCGCGCTGGATATGGACGATGAGATCGCGGAGGAAGAGAAGGGAAGACGGCTCAGGTTTCTGCAGGAGAGGCAGAAGCTGATTCAGTACAACAAAAATGCTTCGTATATGGGGAAGGAAGTAGAAATCCTCGTCGACGACAAGGCTCGTGCCAGGTTCTTGCTTTCCGGGCGAACGAGCAGCAACAAGATTGTGAATTTCGACGGCCCGGAATTGCTGCTGGGACGGTTCATCAGGGTGGAGGTAACGGGTTTCAGCGCAAACAGCCTCAAAGGAAAATGGAAGGACCAGAGGGTGGAGGAGCCATGAAGGAGATCGAGTTTAAAATCAAAGGGTTGATGATGGATCCCCTCACCAACTCCCCTATCGTCGTGCTGCAGGATGCCAAGAGCGATACGCTCCTTCCCATCTGGGTGGGGATCTTCGAAGCCAATGCCATCGCGCTTCAGATGGAGAAGGTGGACACTCCGCGCCCGATGACCCATGACCTGATCAAGGGGCTTCTCAACCACCTGAATGCGGTGGTCACGAAGATCGTCGTCTCCGAATTGAAGGATAATACCTTCTATGCGCTGATATTCCTGGATGTCAGCGGAAAAGTCGTAACCGTTGACTCACGCCCCTCCGATGCCATCGCGCTTGCCCTGCGCACCGATTCCCCCATCTACGTCACGGATGATGTCATCGCGAAATCGGCAAGCACCGCAGCCTCGAATCTCTCGACAGAACGCAGCTCACCCGAGGAGATCAGGCAATGGCTGGAAAACCTCAATCCCGAGGACCTCGGCAAGTACAAGATGTAATCCCGTCAGACCCATTGAGCAATCTTGAGCAGATCGCTCAGGACCCCCGCCGCCGTAACGCCGGCTCCAGCACCCGGTCCCTGAATGACGAGCGGATATTCGTAGTATCTCTGCGTCTGGAAAACCAGGATATTGTCGGGGCCGGCCAGGCGACCGATCGGGCTGTCGCGCGGGATTCGTTCGAGGCCCACCCTGCAGCCTTGGGCATCGATGTCGGCGAGAAAGCGCAGAACCTTCCCCTCGTTCCGTGCCCGCTCGCACTCGGCGCGTATGAACGGATCGGCGGCGGGAAGAGCCTCCAGGAACCGCTGCACCGAGCTCCCGGAAAAGAAACGGCGGGGGATCAGCGCGCGTAATCGAATCTGATCGAGTTCGAGCAACGCCCCCATCGCCCGAGAAATAATCAGCGCTTTGCGGGCCACATCGACCCCGCTGAGGTCATCGCGCGGATCAGGCTCGGTATATCCCCTCGCCATGGCGTCGCGGACCGCGTCTGAGAAGGGAACTCCCTCATCCAGCTTGCTGCAGATAAAGCCAAGCGTGCCGCTCAGGCAGCCCTGAACGCGCAGAATCCTGTCGCCGGTGTGTATCAAATCCTGCAGGGTGGAGAGCAGCGGAAGGCCGGCGCCAAAAGTCGCCTCGTACTGATAGTTGAGCCCTTTCCGCCGGCACAGCTTCCTCATGGTCTGATAGTCGGTCAGGCTGGTGGTGAGCGGTCTCTTGTTGGCGGTGACGATATGAAAACCCCGCTTGAGCCCGGCAATGTGCGTCGGCGCGAGATCCGCTCCGGTTGCATCCACGATCACAACATCCGACTTGTATCCGCCTGCGATGCGATCAAGAATCGCCTCGGCGGAAGGGCGAGGCTGAACTCCCGGCAACTGCTCCAGCGGTGTGCCCGAGCCAAGAGACTTGAGGGCCGCGACATCCAGGCCACCCGGCAGGTAAGTCCAATGCCTGGAGTTCGAGACGCCGAGCACCTTGAGGTTGACCCCGAGTTTTCCCTCCAGAAGGCGCTTGCTCTCCTGGATCTGCTTTAAAAGCGTGCGGCCGATTTTGCCGCAGCCGAAGAGAAAGACGTTCAGGTCCCGCGTCAATCCGAATGCGGAGTGGATCGCCTGAACCGCATGCCGGTAGTCCTTCTCCCGTATTGCGGCGGAGATGTTGAGCTCGGATGAGCCCTGCGCGATCGCCAGAACGTTGATCCTGCTTTTGCCAAGAGCTTCGAAAAACTTCCCGGACACTCCCGGCGTACCCTGCATGCCGGCCCCGATTATCGCGACGATCGCGACCTGAGGCATAACTCCAACTTCATCGATGAGGTCCCGCTCGATTTCGAGCTGAAACTCCTTGCGTATCGCGTTCCGGGCGGTATCGGCGTCGCCCGCTTGAATCAGGAAGCAGACGCTGTGCTCCGACGACGACTGGGAGATCATCATGATGTTCACGTTCTCCCGCGCCAGAGCATCGAACAGACGGGAAGCGATTCCAGGCAAACCGACCATGCCGTTGCCCTGCAGATTCAGGAGCGCAAGATTGCGGACCGAGGTCACCGTTTTTACCCTGGGATGCTGCTTGCTGCGCTCCGTAATCAGGGTGCCGCGCGCGCCGGGATTGAACGTGTTTTTGATGCGGATGGGGATGCGCTTGACTACGGCGGGAATCATGGTTTTCGGATGCAGGATCTTGGCGCCGAAATAAGACATTTCGGCTGCCTCCTGGTAGCTGATCTGATCCAGAATGGAGGCTTCGGCAACCAGGTTGGGATCGGCGGTCATGATTCCGTCGACATCGGTGTAGATCCATATTTCCCGGGAGCGCAACGCCGCGCCGACAATAGCCGCTGAATAGTCCGACCCGTTGCGGCCCAATGTTGCGGCGCTGCCGTCGGGAGCGCGGCAGATAAAACCCGGGACGACGAGATGAAGTCCTTTGCGCAGGACGGGCAGCAGCGCGCGGCGCACCCGTTTTTCCGTTTCCTCGAAATCCACCACCGATCCGTGCCGTGTCCACTCCGCGACCAGCCAGTCGCGCGCGTCCGAGTAGCGAAATTTCCCGTAAGCGTCGCGCATGATGTGGGCGAGTAGCGTCGAGGAGAGCACCTCCCCATAAGTCACAAGCTTGTCCCTGGTCTTGTCGCTGAATTCCTTCAGCAGGCGGATTCCCTCGGCGATGGCAGCAATTTCCGAGAATTGTCGTTCGAGGTACTCGCGGATCCAGGTTTTTGCAACTGCAGATTCCACCAGAGGCAGGAACGCCGCGGAGTGGGTAGCCTGCAGTGCCTGAATGGATTCACGGATCCGCGTTTTCGGAGCCAACAGGCTATTGGTGGATCCCAACGCCAGGAGTCGATCCGTGACTCCTGCCATTGCGGAAACGACCGTGACAACGGGGGAGGTCCGGGCTTCCCGCGAAACGATCTCCATGATTTTCTTTATGGAGCCGGAATTTCCCATGGAAGTCCCGCCGAATTTCAGAACAAGAAGATTTCTCAGGCTCATGGCGTCGCTGGAGGTCCTCCTTGGAAAGCCCGCTCGGCCCGATCAGAATTCCGATCGCAGTGACTGAGCGTCAAGGTCAATGTCTTTAATCCTATCACAACTTATACCTTACAAAGAAAGGGGATCCGAGGCGGAGCCGGATAGGGCGAGCGATTAAGACCATCGGCTTCTGTACTACATGTAATAGTTTACATAATATATCTTATCAGAAGCTATGGGTTGAAGGTCATTCCACTATTTCCGGGGTCACCGGCTTTACTGCTCCGTCCGCGCTGTGCTAGTCTTGACCGTGCATGAAGAAGATCGATAAGTTGATCTTGTGGGCAATTATCCCGCCTTTTCTGTCGGCCCTCACCGTTTTGACCTTCGTGGTCTTCACTCGTGAGTTCGGCCGGCTTTCCGAATTGCTTATAACGCGGAATGCCTCGATCGATGTCATCGCCATGATTGCGGGCATGATCCTGCCCACCATTTTGATTTTTTCGATGCCGCTTTCCTTCCTGATCGGAATTCTGATCGGGCTGAGCGGGCTTTCCGGTGAGAGCCAGATAACGGCGCTGCGAGCCTGTGGCGTCCCGTTGCGCACTTTGTTGCGCCCGGTCCTGGGATTGGGCATCCTGGTCGGCGGCATCACGGCCATTATGTCGCTTATCATTCTCCCGGAAACCAATGATCGCTTTTTCGCGCTGACGGATAAGATCAGCCTGCGCCAGGCCACGGCGCAGATTCAGCCCCGGGTGTTCAACGAAGACTATCCAAATATGGTCTTCTATCTCGACGATCTGGCTGTCGACAAGCAGCGCTGGTCGCGGGTTTTTCTTGCTGACAACACAGATCCCAAGTCGCCGAGGACTGTTCTGGCTCGTGAAGGGACCTGGGTGACGGATTCTCAGGCCTTGCGCCTCCAACTGCATCTGCAAAACGGCACGATCTATGAACTGGATCCCGATAATCCCGGGAAGGACAAGCTGAGCGTCTTCGGGTCGACCGATATCCCGATTGAGTTCAACCGGGGATCTGCCCGGGAGGAGCCTGGGGAGGCCAATCACAAGAGGCGTGTCTCTGAAATAAGCACTCGTGAGCTTTGGCAATCGAACCTGACGGACCCGCCCGAAGAGGCGTTTAAAAGAGAAATTGAGCTGCAGAAACGCTTGGCAATTCCCTTCTCTGTTCTGGGATTTTGCCTTCTGGGCCTTACGCTCGGAGTCAGCAGCAAAAAGGGGGGCAGGACTTCGGGTTTCGTGGTCAGCCTCCTGCTGGTCGTAACCTGGTTTGTGATTTTCACCGATGGCTTGAGACTGGCCTCGGTACGGAATGTCCCGCCGTGGCTTGGTGCCTGGGGCGCCGACATTATCCTCACGTTGATCGGTCTGGCTCTTCTGGTGACGGCAGAACGCGGCAGCATGATCAGCCGCCGGCTTTCCAACTGGAGTTGGACGATAAGGCTGAATCACGTCCGGACCCGGCTGCATCTGGATAGCGCACAACTGCGGATTCACAAATTCGATGATGCTATCCTTAGTTCTACCAATAAATTAACCCGGATGTTCTTCCCGAAGATCCTCGACATCTATGTGTCGCGGGGATTTCTGGTCTATTTTCTCTGGTCGGCGGCCACCTGCTCCGCGCTCTTCATCATCCTGACTCTGTTCGATCTGCTCGACGACATCATTCGAAACAGAATCGAAATCGGGCATGTCATCAACTACTTCGTTTTCCTGATGCCGCAGATACTTATGCTGGTGGTTCCAATGGCCGTCCTTCTGGCGATTCTGATCAACTTCGGAATTCTGGAAAAATCTTCCGAAGTAACCGCCCTCAAGGCCGGCGGATGGAGTCTCTACCGAATCGCGCTTCCCGTTCTTTTTACCTCGGCCGTCTTCTGCGTCGGGCTGTACCTGACCCAGGACTACGTCCTTCCTTATGCCAACATCCGTCAGGACAGCCTGCGCAATGTGATCAAAGGACGTCCACCTCAAACTTCGACAAGTCCGCAGCGCAAATGGATCTTCGGTGAATCCAATCGCATTTTTAACTACAATTACTTCGACGCCGGCCAGAATCTCTTCATCGGATTGAATATCTTCGAGATCGACCTGGGAAGCCTCAAAATGCTGCGCCGGATTCATGCCTCGCGGGCGAGAATCGACGATGCCGGCCACTGGACACTCGAGGATGGCTGGATCCGCGATTTCCAGTCTGAAAGGCTGGGTTTTCAATCCATCTCAAAGATCACGCTGACCCTGCCCGAAAAAGCGGGCTATTTTCAGAAGGAGATCTTCCAGCCTAAGGAATCGGCCAAGCTCACCTACCTTGAGTTAAAGAAGTACATTAGCTATTTAAAGAAATCTGGCTATAATGCTACAGAATTGCAGGTTGAGCTTTATAAAAAGGCCGCCTTCCCGCTGAGTTGCGTGGTGATGTGCCTGGTGGGAATGCCCTTTTCCTTTTCCATGGGGAAAAGAGGGGCATTCTACGGCATAGCCATCAGCATCGTAATCGCGATTCTGTACTGGGGAGTTTCCGGCGTCTTCGAAAAAATGGGATCCTACGGCCTGCTGATGCCGTTCCTTGCCGCCTGGGCGCCGAATATCCTTTTTGGCGCTGCGGGACTTGCGCTGCTGTTCACAATCCGCACTTGAACCTCTGAATCGTCACAGTACGCGGGAAACCGAACTATTTATTGCCGATCCATGCCTGATCAGGCCCGTGATGCTTCTGCCGGCAGGCGCCGTCGGTATCCCCATAGGGAAGGTGGAAATCCCTCGCCTTCAGGCGCAAAACAATAGGGTGGCGAGGTCGGCGCAGTCGACCAGCCAATGTGATTGAGGAGGGACCTCTTCCACCGCTCCCTCATGGTCGCGGCGCTGTGGACCGCGCCAAAACAGAGCCGCGCGCGTAAGCAAGCGGCGGGAAGCGTGGCAGGCGTTATAGGTCTGCGGCCTTTCTCAATTCGGCAGCCCGCTCTGTGCGCTCCCAGGTGAATTCCGGCTCGGTTCGGCCGAAGTGACCGTAGGCAGCGGTTTTGCGATAAATCGGCCGGCGCAGGTCGAGGGACTCAATTATCCCTTTGGGTGTGAGATTGAAGCTGTCGCGCAGGATATTCTGGATCCGTTCATCCGGGATCCGCCCGGTTCCAAACGTATCGACCATCAGAGATACCGGTTCGGCCACACCGATGGCGTAGGCGATCTGGATTTCCGCGCGATCGGCGATCCCTGCCGCAACGATGTTCTTGGTCAGATGACGCGCCATATAGGAGGCGCTGCGGTCTACTTTGGAGGGGTCCTTCCCTGAGAATGCTCCGCCGCCGTGATGGCCATATCCGCCGTAGGTGTCCACGATGATCTTGCGTCCGGTGAGGCCGCAATCGCCCTGCGGTCCACCGACAACGAATCGGCCGGTGGGATTGATGTGGTAGTTCGTTTTAGCATCCCGCAAGGATTCGGGAATCACGGGAAGAATGACGTGCTCCATGATATCTTCGCGCAGGCGCTCGATCGTAATGTCCGCGCTGTGCTGCGTGGAGATGACCACCGTCTCGACCTTGACCGGCTTGTATCCGTCGTAAAGAATCGTAACCTGCGACTTGCCATCGGGCCGGACCCAATCCAGGGTGCCTTTCTTGCGAACTTCGGCCAGGCGTCGGGTCAGTTTATGGGCGAGCATGATCGCCATCGGCATGAGTTCTTCGGTCTCGTTGGTGGCAAAGCCGAACATCAGGCCCTGATCCCCAGCGCCTCCGGTATCCACGCCCATGGCGATATCCGGCGACTGTTTGTCGATGCTCGAGATCACGGCGCAAGTGTCACAATCGAATCCGTATTTGGCCCTGGTATACCCGACGTCGCGAATGGTTTCCCTCGCGACCTTGGCATAATCCACCGAACCTTTGGTGGTGATTTCCCCGGCGATCATAGTAAGGCCGGTGGTGACCAGTGTTTCGCAGGCAACCCTGCCCATTGGATCCTGCCTCATGATCTCGTCGAGAACTGCGTCGGAGATTTGATCCGCTATTTTGTCGGGATGCCCTTCCGTTACCGATTCGGATGTAAACAAATACTTGCCTCGAGTTGCCACACTTCCTCCTTGGCGGATTGCGGACCGCATTGCGCCGCTCGAATAAAAGAGGGTATTTCTAACACAGCCATTCTACCCAGTCAAATATTAGGTTCTCGTGCGCCTGAGAAAGGAGGTCCCGGCCCGGCTTTATGGGACCAGGGGGGGGTAACGCTCCCACTTTCTCCCCGTCCTAGGCGCGGGGATGATGGTTTTTGTAGATGTTCTTCAGTCGCTCGCGCGTGATGTGGGTATAGATCTGTGTCGTGGAAATGTCGGAGTGACCGAGCATCGCCTGCACGGATCGCAGATCCGCTCCGTTTTCAAGCAGATGCGTGGCAAAAGAGTGCCTCACCATGTGCGGGCTGAGGCTCTTCCGGAGGCCTGCGGCCCGCCCATACGCTCGGATGATTCTCCAAAAGCCCTGCCGGGTCATTCGGGTACTCCGCCGGCTAATGAACAAATAATTGCTCTTTTTCCGTTTGAGCAGGTCCGGACGGCTCATCGAGAGATATGCCTTAATCTTTCCTGCGGCTTCGGACCCTATCGGAACAATCCGTTCCTTGCTTCCCTTTCCCATACAGGAGACCAGGCCATGGCTCAGATTCAATTGCTGAACAGTCAGGTTCACCAACTCGCTGACCCGAAGGCCGGTCGCGTATAGGAGCTCGAGCATTGCTAAATCCCGCGCTCCGAGGGTCGACGAGGCATCCGGCGTACTGAGCAGGTCATCGACCTCGCTGCGGGAAAGGAACTTCGGGAGGGGGTTCAGTGCCCGGGGAGTCTCCAGATGCTCGGTCGGATCATGGCTCACCACGCGATCCAGCGCCAGGAATCGAAAAAAGCCACGGACCGCGATCAGGGCCCGCGCTATCGAGCGCGGGGACAACCCTTTCTCTGCAAGATCGCGCATCCAGGATACGATATGCTCCTGCATCAGCGCAGGCCATTGCAGACCTTTCAGATCCGCAAATTGTTGTAGTTTATGGAGATCGCTCAAATAAGCGGCGATGGAGTGCGGTGATAACCCCTTTTCGACGCGCAAATATACTTTGAATTCCGCCAGCCAATCGCGCATGACTATTTGGAGGCTGCAAGCCGCCGCTTGATAAGACCGATGACCTGGTTCACTTCCTCGACACGA
>Ga0315273_10005009_pt1 | contig 16335 bp, 29 predicted proteins | sample YL17G02_0_MG_FD_205753 | JGI IMG/M metagenome (GOLD analysis project Ga0315273, IMG submission 205753) | Sediment microbial communities from Yellowstone Lake, YNP, Wyoming, USA - YL17G02_0 | ecosystem: Environmental > Aquatic > Freshwater > Lake > Sediment | place: USA: Wyoming | collected... | reverse complement strand
AAGGCAGATTACCCATAAGGCTTCTTGTATCATCCCTACGGTTCGGGGGCGGATAAGGTTATATATGTCTTTTGGGTCATGGATCGTGGGCGGGGGATCGGACTGCAGGAGCTTTTTGCCCAGGGATAACGCGGCTTTAATCCGAACTGCGGTCAGGTGGGTTATACCTGGTATTGATTCGAGTGCAGCGACCGGAGCAGTGAATATTCCTTGTATATCGCTAAATTCCTTAATCAATGCCTGGGCGTTTTCTACTTGACGTTCTCCTCCAATGACTGCCGCCAGAAGTTCAGCCAGTCCGCAACCTTCCGCTTGCGTTTCCACGCGATAGGCGGGAAGCTCACAAATAGGCAGGGATCGCAAAATAGAAGTATAGGCGGTCATCGTGCCTCTAAATTACGCTTGCACTCGGAGCAGGTGTAATGCTTCTTGCCGGCGTCGTCGGTTGTGATCTTAACTGTGGAGTGGACACCGTACTTACAGCCCATACAGAAGAATTCTTCCCCTTCTGTAATCAGTCCTTGCGCTATGCAGTAGGCGACTTCCCAATGCTTCAGGGTTGTTAGCAAGTATTCTGCTTGTTGTTCTGGGGTTTTTTTACTGTAAGAAAAAAACTGCGGGCGGAGTAACAACAACTCCCAGGCTGGGATACACCAGGCGCAATCTTCTTCGAACCAGTATACCCCGTCCTGGTGAATTGCTGCCGCCTTCGCTGCTGCGGTTAAGTGCTGGTCTGCGTAATATTCACTGACTTTTATTCCCCCGTGCCGTGGCGTACTCACTGATGAGATACCCGGCTCAAATGTGGTTGAGGAGTCAATCTGCCCCCAGGGTGATTCTTGCTGCACCTGTATACAATAGTTTTTCATTTCGTTTCTCCTTCGTGAGAATGAATTACATCTATAATGTAACAAATTACCGTGAGAATGTCAACAAGCAATATATCCAGCGGTTAAATGTTGCTCCCCCTGGTTACCGGCCAGGGGGAGCATGTAAGGGAGGAGAAAAACCTTACCCGGATTTTCTGCGTTTGGGTTTGGGGGGGATGGCGGGAGGATCAGCGGGTGGGGCGGGTGTGCTGGGGTGATAGACCCGCTGCCCGTCCGGTTGAATGTAGTATAAAGCACTCAGGAAGCCATTGAACAGGCCCGCCCAATGGAGAATTATTTGGCGGGCTGCTGCATACTCCGCTACTTCCGTTTCCAAGGGTAATTGATTCGCTGCCTTAAATTCTCCGCGAACTGTGTATTTCATCCCGTTACCAGGTAATGTTCTGCGTAATAACGAGCGTTCGCGTTACGGTATGCCTGCCAGCAACCCAGGGAGGGCGTCCAGCGAAAGCCCGCATGTTTCAGCGCCTGGCGCACGGTATCCGCCGGCTTCCCTTTGAAATATAGCCTGATCCGGTTATCCTCCGCGTTGTCCTCCATCCTGACAGACCCATCCCCTTTCTCCGCTATCCGGGTTTCTGTCCCGGCGGTGTTGTTGATAACCTCAATCCGCCCTTTCAATCGGCGGATGTTGGCATTATTGTTTTTTGTTTCATAGTCCGGGAAGCCCAGCCGCCCGCAAAAGTCAGGGGTAAACAGCTTGTTAATCTGCGCATCAGTGAAACCCAATTCTGCCAGGCCGGCCCGATCGCCCTTCCTTACCAGTTTATTAGCGGCCACCATGAGGGTTTGACGTTCTTCCAGGCGTTGCACCTTGGCGGCCAGTTTCTCCCCCGCTTCGGGATCCTCCGAGAAAATAGCCTTGTTCTTTAACTGCGCAGCCGCCCGGAGTTCTAACGCTGCCGCCTCCGCTTCCAGCTCAAACCCTTTGCGCATGTTCGTGTCCACCTTCTCCAGGTCGCGCCGGTGCCGTTTCTCGCTGTGATGCCCGACCAGAATCGGCTGACCCATCGGTATTATTGATAAAATCTCATGCGCCTGGTCGAACCGCTGGCCCGACTCTTTCCGCGCTGCTGCTGCCCGGGCGATCGTCCGGGCGTGCTTGGCCTCTTGCTTGGCTCTATACGCCGAAATCTTGGCCTCTTTCGCTAATTGTGCCTCTACCTCCGCCCGGTATGCGGGCTCGTTGAATTGCATTACCTTTGACATCGCCTTTTCTCCTTCGTTTTGAGATGTATCTATTGTAACATCTTGCAGGTAATTGTCAAGTGTCAATTGTGGTCGCCTGGGTTGTGGCGGATTCCGCCACTTCTGCGCTCCACCTTCCACCCCTTCGCTGCCCGACAGATCAGACAGTGCCGCCAGGCGTGCTTTTGATTTTTGAGCCTGCGCTCAAAGTTGCGATCCCCCTCCACCCAGGTCTTGACCACCTGAAAACCGATCCCTTGGGCGTGTATCACTTCCATGATCCGCGCCCGAGACGTTCCCCCGGCGTGATGTTTAATCCGGGCGTTCATCGTCCGCTTGTCCTTCGCCCAGCCAATGTAATGCTGGGCGTGCGCTAATGGCCTTTCAAAATGCAGCAGGTAAACCATTTTGACTCTCCTTCGTTAGAGATTAATTACATCTACATTGTAACAATACGCAGTGGATTGTCAAGCGTGAATTTCCCTGATCAGCGCCTCTCTTTTTGACGCAACCAGTAACTGCGACTCAGATATATTCCCGTCCGGATCCTTCACTTTTTGCCCCACCAGACAGCCAAACCAACCCTCCGGCAGCAATCCCTTTTTATACCGCTCTGCATCGTGGAGCAACAACACCCCTTCACCAGACAGCTTCCCCAGCGCTATCTCAAAACAAGCCTCTCGTGTGCTATGTTCCCCATCCACCAGGATAAAATCATACTTCTGGTAGAGCGACCCGATCAGCGCCAGAGTAAACGAGTTCATAAAATTGATGTATGCCTCCAAATCTTCGACCAGGTGTATCTCAACACCCTGCCGCACTGTACGCCCCATCGTCCTTTCTTTCTCAAACCAGGTGCGATCATGCTCAATCGCTGTCCAGGTGGCGATACCAAGAATGTACCTGGGGAAATACCACGTACTCCCCCCGGCGCCCCACTCAAAACACCGGATGGGCGATACTTTCTCCAGGATCCGCAGGATTGTATTTACGTGCGTCTCGCACATGTAGGGATAATTTAAATCATCCATCCAACCACCCGGAGAGGTCAGATTTAATATATACCTTTGCCTCTTCTACTACGCCAGCCAGCTCCGCCGGGATCGCCCCAGCCTTGACCGCACCATCGAAAATCTTGCGATTCAATTGCAGGGCCGGCGTGAAATTCGTGAGGCTCCACCGCAAGGCTGCTCCTTCGTCCGGGACCATCACGCTACTCACGGTCTTTATCTCGTAGGCGGAGGTTTTCTTTTCCCCATCCATTTTATAGGCAATTAGAGCACCCTCACGAAAAGTGGCATCTGCCTCCTTCAACGCCTTGTCTGCCGCCTCAACTTCTGCCTTCGCGATAATATACTCCGGGCTATTCTCAAAGGCGAATAAAAGATCAGTCAGTACCTCCCCTGCTGCTGATCCGCGCCTGCGCGCCTTTGCCAGTTCAACAATTAATTTGTCGTACATTCTTCCTCCTCCGTAGTAAGGATCAAATATAAATTTTGTCATTCCACGTCCTGATCAGCCTCGCCATACAAGCTCCACAAATAGCCCCTATTATGTGTCCATCCTGCCACACAAACAACCAGGCAATCCACTTGAGAACCCTAATGTCAGCCACCATGACACTCTTTCCGCAGTCCCTACAAGTGACAGCCAGCATAGCCCTGAAAGATAACATCCCGATTTGCCTGGCGACATAAGCAACTGGACGATATACCGGAGGCATCAGGTCAAGACTTTGCACGCTCTTTTAACCATTTCGCAAGAGTATCATCTGATACCTTGAATAGACATAGGACACGCCAACTATCCAGCTCTCGATCCACCCAGGCTTTCAACCAGCGCCATAACCCAGAGTGTTGACCACCTGTCCGCTCTAAATAACCGTCCAGGTAGTTCTCAATCGCCCGCAAGTCGGTAATGTTCCGAACGTGTTTATGTGATTGCTCACTGTTTACCAGGAACCACAGGATGATCACCTTCAATAAGGGAAGTTGATAAAATCCTTTCATATTGCGCCCTCCAATTGCTCCCTGATATAGTTTGTCTGTTTGAATAAAAATAATCCTTGTTTTTGCCCTTTAGGTACTCGATCATACAACTCAAATTACAAAAATCCCATTTTTCGCCCTTCTCCGCCGGGTTGAGTCGATTTCCCTTGGCTTCAACCCAACCCAAACTTTCGATCGAATTCCCGCAGGTATCACAGAAAATGGTTGTCTTTCTCACTGGCTCACCCCTGCCGGCATCCCCTGGATCACAGCAGCAGGCATCACGATAATACTCGGCATCGCCCGCACCGCCAGCCCAGCCAGCGAAAGAAGAGAGTAATCCGCAAGGGCGTTCACAACTCTTGGATCCACGTCAGCCGGGAACACCCGTTTGAAACCATTAGCCTCGAGCCAGCTCAAAAACTGTCCCGCCTCCTGCCAGGTTGTTGACTGCCCAACCAGACTCGCTTCTGCCTTGATCCCCTGGACCGCTCCCATCGCCACATCAACGAAATAGTATCGCCCACCCTGGTACCACCCCATCAACAGCAGGTCATTACCCTGGTAGAGATACGTACCAGTCTCCCCCAGCACCGCCCGACGCATCCCGGATACCGTCTGCGCAAACCCACAGGGAGACAACGCCCCCCACAGCGCAGCTATCACCATTACCAGAACCGTAATTCCAACCATAAGTTTTTTCATTTTACGCTCCTTCGACTATTTTCTTGTTTGCCCGCGCCCGTTTGTCCTCGGCGATCTCCATCAGGATTGCATTTGCCAACCTGGCCCAAACGTGCTCGCCAGGGTACAGATCAATCCCGCGCACCATGGCGCGGCGCTCTAAGATTAACGGCTCCATCAGAGAGCCACAACTACAAGCCGCTACGACCCAGCAGGACCCTATGGTTTCCCGGTCGCAAGTTGGACACACCCAGGGAAAGCGATTAACATTCTTTGGCCCGGAATTGGTCTTGCTCGATGCGTCTTTATTTACCCCATCACGCTCCCAGCGCCACAGAGTCATTCGACTGATCCCGAGCTTTTTCGCCTGGTTCTCCTTAGTAAACTCTTTATTCCTCATTCAGCCTCCTTTCTATGTATTGTAACATCTTGTGTATCAATTGTCAATCAATCTACCCGGGTACATCCTGTTCGATAACATAACCTTGATCGCCCGCATCACCAGTCTCTGGTTGTCCCTTGGTTGCCTGACGCTTTTTAACCGCGCCAGGATCACCTGCATTTCTTCCGTCGAATAGTCTTCCAGTCGCTTGGTTTTGTAGGTTATGTGACTTGCCTCAGATAAATTCATCATCAGTCACGTCTCCAAAATATCAAATTTATATAGGGCATGTACCAGTTTCTTTTTTAGCCGGTAGACCGGGGTACGCACACCTTTGGTGTCCTCGATAACCACCTTGCCGTTTTCAACATAATTGAAATCACCAATATAATCGCAGATGTGCTCCCCGTTGACACTAAGCTCAAATTTAGGCTGCAACCGCAGGTCCCTAATCTGGCCGGCTCGTTCCAGCAGGCACAGTTCCTGGTATCTTTTAGCCTCTTTCTTGCTGGCGAATGTTGTGCCATCTACCTCGGTTTTAATCGCCCTGTATTTACTCATTCCCCTCCAAATACCTGCACCTGCATTTCATGTTCAAGCTGGTGTGTCATTTGTGCCACCTGTCAACACAGACATGAACTTGATAAATTCCTCCGCTACCACTTCAAACAACGTCAACTTTGACCCCCCTACAAACACGATCTCGACGTGGACCAGTTTTTGGTCAACCGTTTTTACCACATGCACAGAGGCAATCTGCGCCAGGTTCAAATAATAACCTTTACCTAATTTCAAGAAATCTACCATCTCAATATTCTCCTACTTCTGAATGTTCTCCTTCGATGTACCGGCGATAATTCTCCGGTCCCGTACCCTGCACTTTGCGCTTGCGTTTGGCAGTTCCGGCCAGCCCGATCAATGACCCTGGGGATTTTACGATCGTCGGCGGACTGTGCGCGTTCGCCAGCGCCTGAATGTCCTGTAACAACTCGATCCCAACAGGCTGACAAACCTTGATTAACTCGTAGGTGTCTTTGATCCAGCGTGCAAACTCGCTCTTTCCGCTGCGCGGCCTCGGCACCGGCGCCGTAAGTTCAAAAAAGTGGCAGATTCCGCCAATCCACGGTCTTAATTCCTCCGGGAAAGCACCATAATCAGGCTGCCCGGTATGCTCTTTTATCCCCTGCTCTAATGCCTGGCGCGTGCGCTCTTTGTGCCCCTCACCCGTTAAAGGCGGGAATACTGTTTCGCCAAATCCCTCTGGTGGCATTATTGGCGTGGCATTTGGAAAAAAATCTGCAAATTTTGGGGTTTCCGCCCGCGCGAGAAAAGCCTTCTTTTGGCTTTTCTCGCTATCTGTATCTGTATCTGATCTGATCTGATCTGTCGCGCACTTAGTTTCTTGTTCGTTGCACTTCCGTTGCACTTCCGTTTCATCTGGATTGTCATAATACTGTTCCGCGCGTTTCTTTTCGCGGAACGCTTGGGAACGCTCTGTACTGGTACTGGCGTCCTGGCGCTTCTTGAAGTTACAAATCCACCAGCCACCCGGCGCTCCTTTGATAATACCAAGTTGCCTGATCTCTAATAATTCTTTATCTAGTTCCCCTGGGTCCATCCGTAGCATCCAGGCCAGTTGTTTTGTGTCGGGTATCCATCCGTCTTTATGTACCTGGCCGGCAATTAGAAATAACTCAACTACCCGCCTCCATAACCGATCGCTCAAAGTCCCCATCTTTGGGTCGTCAAGAATTTCAAAATAAAGTTTGATCCAATAAGAGGTCATATTAATAACGGCTCCTGCTCTGCTTCAATTCTCTTGCGCGCCATTTCGTTGTATTCAGGATTCAGGTCAATCCCTATATAGTCACGTTTTAATTGTTTTGCGACCAACCCCGTCGTGCCAGCGCCTGAAAATGGGTCAAGAATAACATCACCTGGTTTACTGCCAGTCTTGATGCACCGCTCTGGTATCTCGGGCGGGAAGGTGGCAAAATGCGCGCCTTTATATGCGTTTGTCGCGATAACCCATACATCACGACAATTTCTCCCCATTGGATTAATCAATAATCGCCCGTTGGCATCTATATACCCTTTATGTCCATCCCCGCCAAATGCCTGGCCGGACCCGCTTAGTTTTGCGTTTGGTCTTGCCTGACTAATAGAATGAGCAGTAGAACCAGGTGCCTTGCTCCACTTGTTATCCTTGCTCAATCCGCGCATCGCCCTCGGTAATGATGCCTCTGCATATGGCTCCCGAATAGCATCCCCATCGTAGTAATAAGTTGCACTCTTTGAGAATAAAAATATCTGTTCGTGGCTACTTGCCGGCCTGTCTCTTGCGCTCCCTGGCATGGGATTTAATTTGTACCAGATAATTTCCGAACGCAACCACCAGCCATCTGCCCGTAATGCAAACGCCACCATCCAGGGAATACCGATCAGGTCTTTGGGCTTGAGTGATCCAGTCGCCGGCACATTTCCGTCGCCCCAGCGTCCATTACCGCGTTCTATCCGCTTTGATCTGATTATTGATTTGTCTTTTCCTTTGCCGGTATTCCCACCGCGACCACCGCCGACATAACTATCCCCCAAATTCAGCCACAACGTTCCGTCATCCCGCAGTACTCGCCTGACCTCACGGAATACATCAACCAGTTTGGCGACATATTCTTCTGGTGTTTTTTCAAGACCAATCTGACCATCTACGTCATAATCCCTCAAGCCGTAGTAGGGGGGAGAAGTAACGCACATCTGGATACTATTGTCTGGAAGTGTCTTTAATACCTCCAAACAATCTCCTTGCAGCAACGTAATCAACCGCGCCTCCGCTGCCTGGCTCGGTTCACTCCACCCTTGCGAAATATCCGGTTAAACAGATACTTTCCCACCTCCCACAAGAAAAAAGCTACCAGGGAAGCGATGCACATGTAGATCATCAGTACGGGCATCCCAATATCTATGTTCATATTTGTTCTTCTTTCAGCGGTTTCCAGGCGATAACTTCATAGGGATAATCATCCCATTGGTAATCAGTAGTGTATGCCGCTTTGCTTATACCTTCTCGGCACAACACCCGATAATCGCCTGACTCCATAGGCAAGTAACCAGGAATGGCGGGTATCCAGGTTGCCTCTTTCAGCGCGGCAAGTTCAGAGCGCAGAGCATCTTCAATCGGGTTTATCATATTGCCAATACTAACTTCATGGATAAGCACAGCACGCGCGATGTCACCCAAACTCCAGAAGATAGCATTACTGCGTCCCTCCCAAGACGGGACAATTTCTGCTATCTTGACTAACGCCTCACGATAGGTTGTTAGTTCATCACGCAGAATGGCAATTTCAGCGCGCAGGGCAGCAAGTTCAGCGGCAACCTGATATTTCCCACAGGTGCATTTATCGGGCATATAATTTTTAGACATTTCACACCAGCACCAATTTTTGTGTTGGTCAATAAATTCATCAAGTATGGTCATTTTGGCTCCTCGTGAGGTGAAATTAATTCTTCCAGTTTCATCACTTCTAGCATCCTGACCAACTTCATACTTCGTAAAGCATCTTCCAAATACGTGGAGTAAGCCGTTTTATTTCTGACTTTCTCCGTCGCTTTAATGGCAATATCAATTAATTCGATAGCCGATTTTGGTCTCATTTTGCCTCCTTCGCGCCCTGCGTGGGAGCGTGGATTGAAATCTGTGCATCCTTCCCTGGGACAGTGAACATTCAGCATCTGGCTGTCTGATATCGGAGTGGCAATCACTCTGCCCCAGCAGGTGGCGCAAACATAATTGTCCTGAATTTCTACACCCTGAGAAAAGGTTATGTCCACTATTATTCTCCTACATACCCCTCTATTTTTGCCATGCACGCAATCATAATGGCCCAGGCAGGTTGCTCGACCTTCTGGTACTCCGCCAAGGCAGATTGCTCGACCTTCTCGTACTCCGCCAAGGCAGGCTGGTTGACCTTCTGGTACTCCGCCAAGGCAGATTGTTTGGCCTTCTCGTACTCCGCCAAGGCAGATTGCTCGACCTTCTCGTACTCCGCCAAGGCAGGCTGGTTGACCTTCTGGTACTCCGCCCAGGCAGGCTGGTTGACCTTCTGGTACTCCGCCAAGGCAGGTTGCTCGACCTTCTCGTACTCCGCCAAGGCAGGTTGGACTTTAATCAAAAGTTTACTCGCTCTGTCCTTAATTTCATCCTGGTCAACCCAGCCAGGCAGGGTATCCACTTCGTCATATTTGAAACTTTCCGGTTTCCAATCTGGAAATTCAAACCTAACAAATGGCCGGAGAAATTGATCAAAATTCTCATTTATCTTTAATCGTTCCAGGGTTTTAGAATGAGAACAATCACTATCCCGGTCGGGCTCGCTGAAATATAACCTCCCATCTTTCGTGATAATCCCACCAAATCCGCTACACATTTTTTGCCTCCGTTACGTTCATCTTATATTTTCTTTTTTCTTGACTTTGGTGTAATTCCCTGCTACAATGATTGCAGGGTCGATAAAATCGATTCTCCTTCGTGAAATGTCCCGGGCGCCCCCCTCGCTCGGGCATTTCTGTTTAACGGGCACGTCTTACCTCACTCACTACCGGAATAACCTCATTTTCCCGGAAGGCTATTACCAGACACGTCCGGTGTAATCTTTTTAGTGCATTTCTTGTTTCTTCTTCAAGATTCGCAATCGGGATCCTTACAAGTAACTTGTCTTGTGAGGCAAGTCCAATGTATAACCCTTTCCCTTTTGGAGTAATAACTTCTTGGTCTAAAATAAAATGTGTTGGGCTTAGTCTATCTGCCATACTTTCACTCCTGACGACTTGCACAAGTCGGCTTTCTGTACCAGCGGAACATAATCGCCTCCTTCAACCAGAAACAAATCACCGACTTTCATTTCTCTTATTTGCTCCGCAGTGAAACCTAGGAGCGCAAACCATTTCGCCAGGGTGGTGAACACAAACCTGGCATAGTCCCCCTCGACCAACTGTTGCAGTACCAGGCTATTGACCTCCATCCGCTCAGAACAAGACCCCTCACTGAGAACTGCCGCTGGTGACTTTTCAAATAAATCACGTCTCAAATAAATTTTCATACAATGATTGAGCGCATCGCGATAACGCACTCGTTTTCCACCCCCCACATTAATCCCGGTACCCAACCTATGGTTTGTCAACTTTCCTCCTTCTGCTGGTCTATATCCCGGCCAGCAGGGTAATCCAGAATCTTATTTGTACAACGCACTGCGGTCATCGATGGCGGTGCCGAGGATGTAGGATGCGAGGAGCACAACCACGGCAACGATCTGGTCATCAGCGATGGGGAAATTTGGTACGAAGTTGCGGAGGATGACCATGAGAATACCGATCAGGGCGGCCCAGAATTTGCGGCTGGTAAGTAGGTATTTCAACTTGGCGGGCATATTATATTACTCTCCTTTCGTATGATTTACTGGCTTTCCACCAGCTCGACCGTGTAGGGCGATTACGGTTTCATGGTCGAATGATCTGCCATTTCCCTAAGACAACCATGCTTACCATTAACGCAAATCAACTCTTTGGGGTTTCATCAAACAACGCGGATTTCTGTTGGGTGGTGCCACTCCTCCGCGCTTCGAGAATCACCGACACCGCATCAAATTTGAAAGTCTGTGGTTCCGTCCGAACAACCGGGTCGATTTTTGATAGAGCATTATACATAACCACCAGTTTTTCATTGGGGAGGCTTCCGTAAGGTATCCCATCCCGATTAAGTTCTGCCTCTGCTGTTTCCAGAGACATTTTCCCGGTAGGAATTTCAATATCTGGTTCAGTGTTCACCTCTGGGATGATCGTCTCTCCTGGGGCTTCCTGTTGCGTTTCGTCAGGCTGTGGAATCGATGGTTCCTCAATTTCTCCAATTCTGTCAACAAAATCAGCCTCATCATTGGGTTGATCTATGTCTGCGTCCAGTCCCTGGCGTAACGCATCATTCACGTCGCCACTCAAGTCAGCCCAGCGTAGAAGCTCGCGCAGGACTGTTTTCATCTCCATTGTCGGGCGGTGTTTGGGGTCGTTCCACAACGACCGTTGGTTATTATAGTTCGAGGAAAAGGCCGACGCGTGCTCTGCGATCTCTTTCACGGACATATAGACGGTCTTTTCAAAACCGCGGGTTGTTTTAAAGTAACCAATGTACCCGATTATCTTGCGATAATCCCCATCAGTTACGTCCTTATAACCTTTCGAGAGCAGTTTGGATACTTGGTCATTCTCGACCATGCCCACCTCCGGGATCACTAAGTAGTGCATCCCGGTAATGTTATTCTGTAAGACCCTCTGACCTTCGCGTACTGGCGTCACGTTGATCATCCAATACTTTCCGGTCCTCATCGCTAAATTGAACAGCCCTAAGTAGTGCGGCCAAAACTCCGCACGACCTTTTATCGGCACCAGGTAAGCCTGCTTAAGGCTGGGATCGCAGCTCAGCTCGAGGCTGGCTGCCCGCAATGCCGATCGCAAAATTGAATCAGGCGCACACATCATTAATTCCTTATTCGCTGTGCAGGCGATTAAGACACTCTGCACATACGCGTTCGCCCGATTTCCAAGAACGCCCCGGAACTTCTCAAGCACCTCGGGGCGTTTAAAATACTCAACCAGGCCGCCTTTTTGAGGGGCAGCCACAATATTAGAATCACTCATTTTTACCTCCATTGATTTTTTGCATTATCCATTCTCCTTCCTACACAGTGTAACTATACACGTTACATTTGTCAATAGGCAATAAAAAGCCGCACCATAGGCGCGGCTTTTTTTATTGTCAGTGGTTATGACTCAAGAAGGCAGATCATTTCCTGGCAACAAGAATCGACTTGTTGAAGAGCGGTCCATAGTTTGTTTAGCATCGTGGATGGTAATTTGCGATCCTCAAACACCGCCTTGATCCCTGAAATGTGCCTGTTCACCACAGACAACATTTCCCGTTCGTCGTCTATCATAAGTTTGTCCTCCGCCTCCGCGTTGTTGTGTTCGCCAAAATGCTGGAGCACAGAGTCAACTGTCGCCGGTTTCCCGTTCTGTATCGACCATTCCAGCACTTCGCGCCACCGACTGGCCATAAGTGCGGCAGTCTTGAAGTGTTCAAAAGCAAGGATAGCATAGGCTTCCCTGATCTCCGAGGTGAAAAACCGCGCAATCATGGCGTATTCCCGAACTGTCCTGGAACTGCGACCAACAAAACTGGCGACCGCTTTATAAATCGATAGAACTGGATACAGTTTTTTGTTGGCTTTGTGCTCTTCTATAATCAGTAGGGTAATATCGCCCACAGAAAATTGAATCTTTGTGTCCACGTCTCTTAATACCATCAGATCATTCTGGTAGTTTTGCGGAATAATCTCATTTTCGTTTAACATTCTCTCTCCTTTATTTTGCTAGAATAGTCAGGGCAATCACAATATTCACGCCCACAGAAACCGACATCACAATCACGCCCGTAATGATGCCAGCCTTGATCCTGTCCCAGGATGCAGACTTATCCCAAAGGGTCTGGGAGCAGAACTTTATCCCGGGTTTTCCGTTTCCATAAATATCCGCCCAAACTGTGGTGAGACGTTCATCAAAGTCTTTTGTATTACGATCGCTCGCTTGCATAAATAACTCCAACTTCCTGGACAAATCGTCAATTTTGGTTGTTAATTGTGTAGGGGGCATTATTTAGGTCCAGTGTAGCCTAATTCTTCCACAAAAGTTTCTAATTGATCCACGCGTTCGTCGATGGTGAAAACATACGGCGGTTCTACAGGTGGAGGCGGTTCAACCGGCGATCCCTGTGGTACATACCTTAGCCATTTCCGCAGTTCCTGCACACTCATCTGTGCCAGGTTGATGTCCACCGCTCCTAATGTCTTGGGAAACACAAAGTGGTCTCCGTAGAACTGCCACAGTTTCCATAAATATCCTGGCATCAAATTGCCATAGCGGGGTTTGGAGGTAGCCAGTGGTAGGTAATTTCTGATGTCTGCTATTTTGTTCAGATAGACAACCGGGGTCGCCTTTGTCAGCCACTGCGCTGTCCATAGAGGTATGTTCTCGTTCACCAATAGATCAGTCATATCTGGAGCAAACGATGATACAAACCCACCGGATGTATATACCCCCACCACTGTCTCAGGGAACAGGTCTTGTGCCAGATGTACTACATCTTGGGTATATTTGACAATACGGTCTGGCAGCACATTGATACCTCTGCCACTGTGATCGTCGGCTACTTCTACATCAATCCACAGAGCGTACACAGAAGGTCTACCTGTGCCAGCAGCCCGCACTTTGTATTTCAATTTTGTCAGAAGCGTGTTCTTGATATGCTCCAGTGTGATGTCACCGTTGTTCAATTGCCACGGCAGGAAATTCCAGTATGCCATGAACGGAAGATCAACGTCGTATGCACCCTGACAGTGAGTATCAAACATCTGGTCATACGGTCGGTTTAGAGTGTCGCTGTTCCAGGTGTTGACTTCGTACGCGCCATTGCCCAATCTAGCAATGATGAAGTCAATCGTACCCTTCATGTTGGCATAATCCACCGTTGTATTCCAGCGTGCCATGTCAACCCCCAGGGCTTTGGTCGCCCACGGGTTCGGTACGCCCACACTTGCCAGTAGTTTATTTGCAAAAGATGTAATTGTCATTTCGCCTCCAACACTGCTTTAGTCGCCGCGACTTGCGCGGCGGTAATTACGCCTGCTGCTTGCATGGCGTTTAATAACTTTTCCTCCGGGGTGACCACCGGAACAATCACCGGCCAGTGTTCCTCAATGACCTTTTTGGCTATCTTTTCCTCATACACAGTCAAGTCACGTGTATAGTCAGCCACGGGTAATCCCTGTCGCACGCTGCACACAGGCAGTCCGGCTGTTTCAAGTTCAAGGTATAGTTGAGTTACGTTGATTTCAGTTACGTCGATCATCCCATCACCTGCCCTCTCATCATCATACCTAAAAAGCTGCTGGCGGCGTGGTTGCCGAGTTCGTATAACTGATAATAATGGTAACCGGCTGCCGGGGCTGGAACGGGGAAGCCAGAACCGATACTGATATATTGTGCGTTGTAGTTGCTCAGATCACCCCCGGTTAATACAATCCCGGCACTTGCGCCGTCTGCGTAGAATAAAACTGACGCATAACTGGCGGCTGCACCGGCAATAATGATCACTTCCACGTCGATGCGGAGCGAATCCTCTGCGACACCTAACACTGTCTCGAGCAAATTGTTTGTGTCTGAATTGTTCCATTTGCGAGCTGCGCCATTGTAGGCGTGGTTGGTGTTTTCCTTGACGTAGAAATACCTCATCGCCCGGTTGTAGTAATTCCACACAAAACGTTTGGTGATTGAATCTTCGGTCTGACCGGCGGCTACTGTGCGATAAGTACCCAGATAGCGCCAGGCGGTTGATCCATTAAGAACATAGATGCCGTTCTGTGTGGTGAGCGCGGTTGCCCGGGTAGAGTCGTTTGTCCAGATCACTTGCCTCAAGGCTACTGCACTGTTGTAGTAGGTCGCAAAGACATCCACATTTTTCGTCGCCGGGATCGTGAACGAGAAAGATACCGTCTCTGAGGCTGTGGCATTTGCGGATCCCGTTACCTGGGTATCACTGTCGATCGAAACGATCGTGCCCGCCATGTGCGCCGCGGTGATGGTCATTCCCACTGCCAGGCGTCGAGCGTCAGTCAATCCGGTAATGGTCGCCAGGCCATTCGCGCAAGTACCATTCTGGACATCTGTTGAGTAACAGGATTTTTCCGTGAAGGCGTAGAGTGTCCAGGCGCTGCCCCCATCGAACAACCCGATCGTGTCGCCTTTATAGGGAGTAACAAATATCTGTGTCTTGGCGGTCAGGTCTGCTACGGTTACAGGTGTTGCAGTTGCCAGGGATAACCGACAACAGGCCGGGAATGTAGGCAGGGCAATCGTCGCCCACTTCAACCCGCAGGTCTGCGCAGTATCAACGGTCAGCACCTGCCCGTTTGTTCCGATCGGCAGGTTCGTGCTGGTGTCGTCTGCCGTTCCGACAATCAAATCCCCTTTGGCTGCGATAATACTTTTCAGGATCGCCATAACCGCGGTATCAAATGGGGAAATGTGCATAACGATCGTGTTTGCTGGTTGCACAGCTACATTTGTGAGAGTGGGAGTAATCTTTATTTTCATTGGCTTACCCTCGGAATCACGTCAAAGTCGCCGCCCATCAGGACCGTAACCACTGCACCAGCGGTGATTTTTAGGTCGTATGCGGCATGGGTGAAGGTGAATAAAACAGACTGTGCCGCAGTAATAGTCATGGTTATTGTTCCAGTGGCTGCGGTAACCGTGGGAGTCAACGATAAATAAAGCTGGCCGCCTGGTTTGTCTCGAATCTCCATCTTTGCGGTGTAACCAGTTAAGTCAATGGCAACGTCATTTTCATCGGTCAGGGTAATGGTAGTCGTCCAGGTCTGTCCCTGCACGACGCGCAAGTCGCCGGCAATATTGTTCTGAGAGATGTTCCATGGCGCACGCGAGTAATTTCCTTGTATCTCAATGGTTGGCATTACAATAACTCCCTTCTGAGTAGATCAATCGCATCCTGAATTGATGTCAATTGGTGCGCCCAAAATACCTTTGGCGGTTGCACAAATCCACCCAATTCATTCACTACGGCGGCCTGTTTTAGTGCGTCATTCTGCGCACTCGCCCTGTGCCAGTAGTCACCATTAATATAAATTGGCGTCGGCAGTGGTTTGGTAAAAACCAGGAAATCCAATATCTGTCCACCAGGTAGTTTGTTTCCCCCAACCAGGTCAATTTGGTATTCGTATCCCAGGTCTAATTTGTTCAACGCCTGTGACACGCGCCATTCCTCCGTCGATCCTGCTGGTTCTCCGTGTATATCACCCGCCGGCGGTTCTGGCTCCGGTTGGATTTTGTAATCGAGCGCTTTTGTGGCGGACTTCGCCACTCTGCTGCGCCCTGTTTTAAACTGGAATACCGGCGCCGACGTTTTCATAAATTCCTATCATCGTTAGACTCAACAGGTATCCGGCTTTTGCTTGTTCTTCCGCAAGCATTGGTTTAACAACAGGTGGATCAATGAACATCACCACATCATCAAAGAGCCGAAAGATTGTTCGAGCAACCACCGGGGTTAATTCTGTCGCCCACTCTGACAGTAGGAAGT
>Ga0315273_10005008_pt1 | contig 16338 bp, 12 predicted proteins | sample YL17G02_0_MG_FD_205753 | JGI IMG/M metagenome (GOLD analysis project Ga0315273, IMG submission 205753) | Sediment microbial communities from Yellowstone Lake, YNP, Wyoming, USA - YL17G02_0 | ecosystem: Environmental > Aquatic > Freshwater > Lake > Sediment | place: USA: Wyoming | collected... | reverse complement strand
GAACGCCAGCAGGCTGACCAGCCAGGTGAAGTAGATGGGGTGGGGCAGCACGCGCCATGACGGAGGCGCGAGCAGCCACACCGCCAGCGCCGCGCCGGTCGCTGCGAGCGTCCAGGTGGCGGATGACCGGCGGCACAGGCCCGGAGCGAACATCGTCGCCAGCACGATGAGGGTGTACGCGGTCGCGAGCGTGAGGCCGATCAGCAGTACCTTCAGGATCCCCTCGACGGTCAGGGCGAGCAGGAAGGTGAGCACGCTCATCACCGCCACCGTCAACCGGCAGATCGCCTGGCCGCGCGCCGCCGGCAGATCGGGGGCGACGAAGCGCTTGATGATGTCGTTGGTGACCAGGGTGGCGGAGCCGATCAGCAGCGCCGACGCGGTGCTCACATCGGCCGCCCACAGGCCGGCCAGCACCAGCCCCGCCGCCGCGGGCGGGAGATCCAGGACCACCCTGGGCAGCGCCTCCGCCGGTATCAGCCCGGGATGGATCACCGCCGCCGCCATGCCGATGACCGCACAGATGAATCCGACTGGCAGAATGAGCAGACCGCCGAGCAGGTAGCCGCGCGCCGCGCTGCGCTCGTCGCGGGCGGCGAAGCCGATCTGGATGACGGCCTGCGTCGAGTGCGCCTGCGTCACCATGACGATGAACCAAGCGGCGATCACCCCCGGACCGACGGCCAGGAGATCGAACCCCGGGTGGCCTGCGGGCAGCCGTGCGACGAGGGCGCCAAAGCCCCCCACCCGTCCCACGGTGAGCGCCGCACCGAGCACGACCCCGACGTAGATCACGGCGACGTTCACCACGTTAGTCAGACCCGCCGCCCAAAATCCGCCCACCAGCGCGATGCCGACGAACACCAGCGCGGTGACCAGCATGCCCATGCGGAACGAGAACACGCCGGGCATCAGCGAGACCAGAATAGCTCCTCCGGCGACGTACTGGAGGGCGGTGATGACAACCTGGATGACGAGCTGCCCGACGACGCCGAGGACACGGGCCGTGGCGCCGTAGTGGCGCTCGAACAGCTCGGGCAGCGTGGCGATCGCGAAGCGCCGGTAGCGGCGCGCCGCGCCCAGTCCCATGGCGAAGGCGCCGGCCGCCCACGCTGCGTTGTACCAGCCGGCCGAGATCCCCTTCGTGTAGGCCTGCTCCGCGACGCCGATCGTCGAGACGCCGCCCACCGCCAGACCGGCGAGTAGCGCCGCCGCAACCCAGGCCGGCATCTCGCGGCCGGCCAGGAGATAGCCGAGCGCCCCGCCGCTTCCCCTCGTCATGACGCGGCTGCTCCACCACGAGACGACGAAGAGGACCACCACGTAGGCGACGACGATGGCGAGGGGGACCGCGTGCCTCATCTGTCTTCCTTCATGTCGAACGTGCGGGCAAGATGCCCGCACCACAAAGAACCTGCAGTTTCTGAGGTGTTCATGTGGTGCGGGCAAGATGCCCGCACCACAAAGAACCTGCAGTTTCTGAGGTGTTCATGTGGTGCGGGCTTCCAGCCCGCACTTTCCACTAGCGGATGCGGATGCGGACATCGACGGCCGCCGGGGCGCTGCCCTCGGGGTAGAGGAGGATGGGGTTGAGGTCCATCTCCGCGATCACCGGGAAGTCCGCGAGCAGCCGCGAGACGCGGACCAGCAGCTCCTCCAGCGCCGCGAGGTCGACGCCCGGCTTGCCGCGAATCCCCTGCAGCACCGGGAAGCCCCTGATCGCCCGCAGCGCCGCGCGAGCCTCGGGCCGGCTCAACGGGGCGAGGGCGACGACCACGTCCTTCATGACCTCGACGAAGACGCCGCCCAGGCCGAACATCACGAGCTGGCCGAGCCCCGGCGACTCGGTGCCGCCGATGATGACCTCCCGTCCGGGCGGCTTCTGCTCCTGGAGGATGAAGCCGGCGTTCCTGCCGGCGAAGTGGGCGGCCATCGCCGCGAACGCCCGCGCCAGGCTCTCGAGGTCGCCGAGCCCGAGCGCCACGCCGCCCTCGTCGCTCTTGTGGATGAGCTCGGGCGAGTCGGCTTTGAGGACGCAGGGGAATCCGATCGCGGCCGCGGCCGCGGGCAGCTCGCCCACGCCCGAGACCGCGACCAGCCGCGGCACCGGGATGCCGTAGGCAGCCAGCAGCGCGAACGCTTCCACCTGGGGCAGGTAGGCACCTGTGCCACGATGCCGCGCGACGATCGCCTCGGCGGCCGCCCGGTCGACGGCAATCTTGGGCGGCGACTCCGTTTCGCGGTCGCGCAGCTCGGCGTAGCGGGCCATCGCCGCGAGGGCGCGGGCGCCGTCCTCGGCGAACTCGTAGACCGGCAACCCCGACTCGCGCAGTTGCCGAAGCAGGCCGCCCCACTTCTCGATGGTCTCGATCACCACGACCACGGGCTTGGCCGAGCGCGCGGTCGCCTCCTTGATCCGCCGCGCGATGGCGTCGAGGTCGACGAACGGCGCGGTGACGAAGAACACCAGCACCATGTCGGTGCCGTCCTCGTTCAGGAGGGTGTCGATCGCCGCGAAGTAGTGGTCGGCGCCGGCGGTGGCCACCACGTCGACGGGGTTGCCGAGGCTGGCCTCGGCGTACAGGTTCTCCTTGAGCCGCTGCCTGCCCGCCGCCGACCACGTCGCCAGGGTCAGCCCCTGGTCGATCGACTCGTCGACCGCCTGGATGCCGGGACCGCCGGTGTTGGTGACGATGCCGATGCGCCGCCCCTTCGGCGGCTGCTGCGTCGAGAAGGCGATCGCCGCCTTGACCATCTCGTCGCTGTCGTGAAACTCCACGACGCCCGCCTTGCGGAACATTGCGGTCGCCATCGCGGCCTGGTCGACCAGCGTCCCGGTGTGCGAGGAAACCGCCACCGACCCCTCCCGCGTGCGCCCCGCCTTGATGGCGAGGATTGGCTTGTGCGGCGTGATCCGCGACGCCACCGCGAGAAACGCTGCCGGGTCCTTGAAGCTCTCGATCTGCATCATGATCGCGCGGGTGCCGTCGTCGTTGCCGTAGTAGTCGAGGATCTCCGGCATCGTCAGGTCGCACTCGTTGCCGTACGAGCAGTACATGCGATGGCCGAGCCCGACCTTGTGGAGGTGGAGCTTGAGCATCTCGCCCATGCCGCCGCCCTGGGCGACGATCGAGACGTTGCCGGGCTTCATCGGCACGAAGGTGAAGTTGGCGTAGACCGAGACCTCCGGATCGGAGTTCTGGATGCCCTGAGAGTTTGGGCCGAAGATGCGCATCCCGAAGGTGTGGGCGAGCTCCACCATCTCGCGCTCGCGCTGGCGCCCCTCCTCGCCGACCTCCTTGAACCCCGCCGTGTGGACGATGGCGAACTTCACCCCCTTGCGGCCGCACTCCTCGATCACCGCCGGCACCAGCTTGTAATTGACCGAGATGTTGACCAGGTCGATCTCGTCGGGCACGTCGAGCACCGAGCGGAACGCCTTGAACGAGCGGATGTGGGTCTCCTTGGGGTTGATAGGGAAGATCGGCCCCTTGAACCCGTACTCGGCCAGGTTGCGGATGACGATGTTGCCGATCGAGAAGGGGTTGTTGGAGGCGCCGATGACGGCGACCGACCGGGGCTTGAAGAGACCGTCCAACATGCTCAACCTCCCTCCGGACCTCCCCCAACTCCTGGCGACGTCCTGCCTCAGACCGACGAACCAGAACGAGAAGCTGACAGCCGACAGCTAACAGCCTACAGCAAACAACCCCGCCAGCCACCCCGCCGGCCTACCCCGGCGCACTCGAATGCCACGCCCAAGAGAAGCGGCTCTGACTGTTGGCTGTCGGCTGTGAGCTGTAAGCCCCGCCACGGAAGGCTCTGCTCGTGTGTTCAGGAGTGCCTCCCAGCCGGGGTTTCCTCGCCGCCGTGCCTTCGTGCCGCCACGATGGCGGCGCCCAACGCCCCGGTGAGCTGGGGGCTGGGAGGGACGAAAACCTCACGGCCCAGCTTTGAGGCGAGGATGTCCCCGATCGTCGGGTTGTGAGCCACCACTCCGCCGGTCAAAACCACCTGCCCGTCGAGCGGGTCCATTTCCATCACCCGCTGCACCACCGAGAGGAACGCGCCGCGGACAATCCCGGCAGCCGGCTCTCCGTTGCGCAGGTGGGTGAGGATCTCGGTCTTGGCGAACACGGTGCAGAAGCTCGACAGCCGCACGGCGGCGTCCGTGCTGCCGGCCAGCCGCTCCATGTCGGCGAGAGGGAGCCCGAGCCGCAGCGCGATCTCCTCGATGAAGGCGCCGGTGCCGGCCGCGCACTTGCGGTTCATCTTGAAGCCGAGGCGCCTGCCGTCGTCTCCGAGTCGGATGACCTTGTTGTCCTGGCCGCCGATGTCGACAATGGTGATCGACCGTGGAATGTGGTGGAAGCAGCCGATCCCCTGGCAGTGGATCTCGGTCGCGCTGCCACCGGCGAAGGTGACGTTGTGGCGTCCGTAGCCCGTGGAGATGGTGCAGGCGACGGCGGTCGCGTCGCAGCCGAGCGGGGCGAGGCACTCCTCGAGACACGCGCGGGCGGTGGCCAGGTAGTCGACGCCCGAGGGACGCACGGCCCGGCCACGCACCGCCAGCGTCTCGTCGAGCAGGACCACCTTGGTGGCCGACGCGCCGACGTCGACCCCGCAGTAGAGAGCCGGCGGCGTGGAGCGTGATTCCGGGCCGGAGTGCTCCACCGCGCTCATCCCCGCGACTCAGGCGAGCCGCTCGCCGAGCTGCTCGACCAGCGCTTCGACCTGGGTGCGGGTCTGCTCCTCGGAGTAGAGGCGGAGGTCGTTGAGGTCCCCGCTGATGACGACGTGCGGGATCGCGAGCCGGGCGCCGAGGCGAACCGGGAGGCCGTACCGGTTGTTGGAGTTGTTGGGGCACGTCTTGGCGTCGTGGAAGACGACGCCGTCGATGGCGTAGTCGCGGATCATCGACTCCAGGTAGCGCTCCTTGAACGCCTCGGAGCGCACGATGAACAGCTCGCTGTAGGCGCGCGCCATCCCCGCGAACGGATCCGGATCGGCGAGCGCTTCGAACACCCAACTGTTGCAGTACGTCGAGGCGACCACGCAGGTGCGCTGCGCCGCGAACAGCTCGGCGTGCTCGCGGAGCTTGCCCCAGATCGGCATGCCGTCCCAGTAGACGCGGTGGGCCTCGCCGTCGACTGCGCCCACGCCGGCGGCCACCCGCTCCTCGAGCTCGGCGAGCAGCGTCTCGTAGTAGCGCTCGGCGCGCGCGTCGCCGCGCAGGACGACCGCCGGACCCATGTGGATCGTGCCGTCGAAGAAGGTGATCGGCGAGGGGCGGCGCTCGGCGATCCGCAGCACCTTCTTCCAGAGCTGCGTGCAACGATACGAGGAGGCCACCACCTCGCGCAGGCGGTCGAGGTCGAGGCGCCGGCCGGAGATCTCCTCGAGCGCGGGAATCAACGCCTTCTCCTGCGCCACCAGCCCGTCGACGATCTCCGTCGTCACCTTCCCCACCGAGCGGGGCGTCTCGATGCCGAGCAGCGGGGCCCCGAGCTCCCGCGCGTAGAACGCCAGCCAATCCTGGACGTCGCGGCACTGGTTGGTGTTGTAGACGAGCACGCTCGGTTTCGGCACGCTCGCGATGCCGTAGGCCTTGGTGAGGGGGGTGCTTCGCGACAGGTAGGAGCCGATGTCGCTGGTCAGGTATGAGCAGATGTCCGGCGAGTAGCCGATAGCGTTGGCCACCGGGATGAGGTCGGCCGCCATGCGGGAGGCGCCCAGCATCGCGGCGTGGTTCTCCGGGAAGTAAACGAGGAAGCCGAACGACCGTAGCAGCTCGGCCGGCCCGACGCTGGTGCACCAGGCCACCTTGGCGCTCCCCGTGCGCGCCGCCTCGTCCAGCTCGAGGAAGTACGCCGCCATCAGGTCCTTCATCGCGGCGGTCGCGCGGATCTTCTTGATGAGGGCCTTTTCCTCCGTCATGACCGATCCCTCCTCCGACGCGGCAGAACTCAACGAACCGATGGTAACGTGGGGAACAGCCAGGGCGTGACCATGTCCACATCATAGCCCAGGACTGGCAGGACCCAGGGCGGGCTTGCACGCTGGCGAACTCCACTTCCGGCAAGCCCCGCGGCGGCGGATCTTGAGCGTGACGTTCTGTTGACAGGCGCGGTGGAAAAACGCATTCTCGTATCAACATGATGCTCTGGCGAGCGGCTGGTTGCACCGACTGGGGCATGGCGGTCTCGGCCGCTGCCGATGCCGCGCTCCCACGCGACCCGGTCGAGCTCTACGGGTCACGGCTGCTGATCGCCACGCTCGTGCTGGGCATCGCGCTGGTCCTCTACAGCCTCGCCCGCTACCGCGGACGCGTCGCGGGCCGCGGGTCGTGGGCCGTGCTGATCGTCGGCCTCTGCGTGCTGCCGCTGGCGTCGATCGGCTTCGGCTCGTTGCTGGTGTTCGAGCGGGCGGAGCGGGTCGAGTTTTGCTCGTCGTGCCACCTCGCCATGAAGCCGTACGTCGACGACATGATCGATCCGTCCAGCCGCAGCCTGGCCGCGCTCCACTACCGCAACCGCTACATCCCGCGCAACCAGTGCTACAACTGCCACACCTCGTTCGGGCTGTTCGGCACGGTGCAGGCGAAGATCGCCGGGGTCATCGACGTCCACCGGTACTACACGCGAGCGTTCCGCCTTCCGCTGGCGATGCGCGAGCCGTATGCGAACACCGACTGTCTCAAGTGCCACGCGGGAGCGGTCCGCTGGGTCGCGGCCCACGACGAGGCCAAGGAAGCCATCCTCGGCGGAAAGGTGACGTGCATGTCGTGCCACGGCGATGCCAACCCCGCCCACGTGACCGGAGGGTGAGCGGTGGCTTTCAAGGGTCACGTCGCGCGGCTGCGGGCGCCGGACACGGCGGTCACGAGGGCCGCGCTGATCGTCGCGCAGGTGCTGACGTTGGGCGCTCTCGCGCTCGGTCTCGTGTTCGTCGTCAAGACGACCGGCGGAACGCTCTTCGCGTTCTCGGCCGTGGCGCCGCTGCTGGTGATCGTCTCGCTGGCGGCGCTCGCGGGAGTGGCTCTACACATGTTCCGCAAGGCGCATAGCCTGTTCGACTTCGTGAGATACATGCCGGGACAGGTGATCGTTCGCGAGGGCGACCCCGGTGACTGCGCCTACTTCATCCGGGCCGGGGAGGTCGAAATCATCCGCCTGGTAGAGACCCGGGAGGCCGTCGTGGCGCGCCTTGGCGAGGGCCAGTTCTTCGGCGAGATGGCGCTCCTCACCGATCAGCCGCGCAACGCCACTGTGAGGGCGGTGGCGCCCACCGAGCTGGCCTTGCTCGGAAAGCAGAACTTCCTCAGCCTGTTGAGCGTCTTGCCGGCCACCGAACGGGACATCCTGCAGACGGTGCAGCGACGGGCGATGGCGTCGCGCCCACGGGGTGATGGCACGAGCCGGGCGTAGTCGGCGGTTCGAGCCGCTGAGCGCGGGCGCTCGTCTCGCGGCGGCCGCGCGGTCTCTCCTTCCCGTCGATTCCTCGGCTTATGATCGACTGAATGGCAACGGATTTTGATCTTCACGCCCGCTCGCTATAATCCTCAAAATGGTCGTGCGGGCGCAGCGCGCACGCACGACCATTTTGTAGGGAGAGGCCATGCAGCCAGGAGACGTCAAGCGTTTTGCAGTGATCGGCCTCGGCAAAATGGGGCTCGACTGGGCCGCCAACCTGCTCGAGGGCGGCTATCAGGTGATCGGCTACGACAGCATTCCGGAGGCTCGAGGACGTGCCGCCGCCGTCCTCGGGAAGGCGCTCGGCTGGATCGCCAAGAGGCGCCACCCGGAGGACGCGGCGTTCGTCGCGAACGCGGGCGCCCGCTTCACCTGCGCCGCCTCCGAGGAGGAGTTCATCGCGGCGCTGCCGTCGTGTCAGATCCTGCTCGAGGTGATCATCGAGGACCTGCGCGTGAAGTGCGACCTGCTCGCCCGCCTCGCCCCGCACCTCGGCGAGCACGCGCTCATCTGGACCAACACCTCCTCGCTCTCGGTCCACACCATGGGCGTGGCCTCGGGCCGCCGGGACCGCTTCATCGGCACCCATGGTATGAATCCCGTATATCAGATGGCGGCCGTCGAGGTCGTCTGCCACCCTGAGCTCGCCGAGGAGACGATCGGCCTCACCCTCACGATCCTCAAGAACCTCGGCAAGGACCCATTCGTCGCCAGCGACGTGACCGGCTTCTGGGTCAACAAGCACCTGGTGCCGTTCATGCTCGAGGCGGTGCGGGCGCTCGAGCGCGGCGAGATCACGGTCGAGGACGGCGACCGCGGACTGAAGGGCAGCCTGGGGCACCCGCAGGGCGTCTTCAAGCTCTCCGACTTCATCGGCGCGGACACGATGTACCGCGTCGCCATGGCGATGTACCTCGCCACCCAGGATCCGCGCTACTACCCGCCCGCGCTGCTCGCGCGCATGTTCAAGCGCGGCGAGCTGGGGGTGAAGACGGGGAAGGGGTTCTACGAGTGGGAGGGGTTCACCCCGAAGGTCGCCCGCTCGTTCGCCGAGTTCACCATCAAGAGCTCGGACACGCTGCTCGAGGTCTAGCCGCCCTGTCGGGAGTGCCCATGAGCGGGCAGGCCCAGGGCGGGTGGGGGACGGGAGGGTGGGTTTGCTGGGTGGGGGGTGGGGGAAACTGTCAACTGTCAACTGGGTTGGTGGGCGGGGGAGAGCTTCCGCGGGAGGTCGCCAATGAGCATGGATGCGGTGCCGCGAAGTAGGGCTCGGATCCCGTACGGCACATGGGGCTCGAGCTTCTTTCCCGCCTGGCAGATGTCGCCGCTCGCCGAGGTCAACATCGGCCAGTTCGCCGGCGAGGCGATGGCCAGGATCCTCGGCCTGCGCAAGGTCCCGAGCGACCGCCTCGACTACCTGATTATCGGCTCGACGATCCCGTGGCACTGGAAGTTCTGGAACGCGCCACTGGTGGCGAGCTGCCTCGGTCACCGCATCCCCGGATACCACCTCGAGCAGGCGTGCGCGACCGGCCTGCAGGCGGTGGTCGCCGCCGTCGCCGAGGTCGAGGCGGGCGCCAACGAGGTCGTCGGTGTGCTCACCTTTGACCGCACCAGCGACTCGCCGGTCGGGGTGTTTCCCGAGCGCCGCAGCTACCAGCGCACGGTTCCCCTCGCGGACGTCTGGGACAACTTCGGCTTCGATCCGGCGACCGGCAACGCGATGCTTGCCACGGCCGGCCTGGCGGCGCGCAAGTACCGGATCGACCGGCGCGAGGTGGACGAGCTCACCGCCTGCCGCTACGCCCAGTACTTCGAGGCGCGCGCCTCCGGTCTCCTCGACCGCGTGCTCGTGCCGCTGGACATTCTCAACCTGCAGGGGCGGGTGATCGGGCGCGTCGATGACGACCTCGGCGTCCGCCAGGTCACCCTCGCCGCTCTCGCCGCGATGCGCGAGCTGGACACCGGCGTCACCGCCGGAACGCAGACGCACGCCTCGGACGGCATGGCGACGCTCCTGGTCGCCGCCAAGGAGGTGGTGGCCGAGCTGTCGCCGCGACCCGAGATCGACATCCGTCTCCTCGCCAAGGCCGAGGTGCGGGCGCTGCCCTCGCTCATGCCGGAGGCCCCTGCCCTCGCGGTGCAGAAGCTGCTCGCGCGCACCGGCCTTGAGATCGGCGACATGGCCGTCGTCAAGAACCACAACCCGTTCGCCGTCAACGACGTCATCTTCTCGAAGCTGCTCGGCTACGACTGGCGCAAGATGAACCGCACGGGGTCGTCGCTGGTCTGGGGGCACCCGCAGGGTCCGACGCTCACGCGCGTCGTGATCGAGGCGCTCGAAGAGGCAGTATCGCTCGGCGGCGGCCGCGTGCTGGTGTTCGGCTGCGCCGCCGGCGACGTCGGCATCGCGGCGATCTTCGAGGTGACGTAGGGAGGGGAGAAGGTCATGGTCAAGGCACTGCGCAGCTCGACGCTGCACACCATGGGGCTGGGATCGCTCCTCCCGATCTTCCAGCGCGGCTCGTTGCCGGTGACCGCGAGCGACGCCGTCGAGCGGGTGTTCGGCCCGCCCGCCGAGCGCGGCAGCCTGGTGATCTCGGGCGCCAACGGCATCGTCGGCGCCGGCAAGGCGATGCAGCTCGGCGCCCGTCTCGAGCCGTTCGGCGTGCCGGTGGTCGCGCTCGACTTCCCGGCGGCGCCGGACGGCCTCGGCCGGCAGTACGCCGGCCTCGTCAGGGCGTTCGGCAAGGACACCGCGGCGCGCATCAGGAGCAACGTCACCGTGCTGGCGTACGACGGCGTCCGCCTGCCGGCGCAGCTCGCGCTGTTCCGGCCGCGCGTGCTGCTGGAGGCCGTGCCCGAGGTGCTGGCGATCAAGAAGGCGCACTACGAGGTGTTCCGCGCCGCCTACCCGGGGATCGAGATCCGCTCCGTGACCTCCGGCTTCCCGCGCTCCGAGCTGGGGGTGGGGATCACGCATCCGGCGTTTCCCCACGAGATCAACAAGGTGTTCGAGGTGGTCGAGCCGGTGCCGTCGCCGTTCACGCAGCTCCTGTGGGCGCTGGGGTTGACGCCGATGCCGGTCAGCGACCACTGGTCGTTCGTGCTCGACGTGCTGTTCTGCGGCCTCACGCTGGCGGCGCTGCGCTACCACCAGGCGAGCAACATGCCGTTCTGGAAGATCGACAAGCTCGTCCGCCGCCTGCTCGGCCCCAACCCGCTGCGCGCCCACGACGCGATCGGCGCTCGCGGCGCCAACTTCCTCACCTGGTCGTGCCTGCACCACCTCGCGCAGCACTACGGCGAGCTGTTCACGCCGACGCCGGCGCTCGCAGAGCACCGCGAGAGCGGGCAGGACTGGTATCCGCCCAACCACTTCCGGCCGATCGTGGACTGGCCGCGGGAGACTGTCGACGGCGCCGCGTTCGAGGCATGGATCCTCGGGCCGCTGTTCCAGATGACGAGCCTCATGCTGTACGAGGAGCGCTCGCACCTCGCGCAGATGAACGCGATCGGGGAGCTGTGCGCCCAGTTCTCCCGCGGCGTCCTGGCGGTGATCCGCAGCCGCGGCGCCGACGCGGCGGCCACCACGGTCGAGGCGTACCACCGCCTCCACCCGGCGGCGGCGGCGAGCGCGTGGCACCCGGAGACGCTTGCGCGAATCGACTCGCCCGAGTGGCAGCAGCTCTACGTCAACGCCGAGCACGACGGGCGCGTCGGCGTCATCGGCATCGGCCGCGAGAGCTACAACTGGGACGTGGACGCCGAGCTCAACCGCGCCATCGACTGGCTGCAGGCGGAAAGTATTGAGCGCGTGATCGTCACGGGCGACTTCCACCTCGCCGGGCAGATGGTCGGCGCCGACACGGCTGAGTTCTTCCCGGCGCTCGCCGACGCCGAGGAGGGCGTGCGGATCGCCGAGGCCTGGTCAAGGACCGCGCGGCGGCTGCACGACGAGTTCGCCGTATCGGTTGGTTTCGTGAACGGCAAGCGCTGCCTCGGCGGCTTCCTCGAGCTGCTGCTGCACTGCCACTACCTGATCGCCGTCGACGGCGCCTCGCTCGGCATGCCCGAGGTCACCCTGCCGGTGGTTCCCGGGATGGAAGGGTGCCACTGGCCGTTCCGCAAGACCGCGGCGGAGCACTGGCCGCGACTGCTCGCGCTGTTGCTGGAGGGGCGCCCGGTCCAGGCGCGCGACGCGCAGGGCTGGCTCGTCGATCGCGCGGCGCCGCTCGACGACGCGCTCGCGCTGGTGTGGCGGCTGGCGAGCGGTGCCGGCGGCGAGGTTCCCAGACGAGCCGTTGCCGAGGGAGTCCTGGCAGACGTCGCCGCGAGCCTGCCCTCGCTGCGCGACGTGGACGCCGGCGGCGAGGCTGCGCGCAAGGCGATCCTCGCGAGCGTGCAGGGCTCGTGCGGCGTCCCGCTGTCCGAGGCGCTGGCGGTGCAGGCGAGGCACTCGGGCGCCTTCATGGCCTCGCCGGAGTGCCTGGCCGGCGCCATCGGGAGCGCGTACAAGAGGACGACGGCGGTCTGACCTCGCTGGTCGTGCCTTTTCCGTTCCAGGCCGGGAATCCTGGTTGGCCTCCGCTCAGAAAATCAGATATACTGATTGCGGTGCAGGGAGGTCGAGCGTGAGATCGGCGACAGTCCAGGTGGCGAAAAGAGGCCTCATCACCATACCGAAGGAGCTGCGTGACGCCTACGGCATCGGCGAAGGGGACACCCTCACGCTGCTCGACCTCGGCGGCGTGTTCGTCGTGTCGCCGAGAGTGTCGCGCGTCGATGTTGTAGCCGAGAGGTTGGCTGCCGAATGGAAGGAGCAGGGCGCGACGCTCGACGTGATGCTCGCGAGTCTTCGCGAGAGGCGCTCCGGACATGGAGCGTAGGCCCCGGGTCTTCCTCGACACCAGCGTACTCTTCGCTGCCGTCCTCTCGCCTGAAGGCGGCGCGCGCATGGTGCTCAAGCTTGGCGAGGCCGGCCTGCTCACCCTTCTCGTCGGCAACACCGTGCTGGCGGAAGCCGACAGCGTCGTAGCCCGAGAGGCACCCGAGACACGACCGCGGCTGGCCCTGCTGCTCGACGCGGCCGCGGTGGCGGTGGGCCCAAGGCCATCTCGTAAGGTGCTGCGGGACGCGCGCGTGTGGGTGGCTCATGCAGGCGACGCCGCCATATTGGCGGAGGCGCTGGCGGCCCGGGCCGAGTGGTTACTCAGTCACGACAAGCGACACCTTCTGGGCGTCGATGCCAGTGGGATGGGGCTCAAGATCGGCACCCCCGGCGACCTGATCGCCTCCCTGCGCGAGAGCCTCATCGTCCGCGCGGTGTCTCTTCACCGTTATTGACGCCGAAGCCGCTGTGTGATGAGAATGGCGGCGGCATGGTCGAATGGCGTTGAGCCCGAGGGAGGTCGCGAATGAGCCTTGACTGGATGCCCAGGGACCACGAGCTGAAAGACCACGGAGTCGGCGGCGAGCAGTTCTGGGGCGGCCACGACGCGCCGCCGTGCACGGTGTTCGAGAAGAAGCCGCTGCACGATCCGGCCGGCAAGGCGGTCGAGGGCCTCCACACCGCGTGGGTGACACTCAACAACCCGAAGCAGTTCAACTCCTACACCACCGAGATGGTGAAGGGCGTTATCGCGGCGTTCACCAACGCGTCGCTCGATCGCAGCGTGGTGGCAGTGGTGTTCACCGGCGCCGGCGACCGCGCCTTCTGCACCGGCGGCAACACCAAGGAGTACTCGGAGTACTACGCGCAGCGCCCCAACGAGTACGGCGAGTACATGGACCTGTTCAACGCGATGGTCGACGCCATCCTCAACTGCAAGAAGCCGACCATCTGCCGGATCAACGGGATGCGGGTCGCCGGCGGGCAGGAGATCGGCATGGCGTGCGACATCTCCGTGGCGTCGGACCTGGCCGTGCTCGGCCAGGCCGGTCCGCGCCACGGCTCGGCGCCGGACGGCGGCTCCACCGACTTCCTCCCCTGGTACCTGTCGGTCGAGGACGCGATGTGGAACTGCGTCTCGTGCGAGATGTGGTCCGCCTACAAGATGAAGCTGAAAGGGCTGCTAACCAAGGTGGTTCCGGTGCTCAAGCGGGATGGCGCCTTCATCCGCAACCCGCTCGTGATCACCGACACCTACGTCAGGGACGGCGAGATCGTATACGGCGAGCCGAAGACGGGGGAGGAGGCGAAGGCCGCCATGGCGCTCGTCAAGGAGACGCCGATCAGCTTCGAGCTGCTCGACGCGGCCGTCGCCGAGATCCTCTGGCGCTTCACCAACCTCTTCCCCGGCTGCCTGATCAAGTCGATCGACGGCATCAGGGCGAAGAAGAAGTTCTTCTGGGACCAGGCCAAGCTCGCCAACCGCCACTGGCTGGCGGCCAACATGTCGGGCGAGGCGCTGCTCGGGTTCGGCGCGTTCAACACCAAGAAGATCACCGGCGTCGACGTCATCGACTTTGTGAAGTACCGGCAGCTCATCGCCGCCGGCCACCCGCTCGACGAGGCGCTGTTCGAGCAGGTGCTCGGAAGACCGCGGACGTGATGGGAACGCGGGCGCAGAGCTGCCTGGCCTTTGTGGTGCGGGCATCTTGTGGTGCGGGCATCGTGCCCGCGCGATGGCCACGATGGCCAACGCTGGATATGCGGGCGGGACGCCCGCACCACAACGGGTGGCTGCGGTGAATCTGCCCGACTTCGAGTACCTCGAGCCGGCGAGCAGGCATCTTGTGGTGCGGGCATCTTGCCCGCACTCTTCGACGGCATGTCGGAACGTGCCGGCGGGACGCCGGCACCACAGCGGGTTGCCACGATGAACCTGCCGGATTTCGAGTACTTGGAGCCGGCAAGCGTCGGCGAGGCGTGCGCCCTGCTCGCGGAGGATCCCGATGGCAGTGCCGTCTTCGCCGGCGGGACGGACGTGCTCGTCAACCTCAAGGAGGGCCTCGTCGCCTACCGCCGTCTGGTCTCCCTGCGTCGAATCGAGAACCTTGCGAGGGTCGAGTGCTCTGAGAGCGCCGGTCTGGTTATCGGCGCCATGGCCACCGTCAACCAGGTGGCCCGGAACGAGGCCGTGCGGCGGCTCTACCCGGGCGTCATCGACGCCGCGCTTTCTCTCGCGGCCGAGCAGGTGAGGAACCTCGCAACGGTGGGCGGCAACCTCTGCAGCGCCGTGCCGTCGGCGGACATGGCGCCGGTCCTCCTCGCGCTCGAGGCCCGGGTGCGGATCGCCTCCCTCGCGGGAGAGCGCGTACTGCCGCTGGCACAGCTCTTCACCGGCCCGCGCGCGACGGTGCTGCGGGCCACCGACGTGCTGGTAGCGGTGGAGGTGCCGCCGAAGCGCGGGGCGTCGGGCGACGCCAGCCTGCGCCACGGCGGGCGCGAGTCGCTCTCGCTGCCGCTCGCGATCGCCGCGGCCGTCGTGACCATGGACGGCGACGTCTGCCGGCACGCCACGATCGCTCTCGGCGCGGTGGCGCCGACGCCGATCGTCGCTAAGGGCGCGGGCGCCCGTCTTGTGGGGACGAAGCTCGATGCCGAGGCGTTGCGGGAGGCCGGCGAGATCGCGTGCCGGGAGACCCGGCCGATCGACGACCTGCGCGCCAGCCGCGCCTACCGGCTCGACCTGGTGCGGGTGCTGACGCAGCGCGCCGTGCTGCGCGCCGCCGCGCGCGCCGGGAGAGGGTGAGCGATGGAACGGGTGATCCGCCTCGTGGTCAACGGCGACACGCACACGGTGGCCGTCGCGCCCTCCGTCACTCTGCTCACCGTGCTCCGCGACCACCTCGGCCTCACCGGCACCAAGAGGGGGTGTGACCTCGGCGACTGCGGCTCGTGCACGGTGATCATGGACGGCGCGCCGGTGAAGTCGTGCCTCGTCCTCGCGGTTGCCGCCGACGGCAGCGACATCGAGACCATCGAGGGCCTCGCGAGCAACGGGGCGCTGCACCCGCTGCAGCGGTCGTTCGTCGCCCGCGGCGCCATCCAGTGCGGCTACTGCACGCCCGGGATGGTCATGTCCGCGAAGGCGCTCATCGACCGCACCCCGGACCCCTCGGTCGCCGAGATCAAGCAGGCGCTCGGCGGCAACCTGTGTCGCTGCGCCGGCTACACCCGCATCATCGACGCGGTGCAGCACTGGCGCGAGCACCAGGGCGACACGGAGCCGCTCGATCTCGCCCACGGCGACGACACTACCCACGAGACCGTCGGTCGCAGCCTGCCGCGCACCGACGCGCCGGCCAAGGTGACGGGCCGCGCGATCTTCACCGAGGACCTCAAGCTCCCGAACATGCTCTACGGACGGATCCTGACCAGCCCGCACGCCCACGCGCTCGTCAAGAGCATCGACACCTCGGCCGCGGCGGCGCTGCCGGGCGTCAAGGCGGTGATCACCGGGCGCGACGTCTCGGACGTCGCCTACGGTGTCAGCCCCGCCCGCTACGACCAGCACGTCCTCGCCAAGGACAAGGTGCGCTTCGCCGGCGACCCGGTCGCGGCCGTGGCGGCGGTCGACGAGGCGACGGCCGACCGCGCGATCGCGCTCATCAAGGTCGACTACGAGCTTCTCCCCGTCGTCCTCGATCCCTTCGAGGCGTTGCGCGACGGCGCTCCGGTCATCCACGAGGCGGCGCGCGGAAAGAACAACGTGTGCGCCGCGGTGGATCACCACTTCGGCGATGTCGAGAAGGGGTTCGCCGAGGCGGACCTCGTGTTGCAGCAGCGCTTCACCGGCAACTTCACCTACCAGTCGCCGCTCGAGCCGCACTGCGCCGTCGCCCAGTGGGATCCGGGAGGCGGCACGGTCACGGTGTGGAGCTCGACCCAGGTTCCCCACTACCTGCACAACCAGCTCGC
>Ga0315273_10005007_pt1 | contig 16338 bp, 17 predicted proteins | sample YL17G02_0_MG_FD_205753 | JGI IMG/M metagenome (GOLD analysis project Ga0315273, IMG submission 205753) | Sediment microbial communities from Yellowstone Lake, YNP, Wyoming, USA - YL17G02_0 | ecosystem: Environmental > Aquatic > Freshwater > Lake > Sediment | place: USA: Wyoming | collected... | reverse complement strand
ACCCTCAGGATGATAGGCGAGAAGATACCCGAGACGGCTCTATGGCCTCCAGAAGTGACTACGGTGGAAGGAGGCCTGGCCTCGATAGATGTGGCCTATCACATGAATCATAGGGGTGGCGAGATAGGGCATTATCGATTTGAGGAGACCCACAAATCGGGATGGGATTCCGGCAAGGTAATCTGCGACAATCCATACCCATGCGCGTTCGACTTCGGGATTATCAAAGCAACCGCGCGGCGGTTCGCCGCCAAGGGCAAGGCGCCGATCGTCACCCATGATGATTCTCGCCCCTGCAGACAGAAGGACGCTGACAGCTGCACATATCAGATTTTATGGTAGCGGATGGATGTCCGAAGAATTCGAGGGGGGTTCATATCCCTCCGACCTTCACACCGTAAAGAGAGATATGGATAGCATCTGGGATTCACGAAAAGGGTTAATTACCCCCGCGCACTCTCATTTCTCCCATGGCGGAATTCAAGCTCACAAGAATGAGGATAATCGTGATCGTAAGCGTCGTCATTGTTCTCCTGGTGCTCCTCGGCACGATCCTGACATATAACTCCCTAATTGCCAAGCAGCAGGATGTCAAGAGGACCTGGGGGAACGTCGAAGCGGCGTACACTAACAAGATCAACCAGATACCGGCTCTGTCCTCGGTCGTGAACTCGTCGATGGCCTTCGAGATGAACCTGCTCACGAACATAACTCAGCTCAGAACTCAATGGCTGAGCGAGAAGGGGAATGACACCAATGCGAACGTCAACACGACCGAGCAAATCAACACGAAGATCGATGCACTGATGATATCGATCAATGAGAACTACCCATTCCTCTACAACGGCGCGATAATCCAGAGCTTCATGTCGTCCATAAGCGAGACTAACAACATCATACTCGCGCAGATGGTCTTCTACAACGACGCGGTCGCCGCGTACAACTCGGGCATACTCGGATTCCCAGGGAACCTCTTCGGCTTCAGCGAGGCGAAGTACTACCAGCAGGGAACCTGAACGGCAAGCAGTGTGAGCGAAGAATGCGCGAAAAGACACGCATCGCGGCCGTCGCAATCGTCGTCGTTCTAATCATAGCTGCAGTGATAATAGGCGCGATCTTCATACTCTTTCCAGCCCCCGACCCGAGGTTCGCGGGCATCCCGACGATCTACCCTTATGCGAACGATAATGCCGGCGCGCTCTCGACGGGGTACGTCGAATGGCTTGACGAGATTTGCTACGATGTCGACACGCAGACCTCCTGCGAGATCGCCATTCTAGTCGTGAACACGACCCAGCCGAACGACATCGGCTACTTCGCTCTGAGAACCTTCCAGAAGAACGGGATCGGGAATGCGGGCATCGACAACGGCGTGCTGATCGTGGTCGCCACGGACGACGGGACGTGGAAGGTCGAGGTCGGCTATGGGCTCATGGGAATCCTCACCGGTGCACGCGTAGCCAATCTCGCCAACGATTACTTCATCCCGTACTATCAGGTCGGTAACCTCGACGATGGGCTCGTCGACCTGACGACGGCGATCGGGAACGTCATAATCGATGAGTATACTGGACCAACCGGCGGATCTCCCGCATATCCGATCTCGGGGATACCTCTCGAATGGTGGCAGTGGCTGCTGATCATCGCAGCAATCGGCGTTGGAGGGGTCCTGACGAAAGGGAGGTTGTTCATTCCGCTCATCTGGATAATCCAGGGGATGGGTAGAGGCGGAGGGAGATTCGGCGGGGGACGGTCCGGCGGCGGGGGTGCCAGAGGGCGGGTCTAAGCAAATTTATGCAAAAATTTATATTTTCACAATTTACTACAATTTTGCTGAAGGCATAGCCTTCAAGGATGGGTAAAGGAAATGTTGGCCAATTGGACACAATGGATGCTGTTGATCTGCGGCCTGGTTTTGGTTGTTGGTATTTTGTACCTCATACCGGCCGTTGGGAAGTATCTCGAGAAACTGGCGAAGTGGCTTGGCAGCTTCCAGGCGATCATCGGGGTCGTAGCGGTGGTAGTGGCGATATGGCAGGGGCTGGGCAATCTCCACGGCCTTGTCTTGCTGCTCGTCGGAATAATGCTGGCGATAAGCATACTGTCAGCCATACCGGCACTGGGCAAGTACCTGGTCAAGATGGTCAAGGCCCTGGGAGGCGTCCAGGTGATCATCGGCATAATAGCCCTCGCCCTTGCTTTCATAGACTGAGGACGAAGCAAACCCCTTACATCATTTTCTTTCGAATGATTGCTCAATAGAGAAACAGAAGAAGTTTCGGAAAGGGTTTTGCCAGAAGGTGGACCTACTTCTCCAAATCCTTGAAAGCGGCGTCGGCGATCTCTATGCTCTTCTCGACATCTTCCTTCGTGTGCGCCAGCGACATGAACATGTGCCCGTCGGAATGCGGCACCCCGAAGTAAGCCCCGCCGACCACGCAGCTCAGGAACCACTTGTCGAACTTCTCCCGGTCGATGTCCTGCTCTTCCCTCCAGGTCGTGATCTCCTTGTCTGTGAAGAATATCTCCCCGAGGGATCCGACGTGCTCTATCCAGACGTCCTGGCCCCTGTCCTTTGCAACGTCCTTGAGCCCTTTGAACAATGAGTCGCCCATCCTCTCGAGCTTCTCGTAGACGCCGGGTTTCGACAGTATCTTCATGGTGGCGAGTCCGGCCGCGATCGAGACCGCGTGGGCGTTGTAGCTGCCGCCGTGGTATACGTGACCATCTTCTTTCGGGACGATCATCTCCATGATCTCCTTCTTGCCGCCGAAGCCTCCCAGCTGGTAGCCCCCTCCCATGACCTTGGCGACGCTGGTGATGTCGGGCCTGACGCCGTAGCGCTCCTGCGCCCCTCCGAGCGATAGCCTGAAACCGGTCAGCACCTCGTCGTACATCAGCACGATGCCTAGCTCCTTCGTGAGCTTGCGCATCTTCTGCAGGTAATTGTTGCGCGGCAGTACGCATCCTCCGCCGTTGTGCACCGGCTCCATCATGACGGCCGCGAGATCGTCCGCGTTCTTCCGTATGATGTCCTCGGTCTCGTCCCACTCGTTGTAGGGGAAGATGACCGCCAGGTCGGAGATGCACTTGGGGATCCCTTTGCCGAATGCTACCGCCGGCTGGCATTTCGCTCCCTTGACCATTTGATCGGCAGGGATGTCGACGCTCTGCATCATGTAGTCGTAGCCGCCGTGGTAGGAGCCCTCGGCCTTGGCTATCTTCTCCTTCCCGGTGTATGCCCTCACCACGCGCAGCGGATGCATCGTCGCCTCCGTGCCCGAGTTCGTGTACCTGAACAATTCTATCGAAGGCATGGCCTTCTTGATGAGCTTGGCCAATTCGATGGGTTTCTCAGACGGCGCCCCGTACACGGTCCCCTTGTCTGCCGCCTCCTTGACCGCCTTGAGAACCTCTGGGCGGGTGTGCCCCAGGATCATCGGCCCGTAGCCGAGCGCGTAGTCGATGTACTTGTTGCCGTCGATGTCGTAGAGGTATGCGCCCTCGGCGCGATCGACTACGAACGGGTGCGGCGAGAACAGGCGGATGTTGCTCTCGACGCCCGCTGGCATGTGCTTCCTGGCGTTCTTGATGTGCTCCCCGGACTTCTTGGTCTTCGCTCTGTACTTGTTCTCGCAGCTCGTTGAAGTCATCTGTGACAACCTCTTTTCTCAGAAGGACCACGACTACGAGCCCAGCACCTCATGGCAGCATCAAGAATTGACCCACGCGGTCGATGCCATAGCCTCGGGCAGTCGCTTCTCTGAAGACCCCAACAATGACAAAGTAGAAAATGGTTGCTGAGCCGCATCGCCAGGGGATTAAGCTCCTTTCCAATCGTTCTCAGGTCAGAATGTCCCGGATGAAATTGACGAGGTCGTCCGTCTGCAGGACCGTCCCGCAGTACTCGCATTTCGAGAGCTTCTGGGTGGAGGTCGTCCCGCTTATCTTGATCGAGCCTCCGCAGTTGGGGCACTTGTAGACGCTGACGAGCCCCCCGTTTTTCAATTTCTCCAATAACTGGTTGAGATCGACCGATATGTTCGTCACGTACTGCGACTTTCCCTGCCTCCGTGCCTTCCCCGCCTCTTCGATCAAGCCGAACTCCTCGAACAACTTCCCTGCATCCTCATATCGCCCAGCCTTCTCGAGGTCCTTCGCAATGTTGGGGATCATCCCCCTGATCTTCGGGACGCACAATCGACAGAATGTTATACTGGTGTCTGAAATCAGATCCTCCTCGGGAATCATCAGCACCTTGTTCCGATTCTCGTTCCTCTGCGCATCGTCCACCGCGCGCATTTGGCCGGCCTTATAATCCCTTATGGAAGTCACGATCTGCCCGCGCGCATTCGGGAACAGCATGACCGCCGTCCTGCTGGAAACCGAAATGCCCCCCTGCGAGAAGCATTTTACATGGTATAGATTCCCGCAGCTCAGGCACGAGGTCCTTGCGTAGCGCATGCCTATCTTTTGATTGCACCCGGGGCAGATTCTTTTCCTAGGCGGCGCGTTGATATTGATTGGCGCTGGCTGCGCTGCCACCGGCTCAGTGGCAATTGCCTGAGGTTGAGGTTCGAAATCTGGTGGCGGTGGCGGGTAGGCAGCTGGGTACGGCTGCTGAGACTGCTGTTGGGCAGGGGTCTGCTGGCCGGCGGGCAACGGTCTCCCGCACATGGCGCAGGCTCTCGCCCAATCTCCATTTTGACCCCCGCAATAAGGGCAGATCATTTTCGAATTCATCCTCGCGAACAGAATGAAGACCATCTCTAGACACCGAATTCCCTATCCCCTCGCCTGGAGATAAGGTTTTTTCTAAGACTGTTAGGGCTCGCTACCCTTTGGCCGTCAATACGGCGTGCGGCCACTGACCAATCAGGCATCTTGCGTTCATTCCGTGGGCTTGCCGTCGTATTCCTCTGGCTTCTTCAGCGCATCGGCCTTTGTGTGGCGGACCACCTTGTCCTGATGCTCGGGCGGAGAATAGATGGTGTAGAGCTTGAGGTTCGTTTTCGAAGAGGTGTTGAGCACGTTATGCCTCGCCCCCGAGGGAACCACCACTCCGATGCCATCTCTGACTCGATGCTCGACATTATCGATGATGACCATCCCCTCGCCTTCTTCGAACCTGAAGAACTGGTCCACGGTGCCATGCACCTCTACGCCAATCTCCTCGCCCGGCTTGAGATTCATTAGAACTAGCTGGCTGAACTTTCCAGTGTATAGCACTCGGCGGAAATCAGCGTTCTTCTTTGTCTCTTTCTCCAGGTCAGCGGCGAACCCTTTCTTGAGTCTCACTGTTTTCACATGAGAATGGCTGTGGTCTGTTCCTTTACTTCTGTGGTGGGCATGGAATTCAGATTCCGTGACCGTTCTATTCTTCCCCTTGATCGATTTCTCTATCTTATTCGACTTTTCCAATATCCTGTTCAGCTTGTTCGGCATTCCAAATCACCTCATTAATGAGAAGGGCGGACTTCCTTTCCTGGAATCGTCATCGTGAGTATTTCGAATTCTGGAGGAAACGGCGAAACCGCTCCCCCTCTCGGATGATGATAGTCTCGCCAGGAGATAAGGTTTATTCCGATCCCTCTCACTATCGGCTGACGGCGTCGTTGCTGACAACAGCGGTAAATATCCGATGGCCCATGTGAAAAGAGCTGGTGGATTCCGATAATGACGAGCCTGACATTCTACGGAGGCGCAGGGGAGATCGGCGGGACGAAGATACTGCTCCAGGACAAGGACACGAAGGTCTTCCTGGACTTCGGAGAGAATTTCGATCGTGGGGACAAGTACTCATACGAGTGGCTCGAAGTGCAGAACGCGCACGGCCTGTCCGGCCTCTTCGAGTTCGACCTCATGCCAAGGATCCCTCGCGTCTTCAGCGAAGACGCCCTGCTCATGACGGACATGAAGTACGAGAAGACGGACATAGACGGCATCATCATCAGCCACAGCCACTCGGACCACATATCCGACCTAGCATATGTCGATCCAGCCATCCCGATTCATATCGGGCACGGGACGAAGAAGATCGTTGAACTCTACCACGACATGTACCCGCAGCTTTTCACGATCGGGGAACACAAGGAGTTCCGCCCTTTCAAGAGCGGCGACAAGGTGACGATCAAGAACATCTCGTTCGAGCCGACGCATGTGGAACACTCCGTCCCTGGCGCTTACGGCTTCATAGTTGAGACATCGAAAGGGCCGGTGGCCTACTCCGGCGACCTGAGGATGCACGGCCCGAGGAGCGATATGACGCTCGAGTTCGTCGACAGGGCGAGGAAGAGCAAGCCCCACGTCCTCCTGATGGAGGGCACGAACATGGAAAGGAGCCCCGGCCACAGTTTCACCGAGGAGGAAGTGAAGCAGGAGGTCGAGAGGATAATATCGGGTTCGAAAGGGACTGTGTTCACCTACTTCCCGCTGACGAACGTGGACCGGTTCATGACACTCTACAACGCGGCGGTCAATAGCAAGCGGATACTGGTGGTGGGTCTGTACCTCGCATACTACATCAAGAACATCAGGGCCGAGCTGCCGGTGCTTCCCGACGTCATGACGGATGCCAACCTCAGGGTCTACTTCCCTCCGAAGAAATCATGCACCTTCTGCAAGGAAGATTATCGTTTGGCGGACGACAAGCTCATGCTGCCGAGGATGGTGAACTTCAGGGACATCCAGAAGAGCCCGGAGAAGTACGTCGTGTACATGGGCTTCACCGGCCTTAGCGAGCTTGTGCACATCAAGCCGAAGAATGCCGATTTCATCTACTCCAGCTCCGAGCATTTCTACGAAGGGGACGAGAACGAGGAGCAGAGAGCGGTCTGGGAGAGCTGGATGGAGCATTTCGGAATAGAATTCCACAAAGCGCACTGCTCAGGCCATGCCTCGAAGGAGGACATCGCGAAGATGATCGAGCTTATCGATCCGGAGATCCTGATCCCCGTCCACACGACCGTCCCCAATGATTTCAAGAAGCTTCACGGGAACGTGATACTGCCAGAAAAAGGCGGAACGACGGTATTGTGATCGAATGGTTTGTGCATACGAAGGATCAAGATGCTAAGTATAAGACTAAAAAGAACGATACGAGCGACCACTAATTAACGCATCTCAGAGCGGGGTCGTGATGATTTGAAGTGCTTGAACTGTGGCGCAGAGATTCCCGAGGCATCGCGGTACTGCCTCAGCTGCGGCATAGAGGTGCCGGGCAAGGCGATTCCTCAGCGCATCCCTGACCCTGAGAAGAACATGACCTACTTCGTCCTGTTCGCCCTCGCGTTCGCCATGTTCTTCTTCGCGCTCATACCGGTTATCCTCGGATCATGGGAGGGCGCCGCTCTCCTGGTTGTAGCGGGTATAGCTCTTGCGATCATCGCCCTGCTGAACGTGAATGCCAGCAGGAGGCATGCGGAGAAGGTCGCGGAGCTGCAGGAGAAGACGGCTGAGCGCATGCAGAAGGCTGCCGCGGAAGCGAATGCAAGGCTGAAATGCCGCTACTGCGGGGCGCTGAACGACCGGAACGCCCCGAGATGTGTGAACTGCGGCGGGACGCTGTGATATATTTTCTTAGATCGGGAGGTCCGCCCCAATTATTGTCCAATCAATCTTCACCAAATGTTAAGAGCCCACACTTCAATCGGCCGGTCGTGAGAGGAATGACACGAATAGTCGCCGTCAACGGCAGTCCGAAGATGGAGAAGGGGAACACCGAGCTGGTCCTGAGGGCGTTTCTGGACGGTGCGAGGGATGCGGGAGCCGAGGTCGAAGTGCTCTACGCCAAGAAGATGAAGATTGAACCCTGCAGGGGAGAATTCCAGTGCTGGGGCTCGAAGCCCGGCGAGTGCGTCATCAAAGATGAAATGCAATCGATTTATCCCAAACTGAAGCGAGCGGACATCCTCGTACTGGCGATGCCGGTCTACGCGCCGCTTCCCGGAGAGATGCAGACCTTCCTCAATCGCCTGATGCCGCTGATCGACGCGTCGTCGCTATCGATAAAGGATGGCCGGACCCGGGCGAGGCCGAGAGCCGGTGTCCGCATCTCGAAGATCGTCCTGGTCTCCTCGGCCGGCTGGTGGGAGAAGGAGAACATGGATACCGTCGTCAGGGTGGCGAGCGAGCTTGCCGAGAACATGAACATCGAATTCTCGGGCGCGCTGCTGCGGCCGCACTCCGATCTCCTGGAGAGGGGCGGCCCTAAGGTCGATAAAGTGCTGCGGTCCGCAAGGGAATGCGGGCAGGCGCTTGTGAAGAATGGGAAGATGCCGAAGGCGACACTGGAAGCAGTGGCGGCTCCGTTAACCAGCAGAGAGGAATGGATGAAGGGCTGATGCCCCTGCCCCGATGGGAGCATACCACCACACTCTTGAGCATCATAATATTTCACAATGCAATAATTATCAATTGGATAATATTTCCTATAAAACGGAGAATCTATATATCATTATCCACATTATTGGAAGTAATGAACACCTTGAACTCAACCGAATGGAGCGTTCTCATCGCTGTAACCCAAGGCAAGACTGACATGACGGCATTAGCCTTAGCTACAGATCGCTCTCTGAATCGGATGTCGGTCATCACAGCAGGTCTCGAGGAAAAAGGCTTCCTCGCGAGGCGGCGCGTCGGGATGTCGTATAGGGTGGCTCTCGCTGAAAAAGGTTTCATGGATTATCTACGCCAAATTGTGCTCGACGGTCTGCCAATCGATCGGTATCTCATCGATTCACGGGTCATCGTTCTTGCCACGATCGCGGATGCAGGATGGTCGTTAAGCGCTCCGGATCTCGAATGGCTCTCCGGCTTGTCAAAAAGCTCTGTGAGTATGGCAATTCACGATGCCCTTCGCTATGGAATTCTTCGGAAAGAGGGGCGGAAGTACAGGTGGGGCGGGCGCATGGAACCCCTCCGGAGCTTTCTCAAAGAATATGCCCGATTCGACAATGGAAGGACCGCATCACGCGTCGAGCAAAGCTCTTCCGTCACTTGGCAGCTGGGGCCCGATTTCATAATCGGGACATCGAGGAAGCTATCCAGCGACGCGGTCCAGCCGACAGGGGTTACAGCATTTGCCTTGAACGGCCTTCAGATATTGAGCCCGAAGCACTACTATCACATGACAGGCAGTCCCAGGCTTCTTCGTCCGGAGGACTATGCGATAGACAATATCCTCCTTGCACCTCGCAACGTGACGCACCTGACGTATTCCCTGGTCTACTTGAAGAAGAACGGGAGACGGACCGATTGGCCTTACCTGGACCGGCTGTGCCGCATCTACGGCCTCGGCAGCCTCGGCTCGGAGATGGCCCAGTATCTGAAGCGGGGGCGGGGATCGCTCGGAGGATTCCCCAAGGACGACGAGTTCCGCGAGAAGCTGGAGCTCTACGGTGATTGACATGAAACCAAGGATGGTGTCTCAGAAGGACATCGGAATTCTGTTCGAACGAATAGACCAGTCCATGGCTAAAGCGGCCGAGATCATAATCATCGGCGGAGGAGCGATGGCTCTGAGAGGGGAGAAAATGGCGACGAAGGACGTCGACATCGTCATCCCTGAACCGGAGCACCATCGTCGATTCATCCGCGCGATTGAAAAGTGCGGGTTCATCAGACCGACGTCGCTAGCGCGGCCTTATCGGACGATGGGCGCTCTCGTTTACAAGCATCCTGACGGTTACTGGCTCGACATATTCTCGAACCGCATATGCGACAAGTTCCTCGTTCATCCGAAGATGATTGGGCGGATGGAGACTCACAGGCAGATGAGAAATCTCACTGTTCGCCTTATGAGCCGGGAGGACATCTTCCTGGCAAAATCCTTCACCGAAAGGGAGGGCGATCTGGATGATATGTACGTTCTCTTCACGAAGGGGCTGGACGAGAGGGTCATCTTGGACGAGGCGGAATTCCAATCGAGACATGCGAAGGCGGGACAGATATGGGAATCATTCCTCAAGGTGAAGCTCGACGAGCTCGAGGATCGGTACGACATCACCATTCCTTTCAAGCGGCGCGTAGAACGCATGGCCATCAAGAGGATGGAGAAGGCGTTCAAAATAATGAAATGATGTTGCTCCGGCTCTAATGGGAGCATTAGATATGAGATCCTCAATTCAGACAATCCAAATTCCAAATTAATTACTGGCGTCTTTGATTTTCCCTCGCTAGTCTCTCAATAGCATTTATTGCACAATGGACACTAGTGCAGGGATTATTTTTGTTGTGCGCATAGTCGAAAGTTGTTCTGATGCTTCGTTTCCTAACAATTTTTTCGGCTCTTGCAATCGCTTTCTCTTTTTTAGTGATTAATAAATCTCTGTAGTCTTTCGTTTTCTCGAATTTCTCAATATATCCCAAGAGTTCTTTTTGAACTTCTATGCTTGTGACGCGGTGATTGATATCTCGAAAATGTAATAAATACCAGAGCTCAAAACAGGGATTTGAAACTGCAACTATGATCTTATTCTTCTCAGCGATTTCAATTGCTACTTTAATATCATCTTGCGAATTGTTGTCAACATCAAAGGCACATATCGCAATATCCCCTCGCTCAATATCGATTTCATTTGCATAAATTTGTCTTTCGCATTCTTCCATTAGTTGACGAGCATTGGTTCTCTTCCCCTTCCGAGGTTTCATTTCAATATTTGAATTTCTTTGTTTGAGGCCGTTAAAGTAGATTTCCTCAGTTATTCCCTCAGTGACTATGATCACAACATTTCTTGGATGTCGGTTATCTCTCCGGCGCGGAGATAACCCTGACACTAAATCACCTTATCAGGAGAGATGAAAGGGGTGGAGCCGTACCTTCCCAAATGATACGCCTTCTGGATGTCTCTATCTTTACGCTCACCAAATTCAGCCAGTGAGTATATTATTGAAGTCCCAGTGTCGCTATTCTTCTCTGTGAACCAAATCTGATCCCGTCTAAATCTGGACAAGTCGAGAAGAAATTGGTTGTGTGTATTGAATATCAATTGAGCTCCTTTTGAGTTCTGGCTCGTGTCGTGGAAAAGGTCAATCAACCATGAGCTGATACTATGATGCAATTTCGTATCCATTTCATCGACGATTAGAGTTCTCCCATCAAGGAGAGAGTCGACCACGGGACCAATGATTGCGAATAACTTCCTTGTCCCTTCCGATTCCTGATATGAGTTCAATTCGAAGTATTGTTTCTTACCATGATCATCTTTAATCTCATGAGTGAATTTGATGTCCCTGTCTATCGCCTTCATCCCTCCAACGGTCATCATACCAAGAATTTGTGGAGGTACTTTTCCTTCGAGATCGTGAATAGTCATCGTTTTAATTCGACCTCTGAACCCAGTAATGCCGAAATCAGCGATTCTTAAACCATTCTCAACCATTCTCTTAAACTTCAGATTCTTATTTGCCTTTTCAATCACATTATCGATTAATGGCTCAAGTTCTGATGTTTCAAGTACAATCAATTTATCGTGGAACCATTCATAAGCCGGAATTGTTCTCTTATAATTGAATTGAACTGAGCTAGAAAGATATAGCACATTCTCTGGCGTTCTCCTAGAGATTACGGTTTGTTCCGTCTGATCCTTCGTGAAGGTGAATTCCTGTCCGTGCCTCTGAAAAATTAAGGCTTTCCTGCCTTCAGGGTGATGGTAAAGTGTTTCTTCTATGATGCCTTCAGAATTGAAGGAGAGAGTGTACTGGTATCTTACTTTCTCATACACAAATGTTACTGAAAAAGTAGTTGGTTTCTTTTGGCTCTCAGCGTCAAACAGAAAAGGTTGATAGTTAAGCTTCATCCCCTTCTGATGTAAATGTGACTTGAGAACCAGATTTCTTAGAAGAGCCATTGCGATAACAAGGTTGGATTTACCGGAAGCATTGGCACCGAAAATTGCTGCACTTTTCAAGAAATTCTTACCTACGGTTTTAGAATGGAACATGTTATTGGGCAGGCTCTTGTCAGCCGATGCGAGCATGGTCAGAGTTGAGCACTCCCTAAGAGATCGGAAATTCTCTACTTTGAATTCTATTAACATAAATCATCATAAAGCGCTCATTAGATATATAATTTTGTGATATTTTCACAAATATTGATGTTAAATTAAGGATTTTGACTTGCGGATCTCTTAATGAACAAAATGTTCTCGCTGTAATGGAAGCATCCCCTCGAGCTCCATAGCATTATAATATTCATTATGCATTAATTATCATTTTGATAATTTAAGCAGATAGGAATTAATAGTTCCTGCCGTATTGTTCAGATGAATGAAAGCGGAATTGCTGAGTGAGCTCCAGAAACACGTGCTCTTCGACAGACGGGCTGTCGCAGGCATGGTCAATAATGAGTCATACGCAGGGGTGCTGCTGCACAGGCTCAAGGTGGCCGGAGAAATCCAAGAAGTGGAGCGGAACAGGTACACTGTGCACAAGGATCCGTTCCTGATTGCCTCGAGGATTGCCTGGCCGTCATATATCTCGATATGGAGCGCACTGAGATACCACAACCTGACCGAACAGCTGCCTCAGGCGATCTGGGTCGTCACGACCAAGAAGAGGCGGAACACAAGGATTGAGTTCGCCGGCACGGAGATCTCCTTCCTAATTGCATCGCAAAAATACTTCTTCGGATACGACAAGATGGACCTCAGGGGGTTTGAGATATTCATCGCAGATCCTGAGAAGAGCATTATCGACTCCCTGTTGTTCAGGAAGGTCTCCGTCTCGGAGATGTTCGAGATCCTCAGCAACAACCTGGGGACTCTCAGGAAGGGCAGGCTGGCGGATTACGCCGTCAGGACCGGCAACAGGGCGCTGATCAAGCGGCTGGGGTTCATGCTCGAGAGGCTCGGCACGACCGTTAACGGAAGGCTGAGGAAGTCCGTCGATTCCTCCCGGACTCCCCTTGAATACAACCTGCCGTCCGCCGGTAAGATCGATAAAAGATGGAATATCGTGGAGAACGTGAGACTATGATATCCAGAGGTGAACTGCGGGGGATCGCGGAGCGAAAGAGGCTATCGCTGGAGAACGCCGAGAAGGACTATCTCCTTGACCTCCTCCTGTTCCAGATCAGCACGGAATCCGGGAATTCTCTGGTCCTCAAGGGAGGGACTTGCCTCTACAAGCTATCCAGCCTGAACAGGTTCAGCGAGGACCTGGACTTCACGCTCAACTGCCGGCGGCTCGACGAGGAGGCCCTGGCCAGGAAGATCGTCAGGCGTCTTTCACTTATAGGAATCGAGGGCAAGGTGAAGGAGATCGAACGCACTGGGAACGAGATCAACATCAGGTTCCTTTTCAAGGGCCCGCTGTTCGATGGCGGCCAGAAGAGTCTCTGCCGCATCGTCGTGAACATCAGCCAAAGGGAGAGGGTGCTGGAGGAGCTGAGGCGAGAGATGGTGATGCCATCATCCAGGGAGATCTCCTCTTTTCAGGTCTATGCGATGAGCGAGAGTGAGATCGCGGCGGAGAAGGTCAGGGCGATCATGACGAGGAACAAGGCGAGGGACGTTTACGACCTCTGGTTCCTCATGAGGCGCGGAGTCATGCCTGATTTGCCCATGGTCGGCAAGAAGCTGAGGATTTACAAACTGAGTTTCTCGCTGGAGAGGTTCATTGCGAGCATCGACGAGAAGAGGAAGTCCTGGGAGACCGATCTCAGAGGATTGATTATCGGCGAGCTGGTGGACTTCGAGAAGGCCAGGGATGAAATCGTCGACGAGATGCGATGAAGGTATCCGTCTAACCGTTTCATCGTTGATTGCCAATCATTGTATTATCGATTTTAGAGTGATTTGCATTAAAGCTAAAATAATAGTAAAATATCCCGCTTTGCTCCAAATATTGTCTTGTGGCAGAACGACAACGCATGCTTTCTGTCCCATTGCAGGACAATATCTGATAGTGCTCCCGCTTTAATGGGAGTATTTCATCTCATCCCTCTCGCCAATTCACATCAGCAGAAACCATTCCTTCGGAATGGTCACGATACGCCCATCTGCAGAAAGCGAGAGTCTTCGATCGGAGACTATAACGCCATATTTCGACTTGATTCGAGTCATCGTCTTCTCCGCTTGATCGATCCCTTTGTCTCCATATCCCACCTCGAGCACGATGCGGCTCTTATCATTCATCGTCACCACGAAGTCCGCGCCTCCTTCGACGGGGTCGAACTCGAAAGAGAACAGCTCGTGCCTTTTCTGCAGCTTATAGAGATAAAGCGCCACGGCATCTTCCAGCAGCTTACCTGAAGTTTCCGCTCGATTGTCCAGTTGTCCGATCTGCCAGAGGAGGGCCGCCCTTGTGGATGGTGCCATAAACTTATACTTTGGAGTCTTCGCTATCTTCTTCACCGGCAGACCGTAAGGCCTGACTGCATGGATCAACTCTGCCTTCTCTATCCCTCGGATCATTCTGGAGAGCGTCGGCTTGGTGATATCCCCCAAGGCATTGCACAATGATTGATAGCTCATTCTATCGGAAACGGCGAGAAGCACGATCAGATTGGACATCTTAATCTGCATCTTCTTCGTGAATCGCATCATCGTGCTGATGTCTTCTGCGACGGTTTTCTCCACCATGGAGGCGATCTTCTCATAGACGTCCTCAGAGCTGGTATAAGGGATCGAGAATGGCAGAGTGCCAACCCTCAGATACTCCTCGAGATCAGATGATTTGATGTTTGCCGTGTATTCATTGATCCCCTTCCGCATCGATCCAATCGAATCGTGAGCGTCTTTTGCGGTCCTCGAGGAGAAAACGGCGTCGCCAAGCGATTTGCCGACCCCTCTCTTGGGAAATATCCCGCGCTTCAGGAGCAGGTATTCGGTGAGCGACAGAGGAAAAAGACGCTCCGTTTCTGATCTCCTTGCCGTATCCGGACTGGTTTGAAGCGATATCGAAGAAGATCCAGTTGTGAAAATGAATACCATTTTTGTCCTGTCGTACAGATTCTTGAGGGTGAGCGACCAATTCTTGTCGTAGTGCGCCTCATCTATGAATAGGAAAATCTTCTCAGAATCGGTCAGGCTCTCGAAGTTTTTGCCCAGATATATCTCGTATGCATCCAGAAACTCCCTCAGCGACACACCCAATAGCCCTGTGAGCTCATCCATTGAGGCGTAGGGCATGCGTGCCAGGGGCACGCCGCTGTCCGAGAGTCTGTAGAACAATTGCGCCAACAGGGTGGTCTTCCCCGTTCCTCTCAGTCCTGGAACGATCACCCATCTCTTGTTTGACAGGCCTTTCTGGAAATCAGTGATGTATTTCTCGAACCTAATGAAGGCGTATCGCTGGTTGAATCTCTTGCCTTCATCGGCGTATACGTATCCATTCAATCGATCTCTCGTCAGCGATACGCTTCTCTTGATGAATGACTGCAGTAAATCGTCCTTTTCCATCATTAGAATAAGTAAAGTGTAATTTACCTATATTATGCTTTCCCGTGAAAGTAGAGTTTACCTATATCTACGTTCATTCTATTGGCTCAGCCTCACAATATGATAAGAACAGAGGAAACCCAGCATTCCCAAGTCGCGAGGACGAGGTCATACTGAGGAATTGATTGTTCACTGCATATTTGTCAGTTCTTTTAAAGATTCGCCAAGCAATCAGTCAGGGATATCAAATCTCTGGGAACACAATCCTTGATGCTCTCGCCGTAATTGGGAGCATTAATTCTGACAGACTCTCAAGAGGGAGGCACAAGTTCATCCTTCGATTTCATTTTTCAATATGGCGAGATCGAGAAACATCGTTCTTGTCCCCCTCTCTCGGAATCTCTGCCTCTCGCTTCTGGTGTCGGACACGAACTGGAATCCAAGATGGCCGTAAAAATCAACTGCTTCTTCCTTGGCCTGAACGATCAGTAGTCGCGCCCCCGCGCAAGCTTTGCCATACAATGCGTTGCGGGCGTTTTTCAGCACGATAGCACTTCCGACTCCTCTCCCTTGCCAATTCTTATCGACCGCAAGCCGACCGATGGCCAGGGATGGAATGCCATCGGCATGGTATTCTCCGAGCCTTGTGAAGCTCTTGTATGACTTCAGATACTCTAGTCGAAGGGTGTGATTGTAGACGGTGTAATAAGCAACGAGATTCCCGCGATGATAGACCAGCACCGTTCTCCCAAGCAACTCATCCTGGTATTTCCGCACCTCATTGGTGCATAGAAAGTCATTCAGATCCTTGTTGCCGCAGTCGAATTCTGTCACAGCTTTGGTGTCAGACTTGAACGGCTCAAAATCCAAATCTGAGGGATTGAGCTTCATCCTGCGATCAGGAGGGTCAGAAATGTCATCCCTCCTTCAATCGTCATCTTTGAATGCGGCCAGTCCT
>Ga0315273_10005006_pt1 | contig 16340 bp, 8 predicted proteins | sample YL17G02_0_MG_FD_205753 | JGI IMG/M metagenome (GOLD analysis project Ga0315273, IMG submission 205753) | Sediment microbial communities from Yellowstone Lake, YNP, Wyoming, USA - YL17G02_0 | ecosystem: Environmental > Aquatic > Freshwater > Lake > Sediment | place: USA: Wyoming | collected... | reverse complement strand
AGGCACGGCTGTTATATGCTTACCTGCAGAAGAAGAAGCTGAAAACGATACTTCTGCGTGAGCCGGGCGGCACTAAAATTTCCGAAAAAGTGAGGGAAATACTGCTCGATAGAGAGCATCTTGAAATGACTCCTCTCGCCGAGTTCCTGCTGTTCTCGGCATCACGCTCACAGCTTGTTTCACAGGTAATCAGGCCGTATCTTGCCAAAGATTACATTGTTATATGCGACAGGTATTATGATTCATCTACAGCATACCAGGGATTCGGCGGCAAAGCTGACCTGAAGAAAATAAATATGGTAAATGATTTTGCAACAGTCGGCTTAAAGCCCGACCTGACATTTTTAATAGATATATCCCCTGCTGAGGCATTCAAGCGGGCTGAAAAAAGAAGCGGCTCGAAGGACAGGATGGAAAATAAGGACCTGAGGTTCTATAACCGTGTGCATAAAGGATTTCAGCAGCTTGCCGGCACGAATAAAAAAAGATTTGTTGTTTTAAACGGAACCCTATCGGAAGAACTGCTATATAACAGAATAACAGAGATAGTAAATAAATTAATAAAATGAATTCCCGCCTTTCCCGCTAAAGCGGGACACCGCGTGGCGCGGTGGGCGCCAGGCTGCGGGAATTCACAACAAAAAAATTAAATATATCAAATAATGATTAAACCAACCTTGGTAAAAAGGCTTTTTCTTTCAATAATAGTAATTGTATTCTTTACAGGTACGGCAATTTCGGGAGGCGATGATGATATTTACACCTCTATTAACAGGAATATGGACGTGTTCGGCAAACTGTACAAGGAAATTATGCTTGATTATGTTGATGAGATAGACGGCGATAAATTCATGAAGGCGGGAATAGAAGGAATGCTTGGCACACTTGACCCGTACACAAATTTCCTGGATGAATCGCGTAAGGATGAAGTTGACCTGTTAACAACAGGAAAGTACGGCGGAATTGGCATTTCGGTAGGAATGAAAGACAGTTCTATTATTATCACCGATATTCTGGATGGCTACAGCGCGCAAAGAGAAGGTATTAGAAAAGGAGATGCCATACTTGAGCTTAACGGAACAAGCATGGTTGGGAAAAAACTGCTTGATGTAAGGTCATTTACCAGGGGCGAGCCCGGTACACAGTTAAGAATGAAGGTTCTGCGCGGAGATAAAGAGCTTGAGTTCACTTTAACACGCCAGGAAATCCAGCTTAAAAATGTCACCTATAAAGGTGTTCTTGAAAATAATATCGGATACATTAAGCTTGAGCGTTTCAACAAATATGCAGAAAATGAAATAATTGAATCAATTAACGAAATTAAATTAAAAGGCGAACCAAACGGAATAATACTTGACCTGCGTGATAACCCGGGCGGTTTGCTGGATGCCGCTATTGGCATATTGAACAAGTTTGTTGATAAAGGAAGCCTGTTATTAACAACTAAGGGCAGGCTGCTTGATTCTGAAAAGAAATATTTCTCCACAGAAAGCCCGATGATTGGCAAGGAGGTTCCCATAATTGTACTGGTAAATGAAAATACCGCCTCTGCAAGCGAAATAGTTGCAGGCGCTATACAGGATCTTGATAGGGGCCTTATAGTCGGGACAAAATCGTTCGGCAAAGGACTTGTACAGGTTTTCACTCCTTTAAGCTTCGGCAACCAGCTTAAGATAACAAACCAGAAATATTTCACACCAAGCGGCAGATGGATACAATCAAAAAATTATTTTAAAGATAATAAATACGGCGTTTTCAAATCAAATCCTTATTTTAACCAGAAAGAATTTAAAACACTGAATGGCAGAACCGTTTATCCTGAAGGCGGAATAATGCCGGATTCACTGGTTGATATAATAAAAAATAATGAGCTTCTAGAAGCACTGTACATTAATGATATGTATTACAAGTTCGCATCTGATTATGTTATTCAAAATCCCGATGTCAGCAGTTTTGCTATGAATGATGATATTATCAGCAGGTTTTACTCATTCCTTTCAATGGGAGATTTTGAATATAAAACCAAGGCTGAAACTGAATTAGGACATCTAAAAAAAGAAACAGTAGAAAAACAGTATTCAGATAAGATAAAAACATATATTGAACAGCTTGAAGGTGAGTTTAAAGCAGAAAGATTAAAAGATTTTGATAAATCGCGTCCTGTTATAAACCGCCAGCTTGAAATAGAAATACTTAAGAAATATAACAAACCCGAAAAACTGATAACGGAATCAGGCATAAAAGAAGATGAACAGCTGCAGGTTGCAATGAGTATAATTAAAGACAGGGCATTATATAATAGGTTTTTATCACCAAGATAATTTTAATTGAGTATTGAAACCATATTAATCCTGTTTGCCGTCGGGGCTGTAGCCGGAACGCTGGCAGGTATGTTTGGTGTGGGAGGCGGAATTATAATTGTCCCCTGCCTGATATGGGTTTACAGTTTTTTAAATATTAACTCGCCTTATATAGTTCATATTGCAATTGCTACAAGCCTTTTTACTATTATTTTTACAAGCATTTCATCAACTTATAAACACTCAAGCAACGGCAATGTTATTACCATGGCAGCGGTTATTATAGGCTTAACAAGCTCGGTAACTGTTTATATTTTTTCAAAAATAGCGGTAATGCTGCCGGGTGATACACTTGCAAAAGTGTTTTCGGTTATTATTCTTGCAACAGGTGTAAAGCTTTTATTTGATAAGAAAAAAGCAGAGGATATAAGTCCAGACCATGGCAAAAATTTCAATAAATTATACTGCGGGATTATAGGTTTTATAACCGGAACCATTGCTGCATTTTCAGGTCTTGGGGGCGGGATATTTGCAATTCCCTTAATGCATTACCTGCTTAAACTCAATTTCAAGAAAGCTGTAGGAACGTCAACTCTTGCCGTTATGATAACGGCAATTGCGGGAGTAATAAGCTATATACTAAACAAACCGGCTGAGATGAACTTCGGGCATTATACACTTGGGATGGTTGATGTTTTATTTGCTATACCAATAGTAGCGGGTTCAATTCCTTTTGCGCAATTTGGTGTTTGGATACATAATAAAACACACCACTTTATTCTTGCTAAATTATTTGGTTTGTTTATTCTTGCTGTATCTGTAAAGATACTGTTCTTTAGTTGAATTGGTAAGTAGGTAAAAGCCAAACCCCCATTGAAAATCTTCTTATTCTCCATATCAATTGAATATTTTCCATTCATAAAATTCCTAAAGCTTCAAATCCCCCCTTTAATAAAGGGGAGGAAATGCTGTAAAATTTTTTTCAAACTTCAATTAATCGAAAATATTAAAAAACTCACCCATTAACCTACTGACCCAAATCTGTTTTTGTGCTGAACTCCTCGTATGCATTAATAATATCCTTAACCAGCCTGTGCCTGACAACGTCTTTTTTCTCAAGATAAATAAATGCAACGCCATCAATGTTTTTCAATATATTCTGTATCTGCACAAGTCCGGATATTTGTTTAAAGGGTAAATCGATCTGAGTAATATCACCGTTGATAATTGCCTTAGAATTAGGCCCAAGCCTTGTAAGGAACATTTTCATTTGCACGGAAGTAGAGTTCTGCGCTTCATCAAGTATTAGAAAAGCATTGTTCAAAGTTCTGCCCCTCATATATGCCAGCGGAATAATTTCAATAATATTCCGCTCAAAATATGTTTTAAGCTTATCGTAAGGCACCATATCTTCAAGCGCATCAAACAGCGGTTTAAGATATGGATTAACCTTTTCCGAAAGATCACCCGGCAGAAAGCCCAGGCTCTCGCCAGCTTCAACTGCAGGACGTGAAAGAACTATCCTACCCACCTTTTTTGATTTCAGTGCAGCAAGTGCAATTGCTACTGAAAGGTATGTTTTACCTGTACCTGCCGGCCCGATGGTAAATACTATCTCGTTTTCCTGCGATTTCCTGTACAGATCCAGCTGTCCAAGTGTTTTGGGCTTAATGAAATCATTCTTTTCAATAAGAATAACATCATCCAACTCATCTTTGGTAACGCCCGTGCGTTTTTCCAGTGCTGCGTCCTGCGAACCGGTAACAAGCTCTATTATCAGGTGTACATCAGTTTCCGTTATCCTGCCCTGTCTTTTCTGCAGCAGGCCCAATTCTTTTACAATGACCTCAACCTGTGAAACTTCTTCTTCGGAGCCCCTGATAAAAAAATTTTCGCCACGCAGGCTCATTACGGCTTTGAACCTTTCGCGTATCATTTCGATGTTTTTTTCGTTAATCCCTGCAAAATCGATCAGGTCAACGCCTTCAAGCTGTATGTTTTTTCCCGTATCTGCCAATATGTTTGAACCTTCTTAAATAAAAAACCCCCGGATGTGAAGCCCGGGGGTTTTTGTTAATATAAAATACTCAACAAAAGAAATGAAGAATTTATTTCTTAACGTCTTTCTTTTCGTCCTTCTTAACGTCTTTCTTCGGCTCTTCTTTCTTCACATCTTTCTTAACGTCTTTCTTCGGTTCTTCTTTCTTCACATCCTTCACATCGTCAGTCTTCGTCTTTCTTACTTTTCTGTACTTCTTTGACTTCATTTCAGCTTCTTTTTTCTGAGCGTCTGTCAAAGCAGGAATTCTGAGAACCTGTCCCGGATAGATCAAATTCGGATTGGATATTGTTTTGTGCCTCTTATTTTTCAAAGCTGCTTCATTAACAACACCATTCTTGTTTGCATCCCAGATTGCGGGCCAGTAGTACGGTGATCCGTATTTCATCTTGGAGATTTTCCAGAGACAATCACCCTTTACAACTGTGTATCCGCTCTCAGGCTGTTTTACATTTTCCCAATCTTCAAGTTTCTTCTTCATAGAAGCATACCTGTCAGAAAATTCGGGTAAGCAACGAGCTTTGTCTTTTGCTATATCATCGAAGTACATCTTTCTGGCATCAGCTGGTGTTCCAACTTTACCATTGATCTTCTTCTCTGTTTCTTCGAATTTCTTTCTGTAATCAGCAACGCCTTCTTTGGTATTTCCAACACCTGTATAAATAAGTGCTTCACAAATCTTAGCGTTATTCTGTTTTTCGGCAAGTGAAGATTTCAAGCCGTCGATTTCGGAATTTAATGCAGTGAGCTTGCCGGTGAGCTGGCTCTTTTCAGCATTTAATTCGTCCATCTGGCGCTGCCATTCTTCTTCATCCATCTCTTCCATCTGAGGCTGCTGCTGATCATCATCATCATCCTGTGCAAATATATTTGCGTTATTCAATGATAACCCAAATACGAGGAAAAACATTAAGAACCATTTCTGGAATTTCATAATTATTTACCCTCCTTATTGAAATTATCTACACAATTCTTGATTTTAGCAAGATCTTCTGTACATTTTTTGTTTTTAGCTTCCTGATCTGAAATTTGCTTCTGTAAAGCAGCTTTCTCGTCTTCTTTAGCTTTAGTCTGTGAGCGAAGGCTTTCGACTTCTGCTTTCAGATCGTTCAAAGCTTTCATCTGCTCTTCATCAACACCACCGCCGCAGCCAACCATCATGGATGAACCTGCGAACAATGCTGCTATTAAAAACAGAACTAGCTTGTTCTTTAAATATGCCATTAATAATACCTCCTGTATTAAGTTATGGCTAGTTATTAAATTAGTTAATTAACAATACAAATATAGTTTATTAAAAATGTTTTGTCAATTAATAATCTAAAAAAGTGAACAGTATGTTTTGTTTAAAATAGCCTGAAATTAAGGTATTCGGTGTTTGTGTATCAAAATTAGGACAGTTAATGTAACAATCATTTTCAGGTATTTTGATTTATTTTGAAGGGATATGAAGAATTTGTCCGGGATAAATTTTATCAGGATTAATAATTTTTGACATATACAGATCTGTTAATTCATCAGAATTTGCTACTCCGTCTTTATTTGCTTTCCATATCTTTCTCCATTGATCAGCACTTCCATATATTTTTTCAGCTATCATCCCCAAGTTATCGCCTTCGGTTACCAGGTATGTTAATGAATCGGTCTGTGTTTCAGTAATTACTTTTTCATTGCCGCCCATATCGGTCAGTGCAATATTCATGGCTTTGTATCTATCTCTGAATTCAGGAAGGCAGCGCAGCTTCGAGGCTGTTATCTCATCGAAATACATATTCCTTGCATCCTGCGGAGTGCCTTCTTTTTTGTATATCCTGCTTTCGGTATATTCAAACTTACTTCTGAACCTGCTGACCTCATCTTTAGTTGTCCCAACAGCTTTATATAATTCCTCTTCGCAGTTAAAATTATTAGCATAATCAAGTACGGTTTTAAGGCTATCTATTTTACCGTTAAGCGTATCAAGCTTTGCAAGCAGTTTTATCGCATCAACAGCAAACTTATCCCTGATTGCTTCCCATTGCTCCTGTTCCAGCGGGTTTTCATCCTGTGCAAATAGTGAGCCGGAAAAAATAAGTATTAATAATATTATTGAAAATCTTTTCAATTTGTCTTTTTTGTAAGTTTATATGTTTCTATGCGCTCGATGCCGTCAGTGTAATGCAATATATTAAGCTCGGAGTTGATACCGTAATAATCCAGCGATATTTTAGATTTTATCGCATCATAGTTCATTACTTTTTTCAATGCTTCGTTGAACTGTTCCCGGGTCCTGGTACCGTCATCAACCAGTTTTAATATTAAGTTCATTGCATCGTATCCAAACAGGAAATTTTTCGAAAGCTTATATTTCGATTTTTTAATGTTTTGTTTAAGCTGCTGGTAATTCCGGCTTGTTGAATCCGGAAAATATTCCGATTCAAAATATACATTTTTTAAATATACTTTATTTTCCTTTAATGTTTCTTCATTATTCCAGTCACCTGTTCCTGCTAAAAAGAAACTCAAGCCATCGGAATAAAGCTGCGGAACAATTACGCTGATTTCCGATGCATTTGAGATAGGAATATATATAGCATCAATATATCCCTGAATGAACCTATTGACCTCTGCTTTCAGCTTATATGGTTTGATGTTCATTGTATCAAGCATTTTCTTAGCATTTTTGCCAAGCAAATAATATATACTTACATCCAGCTTGCTTGAAACCAGCGAATCAATAAGCGAATACCTGACACCTGCGCTTTCAAGCTTCTGGCGCTGGGTCAAATTCAGGTTGGCAGGATTAATAAACAGGTCATTTTCCTTAATGACTTTATAAATAGAACCGATAATTTCCCCGATATTTGTAATATCTTTAGGATATGAATTGCTTGAAACAACCTTCCCGCTGAGCTTCTTAACATTTTCTTCAAATGCGTTATAGAAATTTGCTCCGTAATTCTCTTCATATATCACTGCGAAATTTTTCATTCCAAGACGCTTAATGAGATACTCTGCCATCAGTTTCCCTCTCACTTCATAAGACGGGTTGAGCTGATAGATGTAATTATTATCCGAAGCAAGCTTATCGCCTGTTGCTGTAGGGGATACTATTGGAATACCGTATTCTTCCCCAAGCTTAACGCACTCAAGAAGTTCGCTTGAAAATATTGGACCTAAAACGCATGAAATAGAAGAATCTTCGCCAAAACCTTTAATTATTTCATATGCCTGCTTAGGATCACGCTGTGTATCCATCACCTCAAGCGAAACTTTTATTTTGTTTGATTTGGTAAACTCATTTAGCGAAAACTTCATCCCGTCAAGTATATCACTGCCAAGCTGTTTTTTTGAAGGCTCTTCGGAATTTTCAAATAAAGGAAGCGCAACCCCGATTTTAACCTGCTGCGAAAGAACCAACGGACCGATAGAGACTGCAGAACAGAATAAAAAAGTTAATATTAATTTATAAATTTTTTTCACATCAGTTTTAATTTATTTTTGTTTTTGCTCTCATCTTTGTCTTACTCCCATTCTATTGTAGAGGGAGGCTTGTTGCTGATATCATAAACAACCCTGTTAATGCCTTTAACTTTATTGGTGATTGCGGTTGAAATTTCTTCGAGCGCACCAGGCGGCATATGGAACCAGTTTGCCGTCATGCCGTCAACGCTTTCCACCGCCCTTAAAGCAAGAACCTTTTCATAAGTTCGGCTGTCACCCATGACGCCTACGGTTGAAACGGGTAAAAGAACACTGAAAGCCTGCCAAATTTTATTGTACAGCCTGTTTTTCTTTAAGATATCAATATAAATATAGTCTGCTTCGCGTAATAATTCAAGTTTCTCTTTTGTGATTGCCCCCAATACCCTGACTGCAAGTCCGGGACCGGGAAACGGGTGCCTCTCAATTATTTCCTTCGGGACACCAAGCAATCTGCCTATTATTCTCACTTCGTCCTTGAAAAGTTCCCTGAACGGTTCAACAAGAGACATATGCAGTGATTTCGGCAGCCCCCCGACATTATGATGCGACTTAATTGTTACCGAAGGCCCTTTGAACGATGATGATTCGATAACATCGGGATACAAAGTTCCCTGTATAAGATATTTTATCCTGCCCTGTTTTTTCGCGTAGTCCTGGAACAGGTCAATGAACGTTTTGCCGATAATTTTTCTTTTCGTTTCAGGATCGGATACGCCTTTAAGCCTGTTTAAGAATAATTTTGAACCGTCGATAAATTTTAAATTCAGCCTGGGAGAAAAATATTTAATAATCTGCCTGCTTTCATTCTTCCGCATCAGTCCGTTATCAATATGCACACAAACAAGGTTTTTACCAATAGCTTTATTTATTAAAAATGCTGCAACTGTAGAATCAACTCCACCGCTCAGGGCGCAAAGAGCTTTTTCATTGCCGATTTTTTCCTTTATCTCTTTTACTTTTTGCCCGATAAAAGAACCCATCTGCCATTTGTTTGTAATATTGCAGATACCATATAGAAAATTCTTTAAAATGGAAGTACCGTGCAGCGTGTGATGAACTTCCGGGTGGAACTGGACACCGAAAATTGACCCCACCCCTGCCGAGGGAGTTGATGATACTGATTCAAAGCTGCTGATTAATCCGTTTCCGCTTTTTGAAGTAACTTTAAATTCAGCCGGCAGCTTTTCAATGTGGTCGCCATGGCTCATCCACGCTGTAAAATCCTTACCGATACCTTTAAACAGCTTCGATGCAGATGTAACATGAATTTTTGTTTTGCCATACTCCCTTGCCAGTTTTCCGCCGGAAACTTTTCCTTTGAAGTGATGTGATAATAGCTGCAGTCCGTAGCATATTCCCAGAACCGGAACGTTTAAATCCAGTATGAACTTAGAAAATGCCGGGGCATTATTAACGTATACGCTTTGGGGCCCGCCGGAAAGTATTATGCCTTTTAATGATTTGTCATTTTTCAAATGCGAAAGGTTTGCTGTGCATGGTATCACTTCCGAATAAACGTGGCACTCCCTTACCTTACGCGCAATAAGCTTGGTATATTGTGAGCCGAAATCGAGTATTATTATTTTATCTGTCATCATTGCGAGTGAATTTGTTGTTGGTGAACCCCATAGGGGGTAATCAAACACCAACAACGGCGGAAGCAAATTTATTGTTGTTAGGCAAAAATACGCAAAAATCCGTTAAACTTAAATAAATTACTGATTATACCCGAAATGAATTCTGAACCTGACAAATCTTGATTTGTCTGGTGAAGAATCTCCTAAGAAAACAAAAAATAAGACTTTATTAAGATATACGAAATAAATAATTTATAGTTACTCAAAAATTTTCAGATTCTTCTCTTAATCCGCCTGGAGGCGGTTTAAGTTCAGAATTCGTAACATCATTAAATGATAAATTATCATTTTATAAGTTGTATTATTTTTGGTCAGAGTCCCCCATTTCGTGCTTTGAGACACTAACGGGACGTAAACCCACCTTTGTCATTCCCGCGAAAGCGGGAATCATCATGTTCTTTTGTATCAAGACAAAAGAACAGCATAAAAAATAAGTTTAATCTTGTGAGGGTTGAAATCCTTTTGAAATAAATACTGTTCTTCCCCACGCTGTGGCGGGGGCATGCTTTTACCTGCCTAAGGAGAAGAACCAAGAAAAGGACACCCGCCGGAAAACTGACTGCTGCGCAGCTTCGCAATTGAAAAAATCAGAAACTCGTCCGTCAACTGCCGGACTCAAACAGTCTGATTTTTTAACGCTCGCTTGCTGCTTCGCTTACCGTCAGTTTTCCGAAAGGGAGAAGATGCTAAAATTCGGACACAATAGAACACCCGACCCTAAAGAGTCTCCGGTCAGGACTCTGACGCAATTTTCCCCCGGGTCCTCCATTTGTAAACTTGTGAGGTGTGATAAACACTCTCAGGACCCGACCCCTCTGCAAACCCCGGAATAATGTTTCAATTAAAGGTTAAATTTACCCAAAGTGAATCGACAAATATTATAAAAAAATGCTTTTTATAAACCGGAATAAGCATTTTTATTAGTTTTACCCCATTTGTTCAATCGACAACACCAAAAACTTTTCTTTGCAAAAGGCCAATCTCATATATTATCTTTACAATGTGATTTTCCCAAAAAATTAATGGAGGCACACCTTGAAATCCAAAATTAAATTTATTGCGCCGATACTGCTTGCTGTATTTTTCGTTTTTGCGCTTGCATACGGAATAAATACAAAATTTGATCATTTATTATCCATTTTTTCTCCTTCGATAACAGATACAACTGATAACCCACCGCCAGGAAATTTTAAAGATGTAAGCCAGATGTTTAACGAAAGAGGATTATATAAATCTAATAGTTATAGTTTTGATGAAAGTGAGGTTATTAATGATTTCAATGGAAATCTTATGTACGAAATACCTTTGTATAATTATGAGCTTCCAGGAGAGTTGAATTTGGATATTAAAATGACTTATAATAGTTCTGTAGGCCATCAAGTTAATTTTGGGCAAGCAAGCGGATCAAATACTACAGTAACTTACTATAATATGAATTTTCCTGAATGGATTATTAGCTTAAATGGAGTTGCTGTGCAGGTATTTAATTTTGAAACAGAATTTTATACCAGACCTGAGGCGGATAATGTTGTTGAACAATCCGCAATTAATCCATTAATTCCAGGATACCATTTTGATGATCGATTAATTTCTGTTAATGGAACGGATAGGGACAGGATAAAAATATTGGCTGGAGATGGTTCTTTAATTACATTAGTAAATAAATCATGGACAACAAACAGTAGTGAAGCCGAAAAATATACGGGGATATATCATTCAGAAGAAAAAGAGTCATACATGTGGGCAAAAGTTAGTTTTACCGATAATGATACGGTTGGTACAACTAATTATCCATATAAAAACAGGATTGTCGAGTTAATGAAGGGTGATGGTAGTGTTTTTGTTTTCCGGGAATACAGAAGGGAATTTTATGATCTGAGATTCAATTCAGTTTTAAGCCACCCTTACCGACCTCAAATGCTTTTACTCGAAAAAATTATCGACAGATTTGGTCATGGTTTATACTTAGATTATGAATTTGTAAATGCACCGAGTTCTATGGGGCTAACTTTATACGGTAGACCATTGCTTAAAAGCATAATTAATGATATTACGGGGCTTGCAGGGAAGCGAATGGATATTAGTCTAATATATGCAGGTAATATGGCTAAGATATTAAATAGTTCAGAAATTAATGGAAATTATTTATTTAGATTTTATAATGCCGCATATTATACACAAGGCGGTTTAAATAACCTGGCGTTTATTAATAAAATTGTTAACCCCCTTTTTCAGGAAGCAGCATTTACACCGCAAGCCGAAAATAAATATGTTCGAATTCTTGATGAGGTACCAAATCCAACTGCAATCGGAGGAAGTTATCAGGACATTAAGTTTAATAGTTTGTTAAGATTAGATTCTGTAAGAACGTTTCTAAAAAGCAAAAAAGTATATTCTTATTATCCATCAGGTGTTAATAATATATCTATTATATTTCCGCAAACGACGCTAAACAGTACTTATCATCAGGGTTATGGCAGGGATCCTTTTTATTCCAATATGGTTTCATCTAAAAACGATTACGATGAGAATACCTTTCCCAAAAGCACATCTTCTTTTGACTATGATTTTACTGATGTTAATTCAAACTTTTCTACATTACCGGTTGATGACAACGATACATATACAACCACCAAATATATTTTATCAAATGATGAAAATACAATAAATAGTACACCTGATCAGCTTAAAACAATACGTGAATACAAGGTTTATCCTTCAAGGTATGAAGTATCCGGTACAGAAACCGAAGTACATAATTACAACGGTGTAACTAAATTAATTCAGGAGAAAGAAATTGATGTTAGTGATAATAGTGTTTATCTTTCTAATGATTATGAATATAACACCGGTACCAGCGGTTCGTTTTTAATGACAGAAAAAACAAATACAATGAAAGGGATCTCAAGAACCTGGCAATGGACGTACGAATACTTTGAAAATAATGCAAATAATACTGATAGTGTTGTATCAAAGAAAACAGAAACCGACCCCAATAATGTAATAACTAAAAACGAATTTACACGAAATTTCAAAAATTTAAGTTTTTATTGCGGTCTTGGTTCCCATATTGTTTATAAATATAATATACCGATTAAAGATTATAAATATATCGGAGAAACTAAAACTTATGAAAAAACATATGAATATTTCACCGATACAGCGAATGATAATAAAGGTTTTTATGGCCAGTTAAGAACAGAAAAAATCCATAATAGTGCAAATTTTAGCCAGTATATTGAAACTAAGTACGAATATTATAAGCTTGATACAGCAGGTAAACATCTTTATACCGGGGGTTTATATCCATATAAAGAAGGTAATTTAAAATTAATTACACAACCTGATGGGCAAGTACAAAAATATTTTTATCATCCGGTTACAATAACTGAAGATAAAATACCTGGACAACAAGAAGAAATTGACGCTCCTCCCGAACCTTATGTTTCATACAAAATTAAATATAATAATGGCAATATTGCAATCAAAAAGGCTCAGTTAAAGGATACCAGGTTACCAACAAGAATAGATAATTACAAAATATCGGGAAGTTCTATTGATACTTTAAAAAAACAGTATTTTGAATATAACGCGGCAGGATACCCTGTAAAAATTATTAATGAAAATAATTTCTTAACAGAACTTACTTATCAGCCGACACATAGAATAAGCACTATTACTTTACCCGGGGATTTTTCTACTGAGCAAAGTTATGATTCATTATTTTATAATGATACTTATATTGATACAATTCTTGTAATCCCAAGTGTAGGCTGGGGGAATATAGATTTAAATAATAATGCATTAACGGTAACCAAAGAATCCCCTGATGTTGGACAGTGTGCTTATTTCCAATTGTTAAGCGATGTAAAATTCGGATATCGCAAAGCAGCTTTCGTAAAATTTAACTTTAATAATGTTTTTAATTTAGCGGATATTGATTCAGCAATGTTTTATATTGCCCCTTACTTATACAGATGTGATATTAACGGTAACTATATTTCAAACACGGATTTTAACGTTTCTTTAAAAAGTGTTTATGCATCAACGACTCCTACACTGAGTTCATGTACTGAATATAATAATGTAGAAAACTCAACAGCTTCAATAAACAATTATACAATAACAACCGATGTTAATGTAGAAAATACAATTAATAACTGTTATTTTAAACCTCATAATCTTAATGTAAAACCAATTCTTGAAGATTTAAGACAAAATAATAGAAACTTATATGGTGTTTTTATAGAACCCCAACTTGGGAATGTACCAGTAAATGATGAGGACAGGGTAAAATTTCTAATGGAATTTACAGAATGTGAAAATTTTAATGCTGCATTTTGGTCGTTATATTATGCTCCAAAAATTACCGTTTACGGACATTATCTCGATAGGGATACTTTAACTATACGGGTTTCAAAGGGAACTACCTATTATTACAGGTATGACGATAAAAACAACACAATAACTACTTACTCAAGGTTAACACATGACCCAAATACTTTAAAGAAAATAAAATATTATATTGATGGTTTTGGCAGTATTAAGCAAAAAAATATTTTAGTAAATAATAATGATTCAAACCGGTTTTTTTATAAATATAATTATTTACTAAAACTTGCCGAGGATATTGATGCGCGTAATAATTCTACAAAATATTCAAATGATTTTCTTGGCAGGGAAACGCAAACAAAACATGCTGATGACAGTATTAGCATTAATTCATACGGATATACAAATTCGCTTGGCGGGTATTTTGGTTCAACATATAATAAATTTGTTGAAATCCGGCAATACGAGGATGAAACTCACAGGCAGTTTGTAAAATATTTTGATGCAATTGGCAATTTATTGCGTGAAATAAAATACGTATCTAATAATAACGAACCTGATAGGCCTTTTGACCCCGATACAACATTCCAGGGACAGGATAATCCCGGAGATGCGGAATTAATTACCGATTACAAATACGACAATCTTTACAGGCTGATTGAAGTAAAAACACCGAATAATAAACATATTTACTATTCATACGATGGTTACGGAAGGCAAATTGAAAGAAGTACACCGGATGCGGGTTATACAAAATACAGTTATGATAATAACAGCAATCTTGTTCTTTCACAGGATGCAAACCAAAGAGCGTTGGATACAAGGCTGTTTACTAAAAGAACTTATGACGGCTTAAACAGGTTATTAACTATCGGAGAGATAAAACCCGGCAATTACACACCCCCGGGTGAAACAGGACCATTCGGCGATACAACTGTGCCATTTGAATTCGATAGCCCGCAATCTGCTGACAGTATATATATTATAAATGTTTACGATACATTAACATCAGCTGTGTACGATATTTTTAACTCAAATAAACCATCAGATTTTGGTAATTTGAACTATACAAAAGGCAGTCTTGTTGCTACAGCTTACAGGACTAAGCTTAGCGATTACTGGAATTATAAATTTTACCGCTATAATGAACGGGGCAATGTAATTAAAATGTGGAGTTATATAGACGGGCTTGGATGGAAATCGATGACTTACCAGTATAACAGCCAGAACCAGATGACTTATTTTGATTACCAGCCAAATAATACTGATGGTAAAATATTTAAGTATGGATATGATGATGCGGGAAGATTAACGGAATCAGCTTTATATGCAGGTGCATGGACTCCGGTACCTGAAGAAGGCGATAACCCAGCAGTATATTATAATTTAGCCAGGTATACATATAACCAGAACTCTCAAATTGCAGCACATGGATTAAACGGAAATGCTTTGGTGACTGAATATGAGTATAATAACAGGAACTGGGTTAAATGGACTTACCAGAGCCCGGGACCAATATTCAGATATTCTTTGTTTTATAATGGTAACGGAAATATAAGATACCATGCATTGCAGGGAAGCTATGCAAATAATTTTTCTGAAACGGATGAAAGAAGGTATTTGTATATATACGATAAATCAAACCGTTTATTAACTGCCGACCGCTTTGATAATGGCAACAACCAAAAAGGAAAAGTAGTTAATTCGTATGATGCAGATGGCAATCTGCTTAATTTAAAAAGATATAATCCTGATAATAGCCTTTCGGATAATTTTAGCTATACTTATTACAACTACACTAACAAATTAAAAAATATAGGTTCAGGAAGTGATTACACTTATGACGCTAACGGTAATGTTACTAATGACAATTTAAACCGCAACGGAACATATAAATATGACTGGCGCAATTTATTAACCGAAATACGCAGCGTAAAAACAGAAGACGGCCTGTTCGGTCCTGAAGATAAAACGTATTATACTAAATACAGGTACGACGAAGCGGGCAACCGGATATTTAAACAGGTATGGAAATACACAGGTCCCGACCCCGAACCCATATTTAATGGCGATAGCCCATACTGGCAGGTTCAATCAACTGAGTATTATGTACGTGATATTTCAGGTAAGGAAGTTGCTATTTACAACGGAACGACACTTGAGCAATGGAACCTATACGGACTTGACCAAATCGGACACATGAATGCAGATACAATTAAATATTTTTACCTGAAAGACCATCTTGGCAGTACAAGGGCTGTAATTAACACACAAAACCAGGTTGTTTCTGCTCAGGACTATGATTGCTGGGGCTACCTATTAGAAAACCGCACTTACCAAAGCAATAACACTAAATATAAATACACCGGAAAAGAACGTGATAACGAGAACAATTATGATTATTTTGGAGCACGGTATTATGACAATAGAATTGGGAGATGGGGAGGCGAAGAGCCAAAGCTTGACAAATTTATTAGTTATTCACCATATACATTTTCCATTTGTAATCCGATTAATATTAAAGATATTAACGGTTTAGATGTGATG
>Ga0315273_10005005_pt1 | contig 16341 bp, 13 predicted proteins | sample YL17G02_0_MG_FD_205753 | JGI IMG/M metagenome (GOLD analysis project Ga0315273, IMG submission 205753) | Sediment microbial communities from Yellowstone Lake, YNP, Wyoming, USA - YL17G02_0 | ecosystem: Environmental > Aquatic > Freshwater > Lake > Sediment | place: USA: Wyoming | collected... | reverse complement strand
GGTGGGCTGCGGGATGAAGGCGGGGGGCGATCAGCGACGCGGCGGCGGCACCTACTTCCGCCAGGTGTGGCGGAGCTTGACGATCGCCTGGTCGGACACCGGCGCCAGGTGGGTCCAGCCGTCCTCGTCCAGCGGCCGCTGCCAGCCGCGGTTGACGACCAGGAAAAGGTCGGTCCCGGGGAACACCGTCCACCTCAGGCGGGTATTGAGACCGAGGTTGCGCGACTCCGAGTCGTACTGCGTGTAGGCCGACAGCACGAGGTCCGGCGTGAACGCGAAGACCGCCTTGAGCTGCCAGACACGCACGATGAAGTCGCCCGCCGGCAGATCGCCAAGGTCGGTTTCGGTATCGAGCTGGAGCTGCAGACGGCCTGATCGGTCAGCATACGACGCATAGGCTTCGAGCTGTGTCAGGTGGCCACCGTAGAACTCGCCGAACCAGCAGGTCGTCCCGGCGCTCCACGGTCGCGAGCTCGCGGTTTGGGCCTCGACGCGGTAACGGTTGAAGTGATAGTCGCCGGCCGGGATGACAATACCGTTGGCGATCTCGAAAGGCTCCGCGACGTGCTCGAACTCGGGCGCCCAGTTGGCCTCCAGGTGCTCGCCCGACGTGGTCTCGGCGTTGAACGGCGCGGTGAACACCCGCCATGACTCGGTGTCGCCTCCCACGGTCGTGGCCAGGTAGGGCTCGAGCTCGAAGTAGAACTGCCGAATCCACGTCGCCCACCATCCCTTCTGCGGGCGCGGCTGGTAGGCCAGCCCCGGCCGCAACCACCGCGTTCCGGGGCGCGGCAGGAAGCCAAGGGCCGGGTCGAGGCCTTCGCCGAACTGCTTGACGGTGAGCGACACATCCCACAAGTCGTTGGGGTAGGAGACGCTCAAGCCGAACCCGTCGTTCCGGCCAGCCGGCACGTCACCGGTGCTGCGCGCGTACCAGCCGCCGACCTCGAGGTTCTTGTCGCCCCGGAACGTGGCGGTGCGCCAGACGGCGTCCACGCCCACGAGGTGGTTGGCGTGGATGCCGTCCGGGTCGCCGTCGGTCGCCAGAGCGCCCAGTCGAAGGTGCTCGTCTGCGTCGTAGGTGATCCGGCCACCGAACAGGTTGCTGCCCGGCGCACCCGGGACATCGTCGGTGAGCGTGTCGACGAGGCCGATCCCCCACCTCCCCTGGCGGCCGACGAGCTTGACACCGGCGGCAATGGGAACCTGCCGCCCCTCGAACAGGCCGATCCGTCGCGAGAAGAACGGCACGAAGTCCTCGCCGAGACCCGGACCGAAGTCGAACTGGTTGGAGCCCTCGAGGAAGAACGCGCGCTTCTCCGGGAAGAACAGCGGGAAGCGCGTCAGGTTGACCCGGCGGGTGTCAACGTCCGTCTCCGCGAAGTCGGTGTTGACGGTGAGCACGCCGGTAAGCTCCGAGGAGAGGTTGTAGCTGAGGTCACCGCCGATTTCGACCTGCGAGGTGCGGGGATTCCCGGTCGCGCCGTGATCGCTGCGCGCCAGCGCGTACGGCGTGGCCGAGAGGCCGAGACCCTGCTCGAGGCCGCCAACGCCGGCCAGCAGGCCGGCGCGCCGGAGATCGTCGAGCCGCGCGTCGAGGGTGAGCCCGGTCCAACGCAGCGTCGTCCGCTCGCGGGCGACATACCGCTCCGCATTGAACCCCCAGGTGTCGCGGCCGGGAGAGAAGCGCAGCGTTTGCGAAGGGATGGCGATCTCGGCGCTCCATCCGCTCGCGTCGCGGCGAACGCGCGCGTCCCAGATCCCGTCCCAGTTGCTGGATGAGCTATCGGCCCGCGCCACCAGGCTGTCGAGCCGCGCGCCGGCGGCGTTGACGCGAAAGAGATACGCGGTCGTGCGGTCGCCGAACGTGTCGAGCACAAACGCCACGGAATCGTCGCCATCCATGGCGCTGTCGCGCTGCATGGTGTGGGCGGCGATCGCCCGCGGCTGCGGATCGCTGCAGCGGAAGCCGACGTAGAGCGCTGCGCCGTCGACGAGCAGCCGCACCTCGGTGGCGAACGGCGTCGGCTCCCCGGGCCGGGGCGATTGCTGGACGAGCTCGGCGATGACGCCCGCAGCGGCCCAAGCCGGCTCGTCGAGCGCACCATCCAGTCGAACCCTCGAAACGGCCTGCCCTGCCGTGACCGCAGGTGGGACCTGACCTCGCGCCGCCGCCGGTCCGATCAGCAGCAGCGTCAGCGCCGCTGCCGGGAGCAGGTCCCGGTCAGTCAAGCGTGCACCCTCGCCACACCACCTCCCACCCTCCTAGACGCCGCCACCGAGAAGTAGGCGGACGACCAGACCGGCCGCCATGCTCGCCGCCAAGGTCGGCAGCATTCCGACCTTGTACCGCAGCACCGCAACACCCGCGGCGACGGCGATCGTGAGGCCGGCGATATCGAGCGTGGCGGGGTCCGGGATCAGCACGTGCATGCCGAGCGCCCGCACCTCGCCGACGCGCCCGAAGAGCGTATGGATCGAGAACCACGCGGCCAAGTTGAGCACCACGCCGACGACCGCGGCGGTGATCGCGGAGAGCGCGCCGGAGAGCGCGCGGCTGCGGCGCAACGACTCGACGAACGGCGCGCCGACGAGGATGAACAGAAAGCACGGCACGTAGGTCACCCAGGTCGTGAGCACCGACGCGGCGATCGCCGAGCCGACCGGCGGCAGGCCTCCGGCGTTGCGATGGCCGGCAAGGAAAGCCACGAACTGCACCACCTGGATGAGCGGCCCCGGGGTGGTCTCGGCCATCCCGAGTCCGTCGAGCATCTCCTTCGGCGTCAGCCAGTGGTTCACCTCGACCGCCTGTTGGGCGACGTAGGCGAGAACGGAGTAGGCGCCGCCGAACGTGACCACGGCGGCCTTGCTGAAGAAGACGCCGAGCTGCGCCAGCGTCGAGTCCGGACCGCACCACGCCGCCACCAGCGCAACCGGCAACCACCACAATGCCAGACATATCGCCACCACGCGCAGGGTCCGGCCGAGGGTCGGCACGGCGCGGGGCGCGAGCCGGTCGATGATCGGCACATCCGGATCGTCCAGCGCTGCTTCCGGGGCCAGTAGTTCGGCGCCCGCGATTCGGGCGCCGGCGCCGAGCCTGGCGTTCAAGAGCCCGAGCACCGCCGCGCCGCCGACGACCACGGGGAATGGCACGTCATACAAGAAGATGCCGACGAACGCAGCGGCCGCCAGGGCCAACGCGAAGCGGCCCTTGAGGGCTCGCTTCCCGATGCGAATCACCGCCTCGACGACTATCGCCATCACTGCAGGCTTGAGGCCGTAGAGCAGCGCCTGCACGATCGCAACATCCTGGAACGAGACGTAGAGGAGCGACAGCGCCAGAATCGACACGAACCCCGGCAGCACGAAGAGCGAGCCGGCCAGGATCGCGGCGCCGGTCCCGTGGAGCAGCCACGCCACGTAGGTCACGAGCTGCTGCGCCTCGGGACCGGGCAGCAGCATGCAGTAGTTGAGGGCGTGCAGGAAGCGGCTCTCGCTGATCCACCGCTTCTCCTCAACGAGCGTCCGGTGCATCACGGCGATCTGGCCGGCGGGACCACCGAAGGAGAGGGTGGCGATTCGCGACCAGACCCGCACGCCTTCTCCGAACGACGGCATGCCTCGAGGTGTTCCGGGGGCCGTCTGGTCCGCTGGCGGCGTCATGGGGGCCCACCACGCAGGCCGGCCAGGAGCGCGTCGAGTAGCGCGTAACCGCGCTCGACGCGCGCCTCGTCGGCATCCTCGGCAGCAACGACTCCCGCGATCAGCGAGGCGATCCCGGTGGTCTCCTCGCGGCCGAATTTGCCGTCCTTGAGGTCGATGTCGTGCACGATCTCGGCGATCGCCGTGAGCGCGACATCGTCGGGCGCGAAGTGCCGGAGGAGCGTCTCGAAGGTACAGCGGTCGCCCTCGTGGGTGTACTCGCCGGCGAACATGTCGAAGCGCAACTCCCCGGCGGCGGGCGTGTGCGTCTTCTCGTCCACGAAGACGAAGCGGGCCTCGGGGTCGATGCGGCGCCGGATCAGCCAGGCCGAGGCGATGCGGTCGACCTTGACGCCGCGCCGCGTCACCCAGGTGGCGCCCCGCGGCGCCGATCCCGGCCCGGACTTCGTTGTATGAGTGTCAGCCCTCGTGCCTTCACGTTCCTTCATGGCTACCTCCAGAACCGCCAGGGCGCGCGCCGCCTCCTGCCGCTCGACGTCGGCAAAAAAATCGATCGCGGCGATCGCCGCGAACCGCCGGCGCAGCCGAGCCGCCTGGCGCTCGGCATCGCCGCGCCGCGAGACGCCGCCCGCGACGGCCGCGGCGAGAGCCCGGGCCTGCTCGGCGAGCGCGGCGTACTCCGGCGCCCGCGCGGCGCGGAACGCCGCCTCCAGCTCGGCGTCGCCGAGGCCGTCGAGAAAACGGGCCAGGCAGATCGACGCCTCGCCGCCGCCGGCCTCGACCTCGCGCGCCACCCACTGGAGGTCCTCGTGCGCTTGATCGCCGGCCGGGAGCACGTACACCGAGCTCTTGACCGCCACCGCACCGAGCGCCTGCAGCCGCCTCCACACTTTGACGCGCAGATAGGCCGGGCGGGGCGGCATGTGGTGAATCAGCAGCAACCAACGCGCCGCCTCCTCGACCGGGCGTGTTGAGGTGGGCGGCATTCCTGAAGGCTACGATACATGTGTATCAGAAGTCAACCGTGCCGCAGCCCCGTGCCGCAGCCCCGCAGCCCCGGTCCGCACCGCGGCAACGCTCCGGCGATCACCGGACCCGGCCGAAACAACACCTGTCGAGCGTCTTCATTTCCAGAAAGCAGAGCGAAGCTGACCGATACAGGTGTTTCATCAACTTGAGCGTTGCCGGCGGCTCAGCTCCGGCGGACGACGAGCTCGATGCTTTCGGCGGTGAAGCGGCGAGCGACGACGACCTCGTCGCGCAGCGCCCGCTGTAGCGCCTCCCCGCCCTCCGGCGGAAAGCGCAGCACCTCGAGGCCGGGCTGCGACAGCACCCGCGTGCGGATCGCCGCGCGCAACTCGTCGAGCCCCCGCCCGGTGAGCGCCGATAGCCGCACCGCCTCGCGGTCTCCGGGGGCGAGCGGCAGCGCTCCGTCGAGGCGATCCACCTTGTTCAGCGCGACCAGGCACGTGCGGGGGTCGATCCCGAGCGAGTCAAGAACCTCGTCCCCGACCCGCAGGTGGTCCTCCCACCCCGGGTGCGACACATCGACGAGGTGCACCACCACCTGCGCCAGCGCGGCCTCGGCCAGCGTGGCGCGGAACGAGGCAACGAGGTGGTGCGGCAGCTTGCGGATGAAGCCGACGGTGTCGGCCACCGCCACTACCGTGCCGTCGCCGAGCTCGGCGCGGCGCACGCGCGGGTCGATGGTCGCGAACAGCCGATCCTCGATCAGCGTCTTGCCGCCGGTGAGCTGGACGAACAAAGTGCTCTTGCCCGCATTGGTGTAGCCGACCAGCGCCACCGCCGGCAAACCGGCGCGCCGGCGACGCTGCACCGCGCGCTCGCGCTCGATCTCGTCGAGGCTGCCCTGCAGGAAGGCGATGCGCCGGCGGATCAACCGCCGGTCCGTCTCGATCTGGGTCTCGCCCACCCCGCGAGTGCCGATGCCGCCGGCCTGGCGCGACAGATGCGACCAGCGCCGCGTCAACCGCGAACGCAGGTAGTTGAGCTGCGCCAGCTCGACCTGCGTCTGCGCCTCGCGGGTGCGCGCCCGCAGCGCGAAGATGTCCAGGATCACGCCGGCGCGGTCGAGCACCTTGACGTCGTCGGGGAGCGCCTCCTCGACGTGGCGGGCCTGCGACCCCGACAAGTCGTCGTCGAACACGACGAGCCGCGCGCCGGCCTCCGACACCGCCGCCGCAATCTCCTCGACCTTGCCCTTGCCGACGAAGAACTTCCCGTCGGGCGCCTTGCGCTCCTGGGTGATGCGCCCGACCACCTCACCGCCCGCGGTGTCAACGAGCTGCGCCAGCTCGTCGAGATGCGTTGCCAGCATGCCGCTTGGCATGCCGGGAAACCCCACGCCGACCAGGATTGCTTTCTCGCGTTTAGTCATCGGCGGCATGCTAGGGTTAGAAGGCGACGCGGTCAACGTCGCGGGAGGGGTCATGGGGATCGACCTCGTTTTTGCAGTACGGCTCCTCATTGCCACCGGCCTCGGTGGGCTCATCGGCCTGCAGCGCGAGCTCTCGGGCAAGCCGGCCGGGCTGCGCACCAACATGCTGATCTGCCTGGGCGCCGCGCTGGTCACCCACGTCTCGCTGGCGCTGCCGGCGCGGCTCGGCATCGGCGACCCGGCGCGGATCGCCGCCCAGATCATCACCGGGATCGGCTTCCTCGGCGCCGGGACGATCATGCGGTCGCGGCACGCCGTGCACGGCTTGACCTCCGCCGCGACGATCTGGGTGGTGGCCGCCGTCGGGTTGGCGGTCGGCGCCGGCTTCGAGCGTCAGGCGGCGCTCGCCGCCGTGCTCATCATCCTCGCGCTCGCCGGCCTCGGCAAGGTGGAGGCGCGGCTGCTCGGACAGGGCACGATGACCGCCTCGCTGATCGTCGACAACGCCGCGGCGGACCCGGAGGAGCTGATGGAACGCCTCGGCGTGCGGCGCGAGCTCTCCCGCAAGTGGACCCACCTCGGCAACGGCCGCGCCCGCCTCTCGGTGGCGTGGCGGGGCATCGAGGGCGACGCTGCGCGCCTGGTGGGCACCGTGGCGGCGATCCCGGGGGTGAGCGTGGAGTCGTGGGAGCTGGAAGGTTAGGTAACGGAAGAGAGGTTGCCAGTTGTCTGTGGGCCGAGCGCGTGGCGTTGGGGAAGCAGGGAGGCAGCGGTGAAGCCTGAGGACATGTCTCGCTGGCTGGCCGAGCGGGCGCGGGTGCTGGACGGGGCGATGGGGAGCGAGCTGTTGCGCCGCGGCGTGTCGTCGGCCGGGCGACTCTGGGGTGTCGGCGCGCTTCTCGCTGATCCCGAGCAGGTGCGCGCCGTGCACCGCGAGTACGCGGCGGCAGGCGCCGAAGCGCTGACCACGGCGACGTTCCGCGTCGCGGCATACTCGCTGCGAAAGGCGGGGCTCGCGGAACGAGCGCCGGACCTCGCCAGGCTCGCCGTCCGGCTGGCCCGCGAGGGCGCCGCGGAGGCCGGCCGTGAGGCCGTCGTCCTTGCCTCGCAGACGACGCTGGAGGACTGCTATCGTCCCGACCTGACGCCGCCCGACGCGACCCTCGCCGAAGAGCACGCCCGGACCGCGGTTCTCCTCGCCGCGGCCGGCGCCGACGCGCTGCTCCTCGAAACGTTCAACACGGTGCGAGAGGCGCGCGCGGCCGCGGTTGCGGCGACGGCGACAGGGCTCGCCGTGGTCGTGGCGTTCGCGTGCCGCGACCGCGGCCGGCTGCTTTCCGGCGAGGACGCGCGCGATGCGGCCGCCGCGGTGGCCATCCCAGGCGTCGTCGCCGTCGGCGTCAACTGCACGGCGCTGCGCGATCTCATGCCGGCGCTCGCCCGCGTCGCCGAAGGCACCGGCTTGCCGCTGGCGGCCTATGCGAACAACGCCTTCTCGGCGGAGGACTCGCGCTGGCTGGAGGCGCCGGCGACGGGTCCCGAGGGCTACGCCGGCTGCATGCTGGCCGCGGTCGCCGCGGGCGCAAGACTGGTGGGCGGCTGCTGCGGCACGACTCCCGCCCACATCGCCGCCGTCGCCACCATGCTCGCCGGCGCAACGCGCTAGAATCGCGCTCGTGCCGACACTGCCGGAGCCTTATGCCAGCCACCTGCCGCCGCTGCTCGCCGCGGCGTTCGCCGAGGACCTGCCGGACATCACCTCCACGGCGGTATTCGGGACGGACGACAGGCTCGTGGCCGAGCTCGTGGCCAAGCAGGACGGTGTGCTCTGCGGTGTGCCCGCGTTCGCGGCGGCATATCGCTTCCTCGACGGCTCTTGCGAGGTCGAGCTGCGCGCCGACGACGGCGACGCGGCGCGCGTGGGCCAGGTCGTCGCGCGCGTCGCCGGCCGCGCCCGCACCGTTCTGGCCGCCGAGCGGACCTCGCTCAACTTCGCCATGCACCTCTCCGGCATCGCCACGCTGACGCGCCGCTTCGTCGACGCCCTCGCAGGCACGCGCTGCCGCGTGCTCGATACGCGCAAAACCACCCCCGGCTGGCGGGCGCTCGAGAAGCACGCCGTGCGCTGCGGCGGCGGCAGCAACCACCGCATGGGCCTGTACGATGCCGCCATGCTGAAGGACACCCACCTGGGCGGCGCCGGATCGATCACCGCGGCGGTGCAGAGGATCCGCGAACGCTGGGGAGAGCACGTGCCCCTGGTCGTCGAGTGCGCCGACCTCACTCAGGTCGAGACAGCGCTCTCCTGCTCGGTCGCGCACCTGCTGCTCGACAACATGGACGTCGACCGCCTGCGCGACGCGGTCGCGCTAAACGGCGGGCGTGCGGTGCTGGAGGCCTCGGGCGGCGTCACGCTCGCGACCGCCCGCGCCATCGCCGAGACCGGGGTCGACTACGTCTCCGTTGGTGCCCTCACCCATTCCGCTCACGCTCTCGACCTCTCATTGAAGATCCGGCCATGACCCTCGCCGATCGCGAACGCTGCCATTTCCTCGTCCTGGGAACCGGCGTCGCCGGCCTCGCCGCGGCGCTCGGCGCCGCCGACCGCGGCATGGACGTGCTGCTCGTCTGCCGCAGCCTTGATCCTGCGGCCACCAACACGTCGTGGGCGCAAGGCGGCATCGTCTTCCGCGGCGACGGCGACTCGCCGGAGCTGCTCTCCCGCGACATCCTCGCCGCCGGCGCCGACTTTGGGCTCGAGGCGGCCGCGCAGTTCCTCGCCACCGAAGGGCCGAAGGCGGTGCAAGAATGGCTGATCGACCGACTGAACGTCGCGTTCGACCGTCATGGCGACGGCACGCTCGATCTCGCGCTCGAAGCCGCGCACACGCTGCCCCGGATCCTCCACGCCGCCGACCGCACCGGCTCGGCGATCCAGGAAGCCCTGCTGCGCGCGGTGCGGCAGCACCCCCGCATCCGCCTCTGCCCCGGCCATCAGGCGGTGGACCTGCTGACCACGCACCACCACTCGCGGCGGGCCGTCGACCGCTACGCGCTGCGCAACCGCTGCGTCGGCGCCTACCTGCTCGAGGTGGCCAGCGGCCGCGTCTGCACCGTGATGGCCGCCGCCACCGTGCTCGCCACCGGCGGCGCCGGAGCGCTCTACGTCCACACCTCCAACCAGCCGAGCTGCATAGGCTCCGGGGCCGCGATGGCGTCGCGCGCCGGCGCCCGGCTGCTCAACCTCGAGTTCATCCAGTTCCACCCCACCTGCCTGTACGTCCCCGGCGAGCAGCGTTACCTGATCACCGAGGCGCTGCGGGGGGCCGGGGCGCGCCTGGTCAACCGCGCGGGCGATCGCTTCATGGAGCGCTACCACCCGATGGGGGCGCTGGCGCCGCGCGACGTGGTCACCCGCGCGATCATCGACGAGATGCACCGCACCGGCGCCGAGTGCGTCTTCCTCGACCTCGAGGGCAGGGGCGAGCAGCTCAAGCAGCGGTTCCCGACCGTCGCCGCCACCTGTTCGCGCTTCGGCATCGACATGGCGGCGGGCCTCATCCCCGTCGTGCCGGCGGCGCACTACACCTGCGGCGGTATCGTCTCCGACCTGCGCGGTCGGGCGACGATCCCGGGCCTGTACGCCGCCGGTGAGGTTGCCTGCACGGGCGTCCACGGCGCCAACCGCCTGGCCTCGACGTCGCTGCTCGAAGGCCTCACCTTCGGCCTGGCCGCGGGGCGGGACGCCGTCGACCGAGTCACCGAGTACCCGCTCGACGACGATCTCTGCGGCGCCATCGAGGACTGGGAGCCGATCCCGGGGCCGTCGAACGAGGACCCGGCGCTGATCGCGCAGGACTGGTCGGCGATCCGCCACACGATGTGGAACTACGTCGGCATCGTCCGCACCCACGAGCGGCTCGAGCGCGCCGTCGCCGACCTCCGCCACCAGCTCGTGCGCCTAACCACCTTCTACCGCACGACGCCGATCACTGCCGCTCTCGTCGACCTTTTTCACGGCTGCACCACCGCCGGTCTGATCGCCGCCGCCGCCCAGCGCAACACCACCTCCGTCGGCTGCCACTACATCGCCGGCTGACGCCGTCGCAGCTTGGTACACTCTGCCGAGCATGAGCCACGATTACCGCAGTGTGGTCCCGGCCCTCCTGATCGTCGTCCTGCCCATTATCGCCTGTACCTCGGCGCCGCCGACACCTCCTCCTGTTTCGGCAGCCCCGCCGACACGCACCACCGAACGGCAGCAGGCATTACCTGAGCAGCTCCGTGCACTCGAGGTCACGTCACGCAGCGGCGTCGTCGTCACTCGCAACACCGCGGCGTCGTGGGCCGGCACGAGAATGCTCGAAACGGGCGGCAACGCTGTCGATGCGGCGGTGGCGGCGGCGTTCGCGCTCGGCGTGGCCGAGCCGGGCTCCTGCGGCATCGGAGGCCAGACCTACATCCTCATCCGCATGAGCGATGGTCGCGCCGTCGCGATCGACGGCTCGGCGCGCGCGCCGCTGCGCGCATCGGCGGAGGAGCTCGAGCGCCTCCGCGAGGTGGTACCGCCGGGCAGGTACCTCGAGGGCTACAAGGCGATCGCCACGCCCGGCACGCTGGCCGGGCTCGCTCTCGCCTTGAGGGCGTACGGCACCAAGAGCCTGGCCGAGGTGGTCGCACCCTCTATCGAGATAGCGGAGTTCGGCTCGGCGTGGTCGGCGGCGTTGCACGCCTTCATCCATAACTATAGGACGAAGGTGCAGTCGTCACCCTACCTGAGCCGGTTGTTCCTCAAGGACTCCATCGAGGTGTGGGACGTCGACCACGTCTACTGCAACCCGGACCTCGCCTGTTTCCTGCGGCGACTTGTGGCCTCCGGCGTCGAGGATTTCTACCGTGGGTCGATCGCCGCAGAGATCGAGAACGACATGGTCGAGAATGGAGGATGGCTACGGCGTGCCGACTTTTCGCTCCTCGAGGCGAAGGTGAGAGAACCGGTGCGGGGCCGCTACCGCGGGCTCGAGGTGCTGTCGTTTCCTTTCCCGGGCGGCGGCGCCACCGTCGTCGAGTCGCTCGGCATCCTGGATCGCTTCGATCCCGGCGTGCTGCGGGGGAGGTCGGTCGATCGTCTCCACCTCATCATCGAGGCGGGCCGCCTCGCCATTGCCGACAACTTCCCCTTCCGTCGCCCGCCGCGCCTCCCCGACACGGTCGCGGCCGACGCCGCGCACCTCGACACCCGCGCGGCGCTGATCCGCTTCGATCGTGCCCTCACGAGAAGCGAGGTCAGCGTGGATCCGCTGTCTACGCTGGACGTCGGCGGCACCGCTCAGGTATCCACCGCCGACCGGTTCGGCAACGTGGTGTCCCTCACACAGACTCTCGGAGCCTCCTTTGGTGGCGGCGCGACCACCGGCGACTTCGGCTTCGCCTTCAACAACATGCTCCACGGCTTCGAGTTCAAGAATCCCCGGGCGTGGGCGTACCTCGCACCGCTGCAACCGCCGATGACCAACATGGCGCCGACCATCGTGGTCAAGGACGGCATGCCGCTACTGGTTCTCGGGAGCGCCGGCAGCGCCCACATTGCGCCGGCGATCGTCACTGCCATCGTGGGCGTCGTCGACCAGGGGCTTCCGCTGTGCGAGGCGATCGCCGCGCCGCGGGTGCTGTGGGGAGGCAATACCGATGACCAGATCTACATTGAGATGGTCGATCCGATCACGCAAGAGCAGGCCGATGCCCTCCAGGGGCGCGGTTTCACGAAGCAGACGCGGCTCCAGTTCCCGGCCTCAGCCTACGACCTGACCGATTTCGGCAGTGTCAACGCGATCTTCATCGACCCGGCCGACGGAACGATCGTCGGCGTCGGCGACCCACGCCGCCAGTGCGTGGCGCGAGCGATGGACGAGAGCGCCGCCGCCGCCCCGCCGGTCGTCCTCCCCGAGTGCTGGCGCACGTTGTACGCGCTGCCGGCCGGCGCCCCCCCGACACCGCCTCCGTCATCCGAGAGGCGCGATCGACGCTAAGGGACGCCGCCGCGCCTCGCCTGTTGCCTATTGCCTACTGCCTGGCCACGCGGGCCGGGAGGCGGAGCACGGCGCGGCAGCCGGGGCGGTCGGCGCGGTTGTTGAGGAGGATCGTGCCGCCGTGGTTCTCGGCGACCTGGCGGCAGAGCACGAGGCCGATCCCCGAGGCGCCCGGCTTGGTCGTGAAGAATGGCGAAGATACTTCCGGGGCGGTACCTGGAACCCCGTAGACGTGGCGGCACGCCAGCACCGCGCCCGCAGCCAGCACGGCTGCGGCAGCGCTCCGGAGTCGCACGCCTGCCGAGTACCACCGCCGAGACGGCTGGTCAAGCGGGAGCCGACCGCGCCCGCCGGGTGGCGCCGGACGGGTCGCAGCGCACTTTTCCCTGACCCCGGTCGTCCCGCGCTTGCAAGCCGGCGCCGGGAGGGTGAGACTAGTCGCATGAGCTACGACCGCGCTTCGGCCTGGCAGCTTCTTTGCGAGTGGACCGAGAACGCTAATCTGCGCAAGCACGCGCTTGCCGTCGAGGCGGCCATGCGGGCGCACGCCCGGCGGCTCGCGCAGGACGAGGAAGCGTGGGGCGCCGTCGGGCTGCTCCACGACTTCGACTACGAGAAGAACCCGACGGTCGAGACGCACGTCTGGGTGGGAGCGAAGTTCCTGCGCGAGCACGGGTGGCCGGAACCGTGGGTGCGCGCCATCGAGGGACATGCGTCCTACACCGGCGTGGCGCGCGACACCGAGATGGCCCGCTGTCTCTTCGCGGTCGACGAGCTGACCGGGTTCCTCACGGCGTGCACGCTGGTACGCCCCGACAAGACGATCGCCAGCGTGCCCGTCGAATCGGTCCTCAAGCGGATGAAGGAGAAGGGGTTCGCCCGCAGCGTCAACCGCGACGAGATCCGTAAGGGCGCCGACGAGATTGGCATGCCGTTGGAGCAGCATATCGTTTTCGTGCGCGACGCCATGGCAGGGATAGCCGCGACACTGGGGCTGCCGCCGCAATGAGGCCCGTGGCCCGTGGCCCGTGGCCGGTGGCCCGCGCTGCGCTCGCCGCGGCGGTGATCCTGGCGGGGTGCGCCCGGGCGCCGCTGCCCAGGCGGCTGGGCGGGCTCACGCGTACGCGGGTGTGGAGCGGCGAGAGCGCTGCCAAGCTGATGGAGGAGCTCCACGGCCGCAGCGTCGCGGCGGCCAGCTCGACGGTCGCCGAGTACGGCCGCGGCGGCCAGCTCCGCCTCTACCGCTCGCGCTTCGGCGACGCCGCGACGGCGCACGGTACGCTGCTTCGCATGCTCTCGCGCCTGGAGACCGGCGAAACGCCGTTCTCGCCACCGCGGGAGCTGCGCGATTACCCTGGCCATTGGCTCACCGTCGGGCCGGGCGGCCATCACGCCCTGTGGGAGAGCGACGAGTCGGTCTACTGGTTGGCCGGCGAGCCCGGCCGGGTGCAACAGGCGGTTGAGGAGCTCCCCGCCCCCTCCTCCGGCCATTGGACCTAGTCGTCCATTTCGGCCCACGTCCCACGGCCCACGGCACACGCCTCTCTCCTACAGGTTCCGCTTCCAGAACTCCAGCATGGTGTTGAACAGGTGCAGCCGCGCCGGCTTGTCGGCGATCCCGTGCTGCCGCATCGGGTAGACCATCATGTCGAACATGACGTCCGCCTTGATGAGCTCGTCAGCGAAGCTCCACCCGTTCTGCGGGTGGACGTTGTCGTCGTACGTCCCGAACACCAGCAGCAGGCGCCCGTGCAGGTCCTTGGCGTACTGCTGCAGCGCGATGTGCTCGTACCCTTGCGGGTTGTCGGCCGGCGTCTTCATGTACGTTTCTTCGAACTTGGTGTCGTAGAAGCGGCCGTCCACCAGCGGCGCCACCGCGATGCCGGCCTTGAACTCGCTCGAGCGCGTCATCGCCAGCAGCGTGAAGGTGCCGCCGCCGCTCCACCCCCAGATCCCGACCCGCTCCGGATCGACCCAAATCTGCGCCTTGAGCCAGCGCACCGCCGCCACCAGGTCGGCGAGCTCGCCGTCGCTCCACACGTTGCGCACCACCGCGTTCTCGAGCGTTTTGCTGATACCGGTGGCGCTGCGGTTGTCGACGTTGACGACGACATACCCCGCGCCGAGCAGCACCTGGTCGAACAGCCCGGTGCCGCCGGAGAAGGCGTCGCGGACCGTGGGCGCCGACGGGCCGCCGTACGGGTTGACGATCACCGGGTAGCGGCGCGCCGGGTCGAACGCCTTCGGCTTGTACAGGCTCGCCGGCAGCGCGAAGCCGTCCGCGGCCGGGATCGTGGCCATCTCCGGGAACCGGATGTCGAGGGACGCGAGCAGATCGTTGCGCGGCGGCGCGACCATCGACTTCACGGCGCCATCGGCAGCGCGCAGCGACAGCGACGGCAGCGTGTCGTGACTGGAGTGCGCGTCGACGAAGAAGCGGCGATCGGGGCTGAACGTCGGCCGGTGGGTGCCGTCCTCGCGGGTGAGCCGCTCGAAGCCGGAGCCGTCCAGCCGCACCCGGTAGACGTGGCGCTCGACGGAGGATTTCTCCAGCGCCGTGAAGTACACCCAGCCGCCGGCGTCGTCGACCGTCGCGGCGCCGAGCGGCGCGCCGTAGAACGAGCCGGTGCCGCGCACCGACCATGCTCCGCTCGTGATGCGGTTCGCCAGCGTCCCGTCGGCCTTGTGGAGGTACAGGTGGGTGTAGCCGTCGCGCTCCGAAGTCCACACGAAGCGGCCGTCGGCGAGGAACTGCAGGTCGTGGATCGTCACCCACGCCTCGTCGGGGTCGGAGAGCACGCGCTTGGCCTCGCCCGACGCCCGCTCGACGAACAGCAGGTCGAGCCGGGTCTGGGCGCGGTTCGTCACCTGCACGGCGACGCGGGTCGAGTCGGGCAGCCAGCCGACGCGCAGGATGTATTCGTACGGCGCTTTGTCGCGGTCCAGCCAGGCGGTCGTGCCGCTGCGGACGTCGATGATGCCGAGCCGTACCGACGGGTTGACGCCGCCCGCCTTGGGGTAGCGCTGGGTGATGACGGCCGGAATCGGCTGCTTGAAGTCGAGCCACGTCATCACGCTCACCGCCGACTCGTCGGTGCGCAGGAACGCGATCGCCTGCGAGTCGTCCGACCACCAGTAGCCGTCCTCCTCGTGGTCGAAAACCTCCTCCCAGTACACCCACGACAGCGAGCCGTTGAGCACGGTGGCGGCGCCGTCGGCGGTCAATCGTGTCTCGGCGCGCCCCGCCAGGTCGGTCATCCAGACGTCGTGGTCGCGCACGTACGCGACGCGAGCGCCATCCGGGGACAACCGGACGATCGACTCCTCGCCGGGCGTCCTGGTGAGCCGCTCGAACCGCGACGCGGCGAGGTCGAGCAGGAACACGTCGCCGTCGAACACGTAGGCGGCGTGCTTGCCGGCACGGTCCAGCGATTCGGGCCACGGCAACGCCTTCGGCAGGGCGTCCTTGCCGGCCAGCGCCGCGAGGCTGGCGAGCGCCTTGGCGCGTTCCACGGCGTCGGTGCGCTTGCCCGTCCGCCGGTCGAGGCGCTCGAGCGTGCGCTCGGCCTCGGGCCGCCGCGGGTCGAGCAGCAGCACGTCGTTGGCCGAGGTCCAGCAGGTGGTCGGCAACGCCGTCAGCTCGGCCGCCGCGTCCGAGAACACCCAGTCCATCGTGATCGCCCGCTTCTCCTGCGCAGCCGCGACCACCGCTACCAGCAGGACCCCGCATGCCGCCAGACGAGCCCGCATCGAAGTTCCTCCCTCGAATCGGAGACGATACTCCAGATTCCTGGTCCCCTGCCCACAGCGCTGCGCGATATCCGCGCAGCGCCGCGCGCCCACCAACCCCGCTCCCCTCGTCGCTTGCCGGCGCACACCGGCCACGGTTCCCTCGCCCCGCGTAGCGGGGAGAGGGCTAGGGTGAGGGGATTGGCAGGAACTCGTTTGGAGGTAGTGACGATTGATTGGCGTCCCTCACCCTAGCCCTCTCCCGCAAGCGGGAGAGGGAAATCTACAAGGTACGGCCTCGCTCCGCGAGGCCGTATCGCTGTGAGATCGTCGTTCTGGCTGGCTCGGGCCACCCGCTCCGCGCAGCGAAGCGGCGCTGCCGCCAGTGGGCCAGATGCAAGGAGCGCAAGCCGGCCCGCGACGACGCGTACTCGATGTACGCGAGGAGCGAGGCCGGCGCCGCGCGACGCCGCAGATGGTCCGCTGCCGGCAGCGCTTCGCGAAAAGAGTTGGGAGCTC
>Ga0315273_10005004_pt1 | contig 16342 bp, 18 predicted proteins | sample YL17G02_0_MG_FD_205753 | JGI IMG/M metagenome (GOLD analysis project Ga0315273, IMG submission 205753) | Sediment microbial communities from Yellowstone Lake, YNP, Wyoming, USA - YL17G02_0 | ecosystem: Environmental > Aquatic > Freshwater > Lake > Sediment | place: USA: Wyoming | collected... | reverse complement strand
AAGATCAAGAAGGGGGAAGCCGAGTGGGATGGGTCGAAGTGCATCGGCTGCTTCGGCCACCAGAGGCCACTATTCAGGTGCGACCTCTGGGGGAGGGAGAAGTACGATGAGTGGAGGAACTGGTTCCTAGTTGCCATGGGCGACGCCGCGGCTGGCTACCTACGCCACATAGGTGGGGAACACGTGGGCTACCTCACCTACGCTCTCGACCTTACACCGGCGTGCGACTGCGTCCCCGGCTCCGACAGACCCGTTATACCGAACCTCGGAGTCTTCGCCTCCCGCGACATCGTAGCCATCGATGTGGCGGCCCTCGACATGTCCGTACAGGCCCATGGGATCCACGGCTCAGCCGCCGAGGAGAAGGGCGTAATGGAACCGGACCAGGAGAAGTTCACCGCGATAGTGGGCATGAGCCAGTGGATAACCCCGAACACTTGCAGCAGACTCGGCGTCGGCTCCAAGGACTACGAGCTCATACAGCCCCCGGCGTCAGATAACGAGGCGGCCTTCAGCCACCCCCTCTTCACCCCAGAGAAGCCCTCGGGCCACTGGCTGGGGAAGGCTATGGCTAGCTTCGGGGGCTGGACGCCGCCTGGGGGCTTCAGGTACAATGACGCACCGAGGGTTCCACTCGAGGAGCTATCTAAGAGATGATGCGCGTTCAGTTTTACTATCCATGACTCGCAGGCGTATTCTGAGATGCGCGTGTATAGACTCGGTCTACCTGCTGGCTTCGGGTGTAATTGAGTGGGTTTCGAATCATCATTTCCCCAAATAATCTTATCCTCAATTCACGCTAATCCTCACGCGTGGTTGTATGGTTGATGTTCAAACCGTATCGGTGGCTGTAGCTGCCACAAGCGTAGTAGCATTTGTAATCGACTCGATCATAACCAGATGAAAGGCGGAGAGAGCCCCGGACCCAGCCCTCAAGGCGCAGCACCCGGAGCTGAAGCAGGGGGTGAAGGTGGTTGGCTAGCCATGCATATGTAAAACCATTATTTTTAACAACTCTATCGGGTTCATAATTACTGTTCGATAAACACGCGTTTTATCATTCAGAAGGTGGGTTACGACCGGCACGCCGACCACCCACTCCGATCCTTCTCAGATGAGTGTTATCAGCCGCCCGTACCCGACGTTGAGCTGCGTCACACCACTGTAGGAGTTGGTGTACCCGTTCTCCACCCTGAGCCTCGCCCCGACCTTCACCACCTCGAACTGCTTGTCCCACAGCACCATCACTATCCTGCCGGAGCCGTCCTCAAGCGCCGCGTTGGCCACCGTGAGCGCCTCACCCGTCTTCTTCGACCTCACCATGCGGGGATACGACTTCTCCGCCACCTTCCCCTCCACGATGACGTTGCTCAGGCCCTCCTTGAGGGAGCCTATGGGCATGATCGCCTCCGCGTCGCCCGTCCGCTTCTCGTACCACCTCCCCCTGATCTTCGGATCGCTGTGCTCCCAGCCGACCTGCCTGAACCCGAGCCCCTCGAAGAACCGCCCAGTACGGACGTTCCACTCGGGGGCGCCGAGGGTCCAGAGGGCGACATCCGGGTACCTCCCCATGACGAGCCCCACCGCCTCGGAGCCGACCCCCCTCCTATGGTGATCCGGGTCGACGAAGACCCTCTCAACGACTCCGTGCCTCCCACCGACATTCACCATGATCCCCCCCACAGGCTCGTCCCCGAGCAGGACGAGGTAGCAGCCGAGGAACCTTAGGGACCGAGTGTAGAACGCGGCGGAGTCGTAGCCCTGCGGCCCCCCGGGTCCCGACGCCCCGACGTCGACGTCTGTGTCGAACGCCCTCTTCGACACCTCCGCGAGACGCTCCGAGTCCGCCTCCGACGCCTCCGAGAGGGCCACAACCTTGGGGGAATCCAAAACAATCACACCCTAGCCGAGAAAACGCTTCCAAGCATATCTAGGTTGTTGACCGGCATTTAAACGTGAGAAGACGGGTCACGACCGGCACACCGACCACCCCTACACGTGTAAACAATGAAAGACTGGGTTAATGGCTCTCGACCCTGAGCCCCCTGATCCTCCGGAAGTGTGACGCATTTCCGGTCACCAGGCAGTCCCCCCCGTTCTCGAGGACGATGCCCGCTATCAGGGCGTCGAAGGGGTCTATGCCCTCACCGCTCCGATCCAGTGATCCCGATATCTCGGCGGCCCTGAGCGCCGATCCCCCGTCGAGGGGGAGGACATCGAGGTTGGAGAGGACCCGCTCGAGGGCGCCCATCCTGCGGGCGGGGTCCGACATCACCCTGTGGACGCCGTAGGCGACCTCGTAGACGTTGATGGCCGTCGTCGCGACGCCCCCCTCCTCGTCCAACTCCCGGGCCTTCTCGACGGCCCCCGGGTCGTTCCGAAGGAGGCCTATCAGGAACGTGGAGTCAACTACCTTCAATGGCACCCGCCTCCAGGGATTCGCCGGTCCTCCTCCTAAGTTCTAGGAGGCTCTCGGAGAGGGCCTCCATCTCCTCATCTGGGACGTCTCCCCAGAGGCCGGCGCAGTCGGATAGGCGCCGGCGCCTGGCGAGGCGCCTGATGGTGTCGGAGAAGCTCTCGTCCCCCATCTTCATCTTCTTGAGCAGCTCGTAGGCGTCCTCCGTCAGGGAGATGTTCTTGGATGTCACACATATACATATGTGTACACAGATATAAGCGGAACGCCACCTGGAACAGAAGGTGGTTTGATGGCTGAGGTCGCCCAGCCCCACACAAATGATAAACACGCCATAGAGGGGGAGGGGTCCCCCTGATGATCCGAAAAACGACTCCCTCCGCCGAAAAAAGCCTGAAAACGGCTCAGGTGGCACGCCGATCTAAGCAAAAGGAGCGCCTATTACCCAAAAAGTCCACCAGAAGACCGCCAACCATAAACACGAAACCGATAAAGACTACACCAGTGATCACATGTCCCCCGACAACCAGAAAAAACTCTCGGGCAGAGTCGCCCTAGTCACAGGCGCCAGCAGAGGCATAGGCAAAGCGATAGCCCTCAGCCTAGGCGAAGCCGGCGCCAGCCTGGCCCTCGTATCACGAGACGCTGAGCGCCTAAGAGAAGTCGCCGAGGAAGCGATGGCCCTCGGAACCACCGCCGAGACCTTCCCCGCCGACGTATCCAGAGAAGAAGACGTCGACGCCCTCAGGGAGGCGGTGATCCGACGCTTCGGAGAGGTGAACATCCTCATAAACAACGCCGGCATCAACATCCGGAAACCCCTCACCGAGCTCACGACCGAAGAGTGGAGACGCGTCATCGACACCAACCTCACGGCCCCCTTCCTCATGTGCCACGCCCTCGTCCCCCACATGAAGGGCAAAGGCTACGGACGAATCATAAACACCACCTCAACCATGAGCCACGTCGCCACCCCAAACCGCACCGCCTACGCCGCGAGCAAGACGGGCCTCCTAGGCTTCACCAGGGCACTCGCCCTCGAACTCGCCCCCGAGGGAATCACAGTCAACGGCATAAGCCCAGGCTGGTTCGAGACCGAACTCACCCGCCCCCTCTGGGACAACCCCGAGGCGAATCAACAGCTGGTCTCAAGAATACCCATGGGGCGCTGGGGCGACGTGCACGACGTCGCTAAACTCGCCGCATACCTATGCTCCGAGGAAGCCGGCTACATAACGGGCACAGACATCCTCATCGACGGCGGATACGTCGCCCAGTGAGCCCCGCTCACGCGAGATACTTATCGCACAGCCGCTTAACGACTTCCGGGGTGAGCTCAAGCCTCATCTCCACCCCGATCTTCGGGTCCCTACCCGTCACGTAGAAGCCGAACCTCTCCCAGTACTCCCTGAGCCTCCGCCCCGACTCATCCAGCTCCTCGGTAATCATCTTCTCCGAACCATAACCCACCTCAAGACAATAGCGAGTCTCAAGAGCCGTGAGGATCGAACCCACGCCCCTCCTCTCGATGAGGGTCGCGGCGCTGTCCGAGAAGTAAGCGCCCTTCTCAGGGTCGTCGAAGCCGAAGACAAAAGCCACGGGCCTCTCACCGAGGTAGACCAAGAAGCAGGTGAAACCACGCCTCCTCGAACGGATCGTGAACTCCTTCTCGCTGTACCTGAGCTCGCTCCTGAAGCGCTCGTCCTCTATCTCGCCGATGATCTTGAGGATGTCCCCGTTCATCTCGTGGTAGACCGCGATCCTGCACCTTCCACCTAGGGCGCCGCTGAGCTTTTCCTCAGCCTTACCGAGGTATTCATCAAAAGAGGGCGCCCTTACATCCATTTCCTCGATCATCTACTCCAATACTTTTTATATCTTCCCCTTCCACGCGAGGTCAATCCGGGTTCTCGAGGAAGCTCCGCACGACCCTCATGGGAACGATGACGAAGTTCGAGTCGACTATCCGCCTCGTCGCACTTGGGGAACCGCCCCCCTTGTTGACCTCGTTGAAGTACGACCCGAACTCGCTCAGCCTCGTGAAGTGGACGTTGTTGATCTGTGTGATGAACAGATACTCTTCATCTGTCTCCTCCTTCACCCTCCGCTGCAAGAGTATGCTCGAGGGGGGAGAGTCAACTTGAACTATCATAGTTCGATGATGGGAGACGCGCCCTAAATATCATGCCCATCCCGAACGGAGCCACCTCGCTAATCTTAAGAGCGGTAGAGGCGATACAGCCCCTAGTCGCGAAGAAACACCCAGAAAGGCGAGCAAGTTGAAGCTGGATAAGAAAGACGCGGCGATCATCGCCACAGTCTCCGCCCTCTTCTTCATCGTCGCCGCCTACAACATCGGACTCACAAAGATACCCTCAACAACCTGGAGCATCAAACAGGAGACCCTCTTCCTAACCCTCGACGGGAACACGACCATAGACGCCGTCTACCTCTTCGTCAACACGGACGTGAACGCGACGGCGAGCCTGTCAACGCCCCGCGGCACGGGTTGGGCAGACGAGGCATGGATCAACGACCACGGCTACTACAAGTGGCTCCGCGTCAAGTTCAGCGAGACCACCGACCGAATCAGGATTCACTTCTACCTCCCCGCTGGCGACGTGCTGGAGGTCGCGGTAGTCGCCGCCGATGGGTCGCGGGTCGGCATAAAGAGCATCCAATCCGACGCCCCCGGGGATACTGACATAGCACACCTAGTTGACGAGCAGGCGCTCTTCGAGAACCCCCCGACGTTCCGATCCGAGACGATGTTCGACGAGGAACTCTTCGTCCGCGCCGCACAGGAGTACCGGAGCCTACAGGATCCGGTCTCAGAGGCGACGCATCCCCCGCTGGGGAAGCTCATCATCGCCGCGGGGATAACCCTCTTCGGATTCACCCCCTTCGGGTGGAGGATACTCGGTACCGTCTTCGCGGCCCTGATGATCCCCGTCATCTACGCCCTGGGCTACGCCCTCTTCAAGACCCGCGCCGCCGCAACCATAGCGGCTACGCTGCTCGCCCTCGACTTCATGTGCTTCGCCATGAGCCGCGTCGGCACCGTCGACACCTTCCTCATCTTCTTCATAATGCTCTCCACCCTCTTCTTCTACCTCAACTATGAGAAGATGACGGGCGGGTCCAAGCCCGACTATAGGCTCCTCTTCGCCGGCATCGTCTGTTTCTCCCTCGCCTTCTCCGTGAAGTGGATCGCCATCTTCGGACTCATCGGTGAGGCGGCGCTCTTCCTCTCGGCGGGTCTGTATGGTCCCTCCCCCCCTGAGGGTGCAACTACCCGCCTCAGAGCACTGGCGAAGCCGATAGTTTTAATCGCGTGCCTCATCCCGGCCGTCGGCGCCGTGATATACTTCGGCTCCTTCATCCCCTACGCCGCCATCGGGCACGGCCTCTCGGACATCTGGGCCGCCCAGTGGTCGATGCTCGGCTACCACTCCTCCATGGGCGCCTACTTCCACCCCAACTCCTCGAACTGGTACGAGTGGCTCATAATACTCAAGCCCCTCTGGCTCTACGTCAGACACCTCGCCGGGGACATGCTCTCCACCATCTCCGCGATGGGGAACCCCGTCGTCTGGTGGGTCGGACTATGCGCAGTCCTAGTCTTCCTCGTAAACGGCGCCAAGAAGGAGTGGCCCCACCTCTTCCTCGGCATCCTCTACATTGCCCAACTCCTCCCCTACGCCCTCATGTCCCGATACCTCTTCATCTACCACTACTACGCGGAGGTACCCATCCTCGCCCTCGCGACGGCGGGGCTCGTCCACGAGATGTGGTACAAGCCGGGGCAGAGGAAGTACGTCATCATCCTCGTCGCGGCCGCCGTCACCTTCTTCGCCGTCTTCTACCCAGTCATCTCCGGCCAAGTAATCCCCGAATGGTACAGCGGCTACCTCCACTGGTTCCGAGACTGGGTATTCTGAGGTGATGATTGATGAACCCCCCCGAAGTGAGCCTCGTCTTCCCGGCGTACAACGAGGCCGAGGGGATGGAGAGGGCCGTGGCTTCAGCCCTCGGGGAACTCGCGAAGATAACCGCCTCATTCGAGATCATAGTCGCGGAGGACGGCAGCGGCGACGGCACAGACGAGATAGCCGAGCACTTGGCAGCGGCCCACCCCGAAGTGCGTCACCTACACAGCGCCGAGCGCCTCGGGAGGGGCAGGGCACTCAACAGAGCCTTCAAGGAGGCACGGGGAGCCATCCTCGTCTACATGGACATCGACCTCGCCACAGACATCACCCAGCTACTCGCCCTCATCGACGCCATACGGGGCGGCGCAGACATAGCAACGGGCTCAAGGATGCTACCCGGCAGCAGGGTCAAGCGCTCAACCCGCCGCAGCCTCGCATCGTGGTGCTACAACACCCTGATCCGGACCCTCTTCAACACCCCCGTACACGACCACCAATGCGGCTTCAAAGCCTTCAGGAAACGGAGCCTGATGACGTTCATCGACGAGGTTGAGGACAACCACTGGTTCTGGGACACAGAGGTCCTAATCAGGGGGGCACGCCGAGGCCTCACGGTCGTGGAGATCCCCGTAGATTGGACGGAGGGGCGTGGAACCAAGGTGAAGGTCCTGAGGGACTCGTGGAGGATGGGGTCGAAGGCGGTCAAACTCTGGTGGAAGATACACTCAGCCTGAGCGGTGCCATCTCCAGTTATTAATCCTGAGCGCGTGTCCATCACTGATGCCTATGCCTAGGAAGGACATCTTCAACTCCGCCACGGTGGAGTCGATGCTCCGCGTGCCCAACCTCAAGTGGCACACGAACCCCCCAGACGTCATACCGATGTGGATAGCGGCACCCGACTTCCCCCTCGCCCCAGAGATAAAGCAGGCGCTCCGCGACGCCGTCGAGGCCGAGGACATCTACTACAACACCGACACCGCCGCCAAGGCAGCCATGGCCGAGAAGATCAGTCGATTCAACAAGATCCCCGTCACACCCGACGACGTGATGGTCCTACAGGGAGTCGACCCCAGCCTCTGGCTCGCCGTCAAGCACACATGCAAGCCCGGCGACGAGGTGATCATCACCGACCCCATGTATTCCCCCTTCAGGGGCAGCCTCGACGCAGCGGGCGCCAAGCCCATCCTCTGGGAACTAGACGAGGAAGACGGCTACAGGTTCGACGTCGAGAAGCTGAAGAAGCTCGTCACGAAGAAGACCCGGCTCATCGGGGTCTGCAACCCCCACAACCCCACGGGGCGCGCCATGACCAAGGAAGAACTCAAGGGCATAGCAGACGTCGCCGTCGACAAGAAGATCAACATCGTATCGGATGAGCTCTGGGAGGACATAGTCTTCGACGACAGGAAGCACATCAGCATGGCCTCCCTCGGTCCGGAGATCGAGGCGCTCACCCTCACGAGCTGGGGCTTCAGCAAGACCTTCGGCATCGCCGGGCTCCAACTCGGCTACATGGCGTCGACGAACAAGGAGGCGATGGCGGACATGAGGAAGCAGGCCACCGGGATACAGCGCGGCTCCTCCACCCTCGCCAAGGCGATCGCCCCCGTCATGCTCGACTCGACCCTCGACTGGTGGCGCCGCGACATGATGAAGCACCTCACAAAGATCAGGAACCTCTGCGCCACCCGAATGAACGAGATGACCAGCGTCACATTCCCCCACCTCGATGGCACATACGTCCCGTTCCCACGCTTCGACCTCGGCATCAACAGCAAGCACCTCGCCGACCGCCTCATCAAGGATTGGAAAGTAGGCCTCTCCGCCGGCATCGGCTTCGGCGCCAGGGGCGAAGGTCACCTCAGGATGTGCATCGCCACCAGCGAGGCGATCATGAAGGATGCCCTCGACAGGATCGAGGCCGCCACGGAGAAACTCGGCTAGACACGCGCCATTTTTTAGCACACGCCGACATACTCCCCACCAATGATCCCCGCCGTCATCAAGAACATCACACAGGCAACCCCCACCATCAAGACCCTACGCCTAGAGCCGCAGGGGGAGTTCAAATTCAAGGCGGGGCAGTGGATAGACTTCTACGCCGACATCGCGGGGGAACGTAAGGTCGCGGGATACTCCATGACAAGCTCCCCCCTGAGACGCGACCACTTCGACCTCGCCGTGAAGAGAGTGGGGGAGAACCCCGTCACGCGATATATCCACTCCGAGGCGAAGGAGGGGGACGTCGTCCACGTCGACGGCGGCAACGGCGAGATATTCTACGAGGCAGGCGCCGCGAAGAACATAATCCTAGTCGCGGGTGGGATAGGCATCGCCCCCCACATGAGCATATTCCGATACATAGCCGAAGCCGACACAGCATCCGCCACCCTCATCTACAGCGCCACCAGCCCATCTGAGCTCCTCTTCAGGGAGGAGATCGAAGCCACGACCCGACACAACCCAAGGATGAAGGCCCTCCTCACCGTGACGGATGAGACAGAAGGCTGGAGCGGACACGTCGGCAAGATCGACGCAGACCTCATACGCGAGGCGGGAGTCGACCCCGAGGCCCTCTACTACATCTGCGGCCCACCCCCGATGATCCACGAACTCGTCGACACCCTCCGGAGCCTCGGCGTCCGAAGGAAGCAGATGCGTTACGAACTCTGGTGGTAATCCGAATCGCTGGGTAACCTCTTATCCCATGACCCCGCCCATTCAGAGGCAAGGGTCGATTTCACTTGGATAAACGCCGCAGGAGATTAATGGAGGTCGCTTTAGGTCAGGTCCCCCCTGACACGATAATCGAGAACGGCGTGCTGGTCGATGTCGCGACGAGGAGGCTCGTCGAGGACATCAATATTTCTATCAGCGGTGGCAGGGTCGCATCGATATCAAAGGAAAGACCGAAGGCGGGCCCAAAGACCAGGATAATCGACGCAGGCGGCGCCTACCTGGCCCCCGGGCTCGTCGACGCCCACTACCACATCGAGAGCAGCCGCCTGAGCCCGCGGCGCCACGCCCAGATCACCCTCCCATACGGCACCACCACCCTCTTCGAGGGGAGCCACGAGATCTGCAACCCCCTCGGACTCGACGGCATCAAGTACCTCCTAGAGGAAGCGGAGGGACTCCCCCAGAAGATATTCGTCGGGCTCAGCTCCGCCACACCGCCCACCCCCTACGAGACCGCCGGCGCCTACATAGGCCCAGCTGAGGCGAAGAAGGCGCTTAGGCTTGAGGGAGTCGCCGGCATCGACGAGGTCATGGACTACACGGCCCTCTTCGGCGGCGAGGAGCGGCTCCACGGCGTCATCGAGGCGGGGCTCACCTCGGGGAAGGTAGTCGAGGGGCACGGCGTCCCCTCCCCACCGCAGGCCGACGCCTTCCTAGCCACCGGAGTCTCCTCCACCCACTTCTCCGGCGACGGCGCGAAGGCCATCGCCCTACTCGAACGGGGATGCTTCCTGGAACTCAAACCCCGAGACAGCAGGCAGGCGATACGGGAACTCGTCGCCGCGGGGATAGACTGGCAGATGGTCGGCATGTGCGTCGACGACCGCCCCGCCGAGAGGATAAGCCAGCTCGGCCACCTCGACTACGAGCTCAGGATCTGCATAGAGGAGGGGCTCGACCCCGTAACAGCCATCCAGCTGGCGACGCTGAATAACGCCCGCCACTGGAGGAAGGAGCACGAGATCGGCATAATCGCCCCGGGGAGACGCGCCGACATACTCTTCCTCACCGATCTCGCCACATTCAAGGTCGACAGGGTCATGGCAGACGGCGAGATCGTGGCGGAAAAAGGCAAACTCACCGTGGACATCCCGATAAGGCCCGCCCCAGCCTACGTCCTCAACACAGTCAGGCTGGGGAAGCCCCTCACCGCCAAGGACTTCGAGGTCAAGGCGCCCGCCGGTAAGTCGAGGGTCAAGGCAGCGGTCCTCCGACCCTACTACTTCAGCACAGACATCCCACCGATAACTAGGGAACTCCCCGTCGAGGGCGACCTCGTCCAGCGGGACCTGAGCCACGACGTCAACAAGGTCGCCATAGTCCGCCGCGACGGCGGCGGCATCGGCATCAGCTTCTGGGAACTCGGCTACAAGCACGGCGCCGTGGCGATGAGCGTCCTCCACGACACCCACAACATCAGCGTCGTAGGCGCCACCGACTCCGACATGGCAGCGGCTGTGAACCGCGTCGCCGAGATGGGAGGCGGAATAGCCGTCGTGAGGGACGGCGCCGTCAAGGCGGAGGTGCCACTCCCCATCGCGGGGCTGATGACTGATAAACCCCTCCCCGAGGTCATCGTGGGACTAAACAAAGTCAATGAGGAGGCCTCCAAACTCATCCCGGGAAAGCTCCTCGGCCCCAACCCGGTCGACACCCAGAGCTTCATCTTCCTAACCTGCTTCCCCTGGGGCATCGTCCTCACCGACAGGGGCCTCATCAACGTCAGGACCGGGCAGCCGGTCCCCCCCGTCTGGTAGACCGCAAACCAATTCACCAACAAGAACGATCCAATAGTCGATGCCGATGCTCTCCAAGGAAGAGACGCTCAAACTCGCAGAGTCCTACACCGGGCAGAGGTTCCTCTGCTCCGAGTCCTGCCTAATGGCCCTGGCGAAGTGTCAGGGCGTCGAAAGTCCGCTCATCCCGAGGATCGCGACCGGATTCGGCGCCGGCGTGGGCAGGAGCGGCGAGACATGCGGCGCCGTCACGGGCGCCGTGATGGGCCTCAGCATAAGGTACGGCAGGGACAAGGTCGAGCCGATGAAGGACCGCCACCCATACTGGTACGCCGCGGAACTCCTCAACCGATTCAGAGAGGAGCACGGCGAGCTCAGGTGCCCCGCCCTACTCGGCCTCGACATAGCCGTACCCGCCGACTATGAAGAGTACAACAAGAAGAATCTTTGGCTCCACAACTGCACAAAGTACATCCTCTCCGCTACAAGCATCGCGTGGGACATCATCGACGAAAACAAGTGAGCAGGAATAGTAGACGCCTCGATCACCAAATTCCCCCTCTCAGAAACCTCGTTTATTCGAAACCTTGAAGTCAGCCGATTACATGGTATAAATTAGCCATGGATAGAAGGAAAGAAAGCCACGTCGCCCCCACCCTCGTCGCCGTCGTAGGCATCATAGCCTTCGCCGTCCTCGTCTACCTCCTACTAGCAGGGGCGAACTGGCTGATCAATGGACTGCTCGACTCAGGCGTGGGGACGCCCCTCTGACAGCCGTTTTAAGCCCCGAGGGCGACCACTGATTCATGAGACTCGAGAACCAGGTCACCCTCGTATTCGGGGGAGGGAGGGGGCTAGGTAAGGCCACCGCACTACTGTTCGCCGCCGAGGGGGCGGACATCGCCGTCGTAGCCCGCACAAAGAAGGAGATAGATTCCGTAGCCAAAGAGGCGAAGAAACTCGGCAGACACGCCATAGCCATAAAGGCCGACGCGACCAAACCCAAAGAGGTCCAGGGCGCCGTCGATAAGACCATAGAAGCCTACGGGAAGATAGACATCCTCGTCAACAGCCAGGGAGACTGGCTCATAAAGCCCACACTCCAGACCACCGAGGAGGACTGGGACCACATAATCGACACAAACCTCAAGTCCGTCTACCTCACCTGCAAGGCCGTCCTTCCCCACATGATAGCCCGAAAGAGCGGCCACATCTTCAACATCGGCTCCGCCTCCGGGCTCTGGTACCCCGGCGGCGGCATCATAACCATCTACAAGGCGTCCAAGATGGGGCTCGCCGGCTTCAGCAAGGCCCTCGCAGAGGAGCAGGCGCCGAACGGCATCGGCGTACACCTCATAGCGCCGCACCCCATGGACACCCCCATGAGGTGGGAGTCGACGCCCAGCGCTGACAAGCCCGCCCTGATACGCCCCGAGGTCGTCGCCGACCTCATTGCGACAATCGCCAGCCACCCGGAGCTCCGCATCAGTGAGGCCATCGTCCCCGAGATCAACCTGCCCTACACGAGCAGCTACAAGAGGGGCTAGGCGACCTCCTCAATCGCCTTGACCAGCCCTTCGACGTGCCTGTCCCAGGTGAACCTCTCTAATACGCGCCTCCTAGCAGCCTCCCCCATCGCATCCCGGAGGCGACGATTTTCCAGCAGCCGCGCATGTTTCTCCACGTAGTCGTCGAGGTCGTAGGGTTCGACCCTGTATCCGGTGACGCCGTCCACCACGACCTCGCGGGGTCCAGCGTGGTCCCAGACTACTGAAGGGCACCCACAGGCCCCCGCCTCTACGGGGCCGAGGCCGAAGTCCTCCTCGGGGGAGGGGTAAGAATAAGTCGTGGCTCCGTTGTAGAGCCGCACCAGCTCATCCGATGAGGTCCCACCGACAAACCTCATCCTCTCCTCTACTCCGATCCTGTGGGCGAAGTCCTTGAGGAGTTCGGTGTAGCTCGTCTCTCTTCCAGTCAGCACGCCCCTGATATCAGGATGCGCCTTTGAGAGGCGATCCACGGTGGCCACGAACCAGTCGAGCCTCTTCTGGGGGTAGTGCCTGTTTGTGGATAGGATGTATGGGTCGCCGAGGGTCTCATACTCCCCCAGCTGCCTGAACTGCTCCACGTTCACGCCCGGATAACACACCCTAGCCTCGACACCATAGCAGTCCTCGACCTGTGCCTTAATCCACACCGAATTGACGAGGACCCCATCCGCTCCCGCGACAGAGGACGCGTCCAAACGCTTGATCACGCCTACCGCCTTATGCATCATGTCCAGCAACTGCATGTCCGGGTTTCCCCTCCAGCCGACCTCCTTATCCACGCCTCTAGGGTAGAGGAACCTATTCGCCTGGTGGAGAAACGCGACATAGGGTACCCCATAAGCCCTCTTTATCTGACTGGCAAGCCAGTAACTCGGCTGGCTGTGAGCCACAACGCAGTCAAAACCCCTGAACCTCTTGATTATCTGGCTTGACAGTAGGCTCGTCGCCAACATTCCGAGGTAGTTTCTATACGGCACACGATCTGGGAGCCAATTGATCAACTCCTCCGGGTTTACATCCTTAATCAGGTCAGGGTGGCACTCCTGTGAGACTATTGGGGCGAAGACCCGGACATCAAATCCTCTATCTCTCAACCCTATGGCCTCTGAGAGGACCGTTCGCTCGCCTCCCCCGCTGTAGAAGAAGCCCATATGGATGAGCGCCACCCTCATCGTCTCAACCTTCATACATTTGTAACAACTCTTTGAGAATGTCTACTCGCTATGAACATCACATTTTCATTACATAGTAAACGAAAATAAACTCATAAAAAATATGTAACTAAAATAAAAGGATCAACAAAACATCATTTTGAATATGCTATACGGCAGGCTACCTCTTAGTCGTCTTAACCCACTCCCAAGAGGGGACACTGATCCTGAATGTAATCCTAGTTCACCCCTCCCTCAACCAACATGGAGGAGCCGAGAAGGTCTGCGTTAGGATGATGGACGCCCTCACAACAGCGGGGCACGACATCACCCTCTATACAATTGAGAAGACTGAATGGAAACCCATCGAGGCTAACTGGGGCTTAAAACGCAGACCGAGGGAAATCTGGCATCTGAAAGACCGAAGATACCTCCGTCTCCCCCTAGTAAAGTGGCCAATATGTCTCATCCTCTATCTCAACCTCCTCGTGAAAGCCGCCAAAAAAAGGAACCACATCTCCCTCAACAACTACGGGGAGGTACTCCCCCTATTCACGGACATCTCCTATATCCACTCAGTACCCCTCTCAACATCAATGGGTAAGAACCCTTACGACATACCCCTTTGGGTCATGGTTAAGCCCCTATACTCAACACTTCTCCGCATCTTCACAGGCTACTACTCCGGACTGATCCTCACTAATTCCAAATATAACGCGAGCAAGATCCAAATCCCTGCTCGACCTCATATAGTCGTCTTATACTCCCCTGTTGACCACCACGAGTACCCCCGTGCAACAAAGACTCCCTCGACACTCACAGCATCCCGCATCTCTAAAGGAAAAAACCTCGAAATAATCCCGAAGATCGCCACATTAGTAACCACTGACTGCGAGTTCCGACTCTGTGTAACGACAAAGCCTCAGGACGAGGCAATGATCACGAGTCTAAGAGGACCGCGTATAACCCTCACCAAAAACCCCTCAAAAAAACAACTCGAAAAACTCCGCCTAACCTCCACCATATACCTCTCTACACAACCCACAGAAGCCTATGGCCTCTCCATCCTCGAAGCCATGGACGCTGGCTGCATCCCCGTGGTCCCAAGGGACGGTGGCCCGTGGCGCGACATCCTCGAAGAACAACAGGGGAAAGTAGGATACGCCTATGATACGCCAGAGGAAGCCGCAAACCAGATCGATAAGATACTGACAGACGACACTCTCGCGGGAAACCTCAGAGAGGCAGCCATACAAAGAGCCAGACAATACAAGGGACCCTCCTTCAACATCATCCTTCTACGGCTCCTCACGACGATCTATGCCAATAAGCAGAGAATGTGTAACCGGCCAACCAAAGACCGCCGAACTCAACCGCTTTAACGGTTTACCGTTATAGTTTTTTGACCACAATTCTGGAGCCCTGAGCAGCATGGAACAACTTACAGTCTCAGTTATCACACCCGTATACAATGAGCGGCGAAACCTTGAGGAGAACATAAAACGCATCGAGAACTCCCTCAACGACGTCGGGATAACCTTCGAGGTTGTCATAGTCGACGACAACAGCCCAGACGGCAGCGGTGTCCTCGCCGACGAGATAGCACGCCAGAAAGACTTCGTCAAGGTCCTCCACCGCCCCAACAGGAAGGGACTCGGCACAGCATACAAGGACGCCTTTCCCCTCACCCGCGGACGCTTCATAGTCTCAATGGACAGCGACCTAAGCCACGACCCCTCATTCATCCCGCTGATGCTCAAGAAAGCCGAGGAACGGGACATAATCATCGGCAGCAGATTGATCAGGGGTGGAAAAATAATAGGTAGGAACCCACTTCGAGACCTCCTCAGCATATTCGCAAACCTCGTCATACGCACCACAACGGGGATGACCATACGAGACTGGACCAGCGGCCTAAGAGTCTACCACCGGGGAGTATGGGAGGAGATCATGCCAAGAGTAAACTGCAACAAGTGGGACTTCCAATTCGAGAGCCTATACAAGGCCATTAAGAGCGGCTTCACCGTGGGGGAAGTTCCCATAACCTTCTACGAACGAGCAGACGGAGAATCCAAATTCAGTCCCCGAGAAGCACTCGACTTCATCTACTCCTTCATAAAGGTAAGACTCGGAAAATAATCGGAAAAAAATAAGGGGATTACCCTGTTTCAAACTGCTCAATTATGTGAAGCAGGGCACGAGCGATTATTGCGTTCTCCCAGTTCTCCGTCTCCGATACCATTTGCAGTCCTTGCTTGACCGCCTCGACGCCACTCTCCGGTGGCGCCACGGGGTCGACTATGATGTAGTTCTGCGCGATGAAGCTGACTCTGACCTCCACCAGCATTCCCGGCTCGAGATCAGTAAAGATCGGGTTATCACGGTTGAAGAGAATGACTCTGCCGTCACGCATCCGGCTAATTAGGCTATCCGCTTTCCCCTTCAATGCGAGGACCGTGAATTGGTCCCCGAGGCTCACTTCGGGCTTGGTTTCAATGTTAGACAATTCAAATCCCGTATCATATCAAAACACATCATTTTATTAAATGTACTGCCCCTTTTTCTTGGGAGGCCTGTGGAAACGTGTCAGCTTGGGCGCCCCGTTTTTTGCATACATCGTGCGAAGTAAGGGGTAGCAGATCGGCTCATACTGCCATCATTTAATCAATTTTTAACCTAGCGGAAATAATCTACTGAATCACTCCCTCTATTTTTGGTCGGAGGCCTCGGCTCCACGGGTCCCCCCTTATAATGTTTCCGCGGCGAGTCGTTGACTGGCATAAAAATTCTTCGAGATCCACGCGCCCACCTTCAG
>Ga0315273_10005001_pt1 | contig 16347 bp, 8 predicted proteins | sample YL17G02_0_MG_FD_205753 | JGI IMG/M metagenome (GOLD analysis project Ga0315273, IMG submission 205753) | Sediment microbial communities from Yellowstone Lake, YNP, Wyoming, USA - YL17G02_0 | ecosystem: Environmental > Aquatic > Freshwater > Lake > Sediment | place: USA: Wyoming | collected... | reverse complement strand
CGGGGAAGGTCTGGATTCCCCTGGAGGACGAAGGCAGCTTCGCGCTGCTGCCGGTGCTTTCGATACTGGCAGCGGTCATGTCGGCTGGGGAGGTCGAGGTCGTCGGCCCGGACCTCTCGCCGCGCCGCCTCCATCGGCCCGCGGTGGCGGGGATGTTGGCGGCAGTGGCGGCAAGTTCGCTGGCGGGACAGGCCGACCTGGCCCTCTGCCGGCGCGAGTTGGCCGGCCTGCTGCGGCAGGGGCGCCTGGCCGTCGCCCGCCCCGAGGGGCGGAACGTGCTGTATCTCAAGACCAACCTGTGGTTCGGGGTCAAGGCCGGCGGGTCCGTGGGGCATGTGGCCGGCGTGGTCAACTCCCTGGCCCGCCGGGGCTACCACGTGGATTTCGCCGCCTGCGAGCGGGCGCCTCTGCTGGATGCCTCGGTGCGATTCCACCGCATGGCCGCCCCGCGCCACTTCGCCCTTCCCTCGGAGGCCAACCTATTCCGGTTCCAGCGGTCCTTCGCCGCCCAGGCCGCGGCGCTGCCCGCGCGGCGGCGCTATGCGTTCCTATACCAGAGGATGTCGGTGGCCAATTACGTCGGCGTGACGCTGAGCCGGCGCTACGGCGTCCCGTTGGTGCTGGAGTACAACGGCTCGGAGGTGTGGATCCATCGCCACTGGGGCCGGGCGATGCGATATCACCGCGCCGCCCTGCTGGCCGAAGAGGCCTGCCTGCGCCACGCGCATCTCATCGTGACGGTCTCGCGGGTGCTCCGGGAGGAACTGCTGGCTCGCGGCCTGGAGGACCGGCGCGTGGTCTTTCATCCCAACGGGATCGACCCCGCCGTCTTTGACCCGGGGCGATTCCCGCCTGCCGAGCGGGACGCCCTGCGCCGCCGCTACGGAATCGCCCAGGACGCGGCGGTGGTGTTGTTCATCGGGACCTTCGGGCAGTGGCACGGGGTGGACGTGCTGGCCGAGGCGATTGTCCACATGGCGCGCCAGTGCCCCGACTGGCTGGCGCAGCGGAAGGTGCACTTCCTGCTGGTCGGCGACGGGCTGAAAATGCCCCAGGTGCGGGAGACGCTGGCCGAACCGTGCCGGTGCGGCCTGGTCACGCTGACGGGACTCGTCCCGCAGGAGGAGGCGCCGGGCTTCCTGGCTGCCGCGGACGTGCTGCTGTCGCCCCACGTGCCCAATCCCGACGGCAGCAGGTTCTTCGGATCGCCCACCAAGCTCTACGAGTATATGGCGATGGGCAAGGGCATCGTCGCCAGCGATCTGGAGCAGATCGGCGAGACGCTGGGGCGGAGCCTTCGCGTGGAGAGCCTACCGGCCGGTTCGCCCGCGGGCGACGAAAACGCCCTGGCCGTCTTGGCCCGCCCGGGGGATGTCGATGCCCTGGCGCGCGGCATACGCTTTCTGGTGGACCACCCCGCCTGGGCGAACCTCCTGGGCCGCAACGCTCGAACCGAGGCGCTGAACCGCTACACCTGGGACCACCACGTGGAAAAAGTCCTCAGCGCCCTGTAGAATCCGGCCATGCTTGCCGCAGCGATCCACGGAAGGCCCGCGCCGCTGGTGTCTCTGGGTTCCAGGGCGCCGCTGTTGTACGGGCTGTTTTTCTTCATGTCCTCCAGTTTCCGTTATCCGGCGTTGTCGCAGAAACTTCTCCCGGCCGGGATCCTATCGGTTCTTATGCTGCTGGAGTTCGGCGGCGGTCTTCCCTGGCGGCGGCAACCAAGGCTTTTGGCGGTGCTGCTGGGCCTGCTGTTCGTAGCCGGAACGGTGAGCTTCCTGTGCCACGCCGACCAGGCCGATAGCCAAGTCGCCTACCTGGCGGCGTTCCTGTCGCCCTTTGTCACCTTCACGGCCTGCCGTGCCCTGGCGGTGCCGCCGCGGTTGCTGAGGAATGCGTTCCTTGCCTTGTCGCTTGGCCTGATCGTGCCGCTGTTGGGCGGGGTGTGGCAGTTCTATCGCGCCTTCGGCATCCCCGACCTGACGACGCTCGTCCTGGCCCGCTTCGATACCGACCGGATGGAGGCCTACCAGTCCATCACGTTCGGCAACGTCAACAATACCGCGGCCCTGGTGATGCTGGTGCTGCCGCCACTACTGGCCCTGGCCATCGACCGGGAGACCCACAAGGGCATGCGCCTGTGGTTCGCCCTTTGCGCGCTGGCGGCGGCTGCCAACCTGCTCATTGTCTTCTCGCGTGCGGCTTTCCTGGTGGTTCCCCTGTTCGTGTTGCCCATCCTCTATGTTTACCGCCGGCGCGCATTGGGGGCGGTCCTCATCGCCGCCGTGGTACTGGTGCCGGTCGCCTGGATGCACCGCGGAAGTGTCACATCGGCGTTGTGGTGGGACTACATGCACAGTGCTTTCTACCCGCAGATGCAGAGCGACAACTCCGTGAACGAACGCCTGGATTCCATCGGCGAAGGCCTGACCGTCATCCGGGAGCATCCGCTGGTGGGCGTCGGTCCGGGTCGCAGTTATCACTACATCACGTACGACACAGCCCACCAGATGTCGGTCCAGCAGGGCGTGGAGACCGGAATCCTCGGTCTTGCGGCCATATCGGCGTTGACGGTGGCGGTGGCCTGGGAGATGATCAAGGCCGCGACGGGGCGAACCGTCGGGGCGATGAACCGACAGCGATTCCTGTGCTTAATCGGCCCGTTCGCTTACCTGACCTACGGGGCATTGGCCAACGCGCCGTTGACCATAGGCCCGGTGAACATCTGGATCACCAACGTCGCGGCAATGCTCGCCCTGGCGGACAGCACGGCGGAAGGGCAACTGCATCGGCCACCGCCCACTACGGGCCAGGGACGAGGGGAGACATAACTGACCATGCACCAAGTCGTCCAGAACGCCAGGACTGGCAAGTTGACCGTCGCAGCGGTTCCCCCGCCGCTGGTTCGTCCCGGTCATGTGCTAATCGCCAACATGGCCTCGGTGATCTCCGCCGGGACCGAGAAGATGGTGATAGAACTGGCCAGCAAGTCCCTGCTGGGCAAGGCGCGCCAAAGGCCCGACCTGGTCCGCAAGGTTTGGGAGAAGGTCCGCAGGGAGGGGCTGATTTCCACGATGTCGGCTGTCTTGGGCAAGCTGGGCGAGCCGATCGGCCTGGGGTACTCTTCGGCCGGGGTGGTCCTGGCGACGGGTGCGGGCGTGCAGGGCTTTCGCCCCGGTGATCGCGTGGCCTCCAACGGCCCGCACGCCGAGGTAGTCTGCGTGCCCAGGCACCTCTGCGCGGCCGTCCCGGACAACGTTCCGTTTGACCATGCCGCCTTTGCGGTCCTGGGCGCCATCGCCCTCCAGGGCGTCCGCCTGGCACGGCTGGGACTGGGAGACACGGCGCTGGTGATCGGCCTGGGGCTGCTGGGCCAGATCGCCGTCTCGCTGCTGAAGGCCCAGGGCTGCCGGGTGCTGGGCTGCGACCTGGATGAGGCCAAGTGCGCAAAGGCCCGTGCGGCGGGGGCCGAGGCAGCCGCCGTCTCGCTGGATGCCGGAGAGGTCGGCAAGCTCACCGGGGGTATCGGCGCCGACGCGGTCCTGATTACCGCGGCCACCACGTCCAACGGACCGGTGGAATTTGCCGCCGAGGCCGTCCGGCCCAAGGGGCGGGTGGTCGTCGTCGGGGCCGTCGGATTGCAGTTGCCGCGACAGCCATTCTACCTGAAGGAAGCGGAACTGGTGGTTTCCTGCTCCTATGGCCCGGGGCGGTATGACCCGAAATACGAGGACGGCGGGCAGGACTATCCGGCCGGCTACGTCCGCTGGACGGAGCAGAGGAACATCCAGGCCGTGCTGGACCTGATGGGGTCGGGCCGGCTCAACGTCGCCCCCCTGATCACGCACCGCTTCGCCATCGAGGACGCTGCCGCCGCCTACGAGCTGATCCAGTCGCAACGGGAACCCTACCTTGGGATTGTGCTGAATTACCCCCCGCCCGAGGACAGGCCCACCCGGAGCACGCTGGAGTTGCGGGCGTCCAAGGCAGAAGGCAAGATCGCCGTCGGTTGCATCGGCGCGGGCAGCTTCGCGCGCATGGTGCTCTTACCGGCCTTGGCGCGAAGTGGCCGGTATCGTCTCCGCATGTTGTGCTCGGCGGGTGGTCTCTCGGCCACGGGAGGCGCCGAGCGGCTGGGCTTCGAGGCCGTCACCGGCGACCCCCGGCAGGTGCTGGAAGACCCTGCCGTCCAGGCCGTGTTCATCGTCACGCGCCACAACCTTCACGCATCGCAGGTGGTGGAAGCCCTGCGGGCAGGCAAGCACGTCTTTGTCGAAAAACCCTTGGCGATGAACCCCCAGGAGCTGGCGGAGATCGAATCGGTGTTGCCGCAGGCCGTTGCGGCGGGGGGAATTCTGACGGTCGGTTTCAACCGGCGTTTTTCCCCGGCCGCCGTGATGGTCAGGGAGTTCCTGGCCGGGGCATCAGGCCCGATGACCGTTTCGATACGGTTCAACGCCGGCTCCGTCCCCCCGGAGCATTGGACGCAGGACGAGGCCATCGGCGGCGGGCGGATCATCGGCGAGGCATGCCACGCGATCGACCTGGCCACGTTCCTGGTCGCCAGCCCGGTCATCCGCGTCTTTGCCGAGTGTGTCGGCGGAACCGAGGCGCCGGCGGTGACCCATGACCGCTGCTTCATCACGCTGCGCCACGCCAACGGTTCGATCTCCAGCATCGCGTATCTGGCCGGCGGGGACGCCGGTTTGCCCAAGGAGCGGGTGGAAGTCATCGGCGGCGGGCGTGCGGCCGTCATCGACGATTTCCGCACCGTCACCACCTGCCGGGACGGGCGCCGCCGCACCTTCCGCCTCGGCCACCAGGACAAGGGCCACCAGCGCGAAGTCCAGGCCTTCGCCGAGGCGCTGACCGGAGGGACCGAGGCGCCGATCCCCTGGGAGCAACTCCGGGCCACCACGCTGGCGGCCTACCTGGCCGTGCAGAGCATCCGCCAAGGCGAACCGCTGGACGTCCCGCAATAATCCAGCCTCTGACGTGGGCCTGGCGCCGTGTCCCGGCCCGGCCGTAGGGACGAAACTACACATGGCAGTTTTCCGCTTCCTGCGCACGGCACGCTGTCTGGAACCGGCCCAGGCCCTGGCCCAGGCCACGTGGCGCCTTCGCTGGCTGTGGGAGGACCCGCAGCGGTTTGCGCGCCGCTGCAATCCCCCCCCTGCCCCAAAGTGCGCTTGGCAATTGCGGCAAGCCTGGCTTCCGCCCTGGGCAGGGAAGAACACCTCCACGGAGATGCTCGCGGGACGATGGACGTTCCTGAACCGCCCGCGCCGCCTCTCCTGGCCGCCGGAGTGGCAGACCGACGGAGAGGCACGGCTGTGGCAATACAACCTGCACTATTTCGACTATCTCTGGGCGCTGGACTACGCCGACGGCAAGACGCTCGTAACGGACTGGACGGCCCGCTGCCCGCTTGGCCGGGGCAGCATCGGCTGGGAGAGCTATCCAACGTCCCTGCGACTTGCCAACTGGTGCGGGTACTTCTGGGGAGCCAATCGCCACGGAATTCAGGAGGACCGCTCGTTTCACCGCCGCTTGTGGGAAAGCGCCTATCTTCAGGCCCAATGGCTCTACAGGCACATCGAACGGCACCTACTGGGCAACCACCTGCTTGAAAACGCCGCCGCCCTGACATTGGCGGGAACCTGCCTGGACGGCGCCGATGCCGCCCGGTGGTATCGCCGGGGCATGGAGATTCTCGCGGAACAGTTGCCCGCGCAGATCCTCCCCGACGGCGGGCATTACGAACGCTCGCCCATGTACCACCAGAGAGTGATGCACGTGCTGGCGATGCTGCTCAACACCGGCAGCGAGGAACTCGCCGGCCTGCTTGTCGAACCGCTGACGCGGATGGCGGTGGCGATGCGGCGGATGTGCCACGGCGACGGGCAGATCGCCCTGTTCAACGACAGTGCCTTGGGTGTCTGCAATCCGCCGGGGGAACTGCTGGATTACGTCCGACGCCTTATCGGCGGCGCTGGGGAGGCCGGCCTTTCCGTCGGAGTGTTTGCCCTCCCGGACAGCGGTTACTACGGCTCGTCGCTGGATGACGGGACGTTTGTGATCTGCGACGCCGGCCCCATCGGTCCTCGCTGCCAAAGCGGCCACGGACATGGGGATGTTTTTTCCTTTGAGCTGTCGCTGCGGGGTTGCCGCCTGATCGTGGACAGCGGCGTGCACGACTACCACGCCGGACCGATGCGCGACTACTGTCGCTCGACGGCCGCCCACAACACTCTGACGATCAACGGCCTGGATTCGTGCGAGTCCTGGGGCGTTTTTCGCGTCGGTAGGCGCGCCGAGGTCCGCGACGTCCGCTGGGAGGCGATGGGACAGGATTTCCGCCTGGAGGCCTGGCACGACGGGTATCGCCACCTCAAGGGTCGTCCCGTGCACAGCCGCCGTTTCACGTTCCGCCGGCCCGGCGTACTGATGTTCCGCGATAACGTCACCTCGGCGGTTCCCGTTCGCGGGGTTTCGCGCCTGCACCTGCACCCCGATTGCCGCCTCCAGGCCGTCACAGACACTCGGGCGGAGGTGGCTTTCCCCGCCGGCAGGTTGACGGTATGCTTCGCCGGGCCTGGGAGGCTGACGGTGGAGAAGGGCATGTACTGCCCCCAATTCGGCCTGGCGATCGACAATCCGGTCCTGGCCTTCACCTCCGCGGGCAGGGACATGGCCATCGGCGCCTGCATCGCCCCGGCCGGGGCGGTGTCCACTTTCGATCTGGAGCAGGGAGCGATTATCGATGGGCGACTGTTCGGCTGGTAGGCGGCGGGTACTGTTCCTGTCGCACTATTTCCCTCCGGAGTGCAACGCCCCGGCCTGGCGGGTCTTCGAGGTCTGTCGCCGCTGGGTGCGGTGGGGCTGGGATGTCACGGTAGTCACCTGCGTGCCTAACAGCCCGCAAGGAAGGGCCTACGAGGACTATCGCAATCGCCTTTGGCAGTGGGAGACCGTCGAGGGAATCCGCCTGCTGCGTTTGTGGACCTACCTGGCCGCCAACCGAGGGCGGGTTCGCCGGACGCTGAACTACCTGTCCTACATGCTGTCGGCCTGCCTGGCCTCCGGCTGGCTGGAACGGCCTGACGTGATCGTCGCCACCAGTCCGCACATCTTCTGCGGATGGGCGGGGGCGATCGTCTCGCTGCTGAAGCGGCGGCCCCTGGTGCTGGACATCCGCGACATCTGGCCGGAATCGATCGGGGCGGTCGGCGCGATTTCGAGCCAGGCCGTGCTGGCGGCCTTGGGCGTGCTGGAACGAGCGATGTACGTGCGCGCGGCCCATATCGTCACGGTCGGCGAGGGCTACAGGCAGCGCCTGATCGCCCGAGGCGTGCCGGCGGAGAAGATATCCATCGTCACCAACGGCGTGGACGCGGAGATTTTCCACCCCCAGCCGGGAGGCGAGGAGATCCGCTCCCGCTATGGGCTAGGCGCGGCGTTCGTCTGCATCTACGCCGGCACGATCGGTATGGCCTGCGGGCTGGAGGTGGTCCTCGCTGCGGCAGAGATGCTCCGGCTTCAAGGGCGGCAGGACATCCGGTTTCTGCTGGTGGGGGACGGCGCCGAACGGCACGCACTCCAGCAACGATGCCGCTCGCTGGGCCTGGACAACGTGACCTTTGCGGGGCGGCAGGACCGCCGCGACGTTCCGCGGTTCCTGGCCGCCGCCGATGCGGTGCTGGTGCACCTGAAGCGAAGGGAGGCGTTCCGGACGGTCCTGCCCTCGAAGATCTTCGAGGCCGCCTCCATGGCCAAGCCCATCATCCTGGGCGTGGAAGGATGCGCCGCGGAACTGGTCCGCGCCGCGGGGGCGGGCCTGTGCATAACGCCCGAAGACCCCCAGGGGCTTCTGGACGCCATCGAGACGCTCGCCGGCGATCCGCCAGGCCGCCAAGCGATGGGACAGGCGGGGCATGACTACGTCACCAGGCACTTCGACCGCTCGGCGCTGGCCAGGGCCTACCTGGACATCGTCTCCCGATTGGCCGGCGAAGATTCGACGGACTGAGCCTCCGTCGGGACGATCGTGATGCGGCGGATTCGCCACCGGCATGGCTGGTCCCCCGCGGCGGATAAGGCGATGCACAGGTGTCGCGGACCGGGCAGGCCAACGTCCAGCGAAAGGGACGCGGCCGCGCCCGGGGCGAGCCAGTGTTGCTGGGCGATCCACGTGCCGGTCTCAACGTCCTCGCAGCCCAGATGCAGCCCCCCTGCTACCACGACCGCTTCCACCATCAGCCGGTACCGCCCCGCCGACAGGCCAAACGGCGTGGACCACAACTGATAATCCCGCCGCGCTGGGTCGGTGGTCACCTCCAGGCCGTCCATCCTGCTGTTTTCGGCGACGACGGCCGACGGAGAGACCCGCCACTGGCTGGGCAACCCTGCCGAGAAGTCCCACCGCCGCACGGCGCGGTCGACGGCTGCGACGCGGTAGACGTACACCGTCTCGGACTTTCCGGGCAAGTCAGGGTCGAACCGTCGCACCAGCGTCAATCCCAGCGATCCGATCTGCCTGTCATCGCCCAGGTGGGCCTTCGCGGCGGACTCCTGGCCCACTGCCAGGATGGTGGCGCCGCAGTCCGCGATGAGGTTGGCCAGCTCCAGGCCGTCAAGCTCGTCCGGTACCATCGCGACGCCACTGACTCCCACCGCGTAGTGAAGCACCCAGCGGTCGTCGGTCAGCAGGCGGTCTCCGGGCTGGGCGAGGGATGCGATAAATACACCGGCCTGGCGATGATGGGCCTTGCCGATATGCCCCGGCCGAAGTGCGTGGACAAGCATCGCCACCACCGCCACCCCCAGCGCCAGCGGCAGCGCCGCCGCGGCGGCACGGCGGAATCCGCGCCGCCTCAGCGCCTCGGCGGCGGCCTTGGCGGCGTGGACCATCGTCGCCCCCGCCAGCGGGGATAGCAGCAGCGCCGGCAGCAGGAGGTAACGGTGCGACAGTATTCCGGTACGCAGGCCGTAGGACTGCACGGCGACGAAGAAGACCGCCGTTGCGGCGACCATGGTGGTGCGCGTCTCCCAGCTCGGCGGCGGCCAGGCGAATCGGCTCGCCCAGCTCGGACGGAACCGCCTCGCCGCGTGCATGGCCAGGCCGATGACCGTCAGCCATGCCAGCACGGGGTGCTGGGCCTCGAAGAACTTGTCGAGCAGTTCGGTGGAGGCCCTCTCGGCGTCGCCGAACCACCCAGCCAGCGCGGCCCGCGGAAGGTCCGCCGCTCCCCTTCCGCCGAAGGGACCGTCCAGGATAATGCCGATGGGTCCGATCAGATCCTGCTTGTTGGTCCACCTGCCCGTGGCCAGGACGTACGGCAGGCCGCAGGCGACGACGACAAGCACCAACCCGGCCAGGCTCGCCAGCGGAAGCTTCCAGCCGGCGCGGAAGCGGCGAGCGGTCGCCGCCAGCAGCACTGCCGCCACCGGCACGATGAGAAGCACCTCCGGTCTGACCAGATACCCCGCTCCGACGCACAGCCCGCAGGCCGCGGAGGCTGGCACAGCCCAGCGGCTGTAGCGCCGCAACGAGCCCGCGGCAGCCAGGATAAAGACCACCGCCCACAGTCCCAGGCTCGCGGCCAGGGCGTCGCTGAGGACATCCGACCCCAGCATCGCCCATTTCCTCGACACGGCCAGCAGCAGCAACGTGACGGCAGCGACTTGGGGGTCGTATGCCATCCGGGCCACTTTCCAGGCCGCCACGCAGGCGCCCAGGGCGGCGACAAGAGACACCAGCCGCCCGGCCAATTCCATTGAGGCGGAATTGTCGGCGGCGCCCAGGCCGATCAGGAGCCGCTCCGCGGCGACAATGGCGATGGGGTAGCCTGGATGCGCGCGATACTGCCTGGCCATATCGGCCGGGGCGGAAAGGGCCTCTCGGGCCATCTCCATATAGTAAACCCCGTCCTTGCTGGGCAGCGGGCTGTGGAGGATCAACCACCCCCGAACCGCCACGCAGAGCGCCAAGCCCACTCCCAGGGCGAGCCACCCCCTTGGCCCCCCGGCCGTGGAAGGCCCACCGGGGCGGGAATGTTCCTCTATGGCATGCATGAACAGGCCATGTTCGTGTGCCGGCGCTACTGGCGGGCCTGGACGTTCGACGATGCCGATTGCGTCCCTATCCGACTTGGGCGGAAACGCCCCCGCTGGGGTTTTCCACCCGTCAACCGTGCGTGAAGCAGACAAGCCAGGGCCGCCAGGACGGCCACCAGGGCGACGATCTTGGCGGTTTGCCGCAACAGGGCGATATTGCTCACGGAGTGGCGGACCGTGGCGGGTTCCGTGACCGTGTACAGCATGGAACTGGGGTTGAGGTTCCTGGCCGACATCTCCAGATAGATGGTCTGGAGCCGATCGGTGGCTGTCACCAGTTGGTCAAAGATCGCCGCCAACTTCTTCTCGACGGCCTGGGCGTCCTGGGCCTTCACATCGGGCCTGGCGACGGCGGCATCCTTGGCGGTCCCGGTCTTTAGACGATCCAGGGTTTCCCGGTAGTAAGCGGCGTTGGCCTGGACATCGACGACCTTCATGCCCTCCTCGGCGATCTTATCGATCATCTTCTGGCGGAACTTGGCGTCTCCGGACTGGTTGGTCAGGGCCACCAGTCGGTCCAGGAAACTCTCGGACACCTGCGGGATGACCGTGGCGCCCTCGACGGTCCGGCGGCCCGGGGCCTCGTTCTGCGCGGGGATATCCTTTTCCATCCTCGCCCAGGCCGGGTTGGAACTTTTTTGGTACAGCTCCATGGCGTCGGTCAGCACCTTGATACGGCTGGCGGCCTCTTGTTGGGCCAGGGCGCTCTCGGCCGCCTTGCCCTGGAAATAGTGGACGACCGAATCGGGATTCTTGGCAAGCCCGGTCATGCAGATCCGGACGATCAGCGGGCTGAGCTTGAACTGGTCCAGGTCCTCCAGGCCGGCCTTGACCTCGCCGAGCGTCAGTGTTCCATCGGCCGTCTGGAATGCCTTGGCCCCGGGCAGTCCCAGCAACTCATTGACCGTGGCAGAAAGCCTCCGCAGTCTACTGCGGAGTATGTCGGCGGTGACGAGGTAGTCCTCGCCCATGACCGCCTCGCTGACGAAGATGCTGTTGGAAGGAATGCTGACTTGGTACTGGATAGCCCCCTTGCGGACGGCGGCTTCTTCGGACCAAATGGCCAGAATTCGCCCGAACACGCTCGCCTGCTTCTGCAAGGCCAGTCCGGCCAGCGCCGGGTCGGACAGGTCCATGGTCAGCACGTAGTCGGTCCCCGACTGGAGGCTCAAGCGCCTGTCGGCATATTCCCTTTCCAGTTGGGCACGTTCCACCAGCGTCAACTTTAGCATGGCCAGTTTGTCCCGGTATTCAGCTTCCAGGCTGATCAGTTCCGGTGTCGACTGGGGGGAAATGGACACGGCGCGGCGAAAATCGTCGAACCGGAGGATCTTGTCCATGCCCTGCTCCCGGTAGACCCGGTCCAGGAGGGGCGTGTCAACGATATCTTCCTGGCTGAACTTCACTCCGCTGGGATACGTGCCATGGCTGGCCCCCTCAAAGGCCAGCCGGACCTTCATGACCGCATAGTTCTGGCGCAGGAACAGCAGCGTCACCGCGCTCGTGACGACCGCTGCCAGGACGATCGTGACCGTCAGGACCCGGCGGTAGGCGATAAGCGTGCGGAGGGTACGGATAAGCAGCGACTCGGGCTGCTCGGCGGAGGCCGCCAAGTTGCCGTCGGTAGGCACATCCCTGGTATCAGGCATCGGCTGTCGCTCCTTCGCAGAGGTTGTCGCGCCGGTCGGGACCTTCCGCCAGCTCCCGCGGCACCGGTCCATGACACATCGCCGGGAATACTATCCCCCCCGCCGCCTCCACGCAAGCAACTAGCCCACGCAGGTTAGCCACCCAGGCGAGCAGTCTGTGTGCGAAACAAATGGCCGGAAATCCGCCTCGCTGACTCTCAGCCTGCGGCCCAGAACCCCCGCGCCTTACACGCTGCCCGCTGATGGCTGATAGCGGCTGGTCATAGTTTCCTATCCAATCTTCGGTATTGGATCGCCTCGGCGAGGTGATGGGGTGCGATGTTCTCGGCCGATTCCATATCGGCAATGGTGCGGGCGATGCGCAGGACCTTGTCGTGGGCGCGGGCGGAGAGGCCCAGTTCCGTCATGGCCTGCTTGAGCAGGCTCTCCCCGGCCGCGTCGAGTCTGCAATACTTGCGGACCTGGCGCGAGGACATCGTGGCGTTGGTGGTGGTGGAATGCAGCATTGCCGAATTGCGTCGGGTGGGCACGCTTGCCCACGGATCGGATTGCGGTTGACGGTCCGGCCCGGGTTGCGTCTCGCCGCCGGCGGCGGGGTCGCCAGCCCGTATGCCGGCATCGGCCGCTCGCGCCTTGCCGTCACTGGAAAAGCGACGTCGCTGGATGGCCCTTGCGGCGACGACCTGTGCCCGCATGGTCTCGGAAGACAGTCCGCCCGCCCCAGGCCCATCGGCGCGGAGCTGGCGCCACGGGACCGGCGGGACCTCCACGTGGATGTCGATGCGGTCGATTAGCGGCCCGGAGATGCGCGAGAGATACCGCTCGACCATCAGCGGGGAGCACTTGCAGGGGCGCCTGGGGTCGGTGTAATAGCCGCAGGGGCAGGGGTTCATCGCCGCCACCAGCATGATGACGGCGGGGAATTTCAGCGTGCTGTGCACCCGCGGGATCGTCACCCACCCGTCTTCCAGGGGCTGGCGGATCATCTCCAGCGTGCCTCGCTCGAACTCGGGCAACTCATCCAGGAACAGCACCCCGTGATGGGCCAGGGAAACTTCCCCCGGCTGGGGGATCACCCCCCCGCCGATCAGCGCGGCCGAACTGGTGGAATGGTGGGGCGTGCGGACCGGGCGCATGGCGATCAGCGACTGGCCCGACTGGAGCAGCCCGCGCGAGGAATACACCCGCGTGGTCTCCAGCGATTCCTCGGGCGTCAGCGGGGGCAGAATCGTGGGGATGCGCTTGGCGAGCATGGTCTTGCCGCTGCCGGGCGGGCCGATCATCAGGATGTTGTGATGCCCCGCTGTCGCCACCGTCAGCGCCCGCTTGGCGGACTCCTGCCCGCGGACGTCGGAGAAGTCCACGTCGTAACGTCCCGCGACGCAGAACACCGCCTCCAGATCCACCTCGGCCGGGTCGATTGGCAATTGATCGGTGAGGAAGCCCACCGCCTCGGTCAGCGTGCCGACGGGGATGACCTCCACGCCCGCCACGACGGCGGCCTCGGCGGCGTTGTCGGCCGGGACGATCACGCCCCGCCGCCCGGTGGCGCCCGCCAGCATCGCCGTCGCCAGTGCCCCCTTGATGGCTCGCACCCGCCCGTCCAGCGCCAGCTCGCCCAGCAGGAGATAGTCGCCGGCCTTCTCGCTGGCGAACAACCCACCCGCCAGGCAGACGGCAACTGCTATGGGCAGGTCGAGGGCGGCGGATTCCTTCTTCACGTCGGCCGGGGCGAGGTTGATGGTGACCTTCGGGCCGGGCCAGCGGTACCCGCTGTTCCGCAGCGCCGCCTGTATCCGCGAGACGGACTCCTTCACCGCCGCCTCGGCCAGGCCCACCAGTTTCAACTCGCCCGCCCCGCCAAAGGAAACGTCCGCCTCCACCTCGCAGACCACCGCGTCGATGCCCTGAAGGATCGAACTATGCACGCGCGAATTCATCGGCCCACCTCGACTGCCCGACCCGGCCGAACCTCCACCGGGTAATAGAGGCGGATGGTACGGGCGACGGCGGAAAAAGACAAGCCCGGCGCTTCTTGGCCCTGACCGCCCCGGGCGGTCAGGGCAGTTCGAGTCTCGCCAGGCGCAGGACGAGTGTTTTTCGGCCGTGGCGCTGGAAGTCCACGATCGCGCGTGTTTCCGGCCAGGGATTGTGCAGCCGAACGACCCGGCCAGGGCCGAAGGTCGGGTGGCGGACCATGCTCCCGACGCGGAGATGCTCGTATTCCGGCGGATAGGGATACTCCTCCGTCGCCGCTGCGTCCTCGGCCGCCTCAATGGCCGCCCGGTCGGCTATATCGCTGTAGAATGCCTCCGGGTCGGCGGCGGCGGCGGCGGCACGGGGCCTGGAACCATGCTTCTTGCCGGTTGCCCGCGCCGGGCGGTTCCGCGGTCCGCCCGCCCAACTCGTCGTGTCCGCCTCCGGCGAAGTGACATCCTCTAAGGTTACGGATTCACCGGCGATTTCATTCAGGAAGGGCGAAGGCGTGGCCGCGACTACCTGTCCGCGGATGGTCCTGCGGCGGGCCGCCAAGAGCGTCAAGCGGTCCATGGCGCGAGTCATTCCCACAAACGCCAGCCGCCGCTCTTCCTCCAGATCGTCGGAGTTCATCTGGCGCCAGCTTCCCGTTCGGCCGTTCTCCTGACGGATGAAAGGTAGCAGCCCCTCCTCGCAACCGACGATAAACACGGCCGGAAACTCAAGCCCCTTGGCCGCGTGGAGCGTCATCAACGTCACCGCCCCCTGGCTACCCTCCAGGCGGTCCACGTCACTGACCAGGCTGACCTGCTGGATGTAGTCGCCCAGGCTGCCGCCTTCGTCGGCGGCGTCAAATTCCCCGGCGGATGTGACCAATTCGCCCAGATTGGCGCGCGCCTGGCGCTGGTCCTCGGACGCCTCCGCGTATTCCGCCTCCAGCCCACTGCGGCGGAGCACATCTTCCAGGATCGTTCGCACCGGCCTATCCAGGTCGGCCGAAAACGAGTCCATCATCGCGGCGAAGCCCTTAAGCTTCTCCCCGGCGGCGCCGAAGGTCTCCCGCTCGGCCCGGCGGCAGGACTTCAGCAGCGACAGGGCGCCGGCGGCGGCGAACTGCTCCAGCCTGCCGATGGTCACCCCGCCGATGCCGCGCGCGGGAACGTTCAGCACGCGCCGGCAACTCACGTTGTCGTCGGGGTTCACCAGCAGCCGCAGATACGCCAGGGCGTCCTTGACTTCCTTGCGGCCATAGAATTCCACCCCCCGCGCCACGCAGTAGGGTATGGCGGACCGCAACAGCGCCCGCTCCACCACGCGCGACAGGGCGTTGACCCGGTAGAAGACGGCCACGTCGCTCAACTTGCCGCCTTCGGCTGCCCATTGGCGTATGCGTTGGGCGACCGCATCGGCCTCGGCGTTTTCGTCGTCGCAGTAGACCACGCTCACGTCGGCCCCGCCGCTGCGGCGCGTCCAGAGGGCCTTGTCCTTGCGGCGGGCGTTGCGTGTGATCAGCCGCTCGGCGGCAGCCAAGATCGCGGCCGTGGAGCGGTAGTTCTCCTCCAGGCGGATGACCTTGGCGTTGGGGTAGTCGGCCTCGAACTCCAGGATGTTATTGATGTCCGCGCCGCGCCAGGCGTAGATGCTCTGGTCGGGGTCGCCCGTGACGGCGATGTTCTCGTGGTCGGCGGCGATACCGTGCGCCAGGACGTACTGGGCGTGGTTGGTGTCCTGGTATTCGTCGACGAGGATGTAGCGGAATCGGTCGGCCAGCAACTTGCGCACGTCGGGCCGGTCGCGCAGCAGGCAGGCCATGCGGAACAGCAGGTCGTCGAAGTCCAGGGCGTTGTTGGCCGCCAGGAGGCGCTGATACTCCTGGTAGACCTGCGCGATCCGCCGCTGGCGATCGATCTCCGCCTTGGCGGCCAGGGCGGGCGCATCCTGGAGGCGGTTTTTCGCCCGCGAGATGGCCGCGTGAACGTGTCCGGGGACCAGGGTGGAGGACTTCGACTCCAGCTTTTCGATGGCCTGTTTGACCAGACCGATCTGCTCGGCCTGGTCGTAGATGCTGAAGTTGGGATGTAGCCCCGCCTCGGCGGCAAACTCCCGCAGCAGCCGCGCGCAGAGCGAGTGGAACGTGCAGACGGTGGCCCCGCGCGGGACGCTGAGGTCCGCCACGCGTTGGCGCATCTCCCCGGCGGCCTTGTTGGTGAACGTGATGGCCAGGATGTTCCACGGCGCGGCGCCCTGGGCGACGAGATGCGCCACGCGACGGGTAATGACGCGGGTCTTGCCCGAGCCGGCGCCGGCGAGCACCAGCAGCGGTCCCTCCACGTGCGTCACCGCCGCCCGTTGGGGTTCGTTGAGGTCGGAAAGCAGGTCCACCGTCGTCTCCGCGACATTCGCTCCGGGAGACACTATAGCGACCCGGGGGGGGGATTGCCACCCGCCGCAGGGAGAGGCCGGAAAAGGGCTTTGCCTTAGAGTCCCTATCAGGATGCCGCGTGAGCCGCGTTGCGACCAGAATGGGTTGAATGCAAGGAAGGGCGACGAAGCCGCACCAGAACGGAGGTGCGGCGAGGAGTCCTGACGCGGCAGATGCCCATTC
>Ga0315273_10005000_pt1 | contig 16352 bp, 12 predicted proteins | sample YL17G02_0_MG_FD_205753 | JGI IMG/M metagenome (GOLD analysis project Ga0315273, IMG submission 205753) | Sediment microbial communities from Yellowstone Lake, YNP, Wyoming, USA - YL17G02_0 | ecosystem: Environmental > Aquatic > Freshwater > Lake > Sediment | place: USA: Wyoming | collected... | reverse complement strand
GACGGCGAAAATTGTAAGGTGTATAAGCCAATACGTATGTTGCTGGATTTTAATTTTTGTTCGGCGGATGCGATGGCATCTAAAACTTCCTTTTTGACGATTTCATTTCCGTTGGCTGGGATAAAAATAAATACTGCGTCCTGATTGATAGCTAATTTGTTCAGTGAAGCAAGTGAATCTATGACCTCACCTACATTTTTCTTGTCCTCGACCGATTTAACTGCCGGTTCTTGTCCGGTTGCCTGATTTACAATGGGCGCAGCAAATGCGGTCTCCGTGATAGTCGGGGCGCCCTGTTTTGCACTGGTTGCCTTATAAACAAAAATTCCGCATATCGCCAACACGACAACCATACAAATTACGGTCTTTGCTTTTTTGTTTCCCGAAGGTTTACCGCAATCACACCCCGGCCCGCAACCTTCCGACTTTACATCTTCCATAAATACCTCCAGCGTTTCATTTTATTGTTGTTAATGTTTATGCACACTGCGAAACATTGTCTCGCGCGGCGTTTTCAACAGTTCGATACCCGGCGGAACTCCCGTCGCTATCGATGTTTTTTAGCGACGACCCTGTTTTTGCCCACAATAGCAGCGTTGAACTGAATACTACCGTAATACAACCCGCCTCCTGAAAAAGAACCGCCACTATAGGCGTGAGCATCCCAAATCCGGCAAGGATAAATCCGATTACATTGTAGAACATGGAAAAGAAAATATTAAGTTTGATACGCGACATAACCTTCCGCGACATGTCCATGAAGTTTACGACCCGCGATAAATCATCGTTCATCAAAGTTACATCCGCCGTTTCAACAGCCACATCTGTCCCGGCCGCACCCATCGCAATACCCACATCAGCCAAAGCTAAGGCCGGAGCATCATTGATACCATCACCAATCATACCGACGACGCTTCCCTGTTTTTGCAGCTTTTCGACAAACTGCAATTTTTGCTCCGGAAGAAGCTCGGCCTGGAAATCATTGACTCCTATTTCTTCTGCGACGGATTTAGCGACTTTATGATTGTCTCCTGTAAGCATTATGATTTTTTTAATGCCCATAGCTTTCAGGGATGCAATAGCACGCGGAGTTTCAGGGCGAATCTCGTCAGCAATAGCAATCAAGCCGACCGGTTTCATATCATTAGCTACAAGAATGGCCGTTCTGCCCTGTTCAGTTTGCTCTGAAATTGCATACTTAATGTATTCGGCAACACAGACACCTTTGTCCTGCAAAAATTTATTTTTACCGACTAATATCTCCTTGCCGTCCAACCGGGCAATAACGCCCATTCCAACTTCAATATTAAATTCGTCGGGGTCTGGAACCTCAATGCCGCGTTCTTTTGCATGAGTCATAACCGACCTGGCCAATGGGTGTTCAGAATACTTCTCGGCTATCGCAGCTAAACGCAAGACCTCTTCTTCCGATATGCCGTCAAAAGCGATGACATCAACCACCTTCGGTTTTCCAAAAGTAAATGTGCCGGTCTTATCCACAAGGAGCACATCCATTTTTTGGGCCAGTTCTAAAAATATTCCTCCTTTAATAAGTACGGCCTGACGAGCCATATTAGCTATCCCAGCGGTCACAGCCGTTGGAGTAGCAATGGCAAAGGCACATGGACAGGCAACCAGAAGAACCGAGACAGCGACTTTGACATTGCCGGATGCAAGAAAGGCGATTATTGCCAATACCAGCACCGTAGGCAAAAACCATGTTGTAAAGCGGTCAGCAAGATTCTGAATTGGGGCCTTTGTTCCCTGAGCTTGTTCCACAAGATGAACGATTCTGGCCAGTGTGGTATCCTGTCCAACCTTGGCAGTCCTGATTTCAAGTCGGCCCGTCTCGTTGAGAGTTCCGCCAAATACTTCACTACCTTTAAACTTCTCGACCGGCATTGATTCACCGGTAATCGGGGCCTGGTTGACACAACTTTGGCCTGCTACTACGATTCCATCGACGGGAACTCGGCCTCCGGGTCTGACGACCACAATATCACCGACCTGAACCTCATTGACTGGTATAACAACCTCTCCATCATCGCGGCGTATAGTTGCCGTCTTGGGGGCAAGATCAAGCAGATTCCTGATGCTTCTACGAGTTTTATCAAGAGTATAGGTTTCCAGTGCACCCGCTACCGCCATAATGAACACGATAACTGCTGCCGCCCGAAACTCACCGACCGCAACGGTAGCAATAAGCGCGACAGTGACGAATACATTAACGGTTATCTTTCGATTAAAGATATCCTTGAATCCCGCAAGGAACCGTAGATAGCCGCCGAACAGAGTAGCAAAAAGTGCCAAGCCCGCATTCAGAAAATACGGCCCGATATTCCAATGTGCCATAGCCCAGCTTACTATAATCAAAACGCCAACGGCACAGGGAACGATGCTTAGCACTGCTATTTCCCTGTATTTGGTGATGTTGTTATTCACTTTTCTTCTCCGTTGTCCGATTTTCTATGGGCTCTTTTTCAGTGGTTTTGTTGCCGGCTTCATTTGAGGGGCCGCAGCAGCTTTGTCCGCCGCCGCAACATCCGCCGGTCTTGGTCATAGATTCCCAAATTGTTCCCAACATGCTTTTTTTCTTTTTTTCTGCTCCCATTAGTATCGACTCCTAAGATTTATGGTTACGGACAATAGTTTTTAATTCATCATTCTTACAAGTTGCTTTTGACAGCCGCTTTATATCTGCTTTCACTATCAATTGGTTTGCAAGGCAATCCCTGAAGCAATCCTGCAAGCACTCTTCCAGTCGATTTCGAGGATTAGAAAGTTTGTAGTGCATCCATGTCCCTTCACGCCTGACTTCAACTATTCCTGCAGAACGCATTATCCCAAGATGACGTGAAATCTTATATTCGGCCTCATCAAGACCCTCTGCGAGCATACAAACGCAAGTTTCACCCTTGATTGCCAGCAATATCGCCAGCCGTAACCGGGTCGAGTCTGCTAAAACCTTAAACAGTGCCGCTTCTTTATCCATCTCACTATCCTTATCTATCTGCATATATGCACAGATATGCAAATACTAACACAAAATTACCCCTAAGTCAATAAGAACTTTGTTCTAAGAGTTAAAATCGCAAATGTTTTTATCAAAAACCAATTATGAAGCCGCGTAAATCAGGTAGAGTCCTCCAAAAATAACGAGGACTCCGCATACCCTTCTTAAAATAATCGCGCCCCGCGAACGTTCATTCCAGTTCATATACCGCTGGACAACCTCTGTAAATGTCCCCGCGAATACAATCACTGAACAATGGCCGAGGCCGTACACAAGCAACAGCGCCGCTCCATATAACAAATTTGTTTGTGCCACTTTGAACGTTACACCAAGCATAGGAGCCATATACGCAAACGTGCAGGGACCGAGAGCAATACCAAATACAAGACCGAGAATAAAGGCGGCCAGCATTCCTTTACGTTTCATACCTACCTGTCCCGGCCCTGAAACAGGCATTGGTATTACATCGAGCAGGTGTAAGCCAACGAGGAAAAATATCAGAGCGACAAAGTAATTGCCGTACTTTCCCACATCGCCCATCATCCGCCCTGCTGCCGCCGTAACAGCGCCGATTGCTCCTATGGTAATGAGGATACCAACCGCAAACAGCGTGGAAATCCAAAATGCCCGCCTTGTCGAAATCCGCCCCTGTTCATCAATGAAGCCGACGATTAACGGGATACTTGCCAGATGACAGGGGCTTAACAAAATGCTCAATACTCCCCATAGAAATGAGGCGGCGATGGCTATTACTGCTGTGCCCTCTACCGCCTGCGTCAAACTTGTAAAAACACGTTCAATCATTTTGTCCCGCCCAGGTCAACTCCGAATTCTTTCCACTTACCAAGTATATCTTCTTTTGAAAAGAATCCTTCGTGGCGATAAAGTTCTTTGCCTGAAGCGTCATAAAAAATCTGGGTCGGTATTATTTTTATGCCCGATTTTTTTGCCTCATCCGGATTTTCCCAGACATCGATAAAGACCACTTCGAGCCGACCTTTATATTCCTTTTTTAACCCCTCAAGTATCGGGGCCATCATCTTGCACGGAATGCATTTAGTTGCCCCTAAATCCACAAGCCGAGGCAACTTGGCAGTTGTTTCTGTCATTTTAGCATTTTCCGGATTCTGCGAGTTGCTTTCCGTAATCGTTGCCGGGTTTGAACTCGCCGCTGCGACAGGTTCAGAATCCGAACCTTTGTTTTTTTGTTTTAAAGCGAAAACTGTGCCCACAAGCGCAACCAGAGCAACAACAATTACAACTTTCATCGCCTTATTCATAGACGAAACTCCTTTAGATTTTATTAACGCCTTTATCCAGTTAAACAAAAGCCATATCCCTGCAAAAATAGCAAGCAGCACCAACGGATTAGAGGGGCCGCCGCCGCTGCAAGGACACTGCATCAAAATCTCAATTTGCAAGTTACTCATTTAGAAACTGCTTTACCTCATCTTTTACATAGGCATCAAAAGCTTCAGGGTCATGAGCAAGCTGCCATACTTTTTCGAGCTTTTTATATTCTGTATGATTGCCGTTTTTCGTTTTTGACAATACGAGGGTGCTTGCGGACACATCGAATTCCTTTCCGAATTCCTCGCCGCCTGGCTCATCAAGATTGAAAGGCGTCCATATCAATTTCTTATCTGCTATCTGAGTTGCAAAGCTGCTTTCAATGACTCGCTGCGCGTTTGTCTCGATTTCGAGGCATCCGACACACCGGATAGCCCGATGGAAGTAGTAAGCGATAACAACGGTATCGTTTGCGTCCATAGCAGGAGATGATGCCGCGTTAGAATCGCCTTGTTTTTTACAGCCGGAAATTACAACCGCGGACACAAGGCATATTGTCAGGAACAATCTTTTTATTTTTTCAGCCATCATCAATCATTTCCCTGGCTTATATTTATATCCTCTAATTTCAGATTGTTTACCAATCCCACTAAGAAAGCATCGCCTTGATTTGTTCGGGCGAAAGAACTTTGCCGACGACTTTGACCTGCCCGTCTATCACAAGCGCAGGCGTCATCATTACCCCGAATTTCATAATCTCGTTAATTTCAGTTACCTTTTCTATTTGGCATTCGACACCCATTTCTTTTGCGGCTGCCTCGGCGTTTTGTGTCAAGGCCTTGCACTTCGGGCAGCCGGTTCCAAGTATCTGTATCTTTTTCATTCAATCATCTCCTAAAAGAATGCGCCGTAAAGCATCCCCGTAATCGTCGACATAATAATAACAAGTGAAACGTAAACAACGGTCTTTTGTGTCCCCATAATCGAACGGAGCACCAGCATACTCGGCAAACTCAATGCCGGCCCCGCAAGAAGCAGCGCCAACGCCGGCCCCTTACCCATTCCCGACGCAATCAGTCCCTGTAAAATCGGCACTTCTGTTAATGTGGCAAAATACATAAATGCTGCGACTACCGAGGACAGCAGATTAGCCCGTAAGGAATTGCCGCCAACGGCCCATTCGACCCAGCGATTAGGAATAACCCCTTCATGGCCAACACGACCTAATAGGAATCCTGAAACAAGAACTCCCCCCAACAATAACGGCAAGATTTGTAAAGCAAAGACCCACGTCGCAGAAGTCCATTCTTTTAGCTCATCTTTCTTAAACCACCTGAACAAGATAACAGCCAAACTAAGCAAAGAAAACCCGGCAATCCACCATTTATACTGATGAATTGAAGACCACAGCCCATGATCGCCTTCAAGGGGTTTGCCCCAGTTGGCAAAGACCAGCACGCCTATCATAGCCGCGAAGAACAAGGCGTTTTGCCGTAACGGCCGCCTGACTTCCGGCACCGGCATATTCATCTGGCCATTGGCTTTTTCCAGTTCCTCCTTGCGGTAGATAAAGTGCATAATCAGGCCGATTATTACACTGAAAGAAATCGCCCCGACTGCGCGGGCAATACCCATTTCCATGCCAAGAATCCGCGCCGTCAGAATAATCGCGAGGACATTGATTGCGGGGCCGGAGTATAAAAAAACCGTAGCCGGTCCTAATCCTGCTCCCATACGGTAAATACCCGCAAATAAAGGCAGAACTGTACATGAGCAAACAGCCAGTATTGTGCCAGAAACAGAAGCGACCCCGTAAGCTAAAACCTTGTTGGCTTTCGCCCCCAGATATTTCATTACCGAGGCCTGGCTGACAAATACGGAAATAGCCCCCGCTATGAAAAACGCCGGGACAAGACATAAGATAACATGCTCCTGTGCGTACCATTTGACAAGATATAGCGATTCCATTAAGGCGTTGTCAAATCGCTTCACCCCCACAGGCAGATAGAAGCACGCGAGGAAAATTGCTACTATAACCACCAGTTTTTTCCATTCACTTTTGAAATCCAAAGAAATATCTCCTACCGCAGGGCTGTGAGCAGCCGACTATTTTCTTTTGCCTCATTTCTAAGAACGCCCGATATACAGGTGAAGAAATCAAGGATACAGGGGCATTTGAGCGAATAGATGACCTTCAGCCCCTCTTTTCGGTGTTCCAGCACCCCCGCCGCAACCATAAGAGACAAATGACGCGAGACATTGGAACGCTCTGAGCCGATATATTCGGCAATATCACAGACGCACTGCGGCCCGTCTTTCAGAAAGTCGATGATTGCCAAACGCAACGGATGGCCGATTGCCTGCGCAACCTGGGCCTGTTTTTGGAACAACAGTCGTTTTTTCGAATCAGGCATATTCATTTCCCATAAATGTTACTATGTGATTATATACTCACATAGTATCAAATATGTTTGCCCGGTCAACAGCGATTTTTCAGTATTTTTTACGAAGTCGGGCGGGGGGAATTTTGAGCAGGCCGCGGTATTTGGCGATTGTTCGCCGGGCAAGGCCCGTGATGCCTGCTTCGGTTAGTTTTGCTTTAATCTGGTCATCGCTGAGGGGCTTGGCTTTGTCTTCGGCGTCGATGATTTCCTGCAGTTTGCCTCTTATTGCCTCCCAGCTTTTTTCATTACCCTGCGTATCCTCGATGCCGCCCGAGAAAAACTTCCGAAGTGGCAGAATACCCGATTCGAACTGAATATATTTGCCCGCTACGGCGCGAGAAACGGTCGCAATATGCACGCCAACGTCCTCGGCAACCTTCGCCATAGGCAAGGGCTTCAAATACAACTGCCCCCTCTCGAAAAACTCCCTCTGCCGATTAACAATCGAACGCGTAACCTTGAGCAGCGTGTTTTTGCGCTGCTGTATCGCGTCGATTATCCACTGGGCCGAGCGGATATTATTCTGCAGGAACTGTTTCGCGTTTTCGCCTACCTTGCCTGTCCCGAGCGTAGTCGAGGTGTCGCCCGATGCCATTTTGACGTAATCATCACTTATCCGCAGCCGGGGCAGACCATCTTCCACCAGCCGAACCGTATAATCATTTGTTTCCTCGGAGTACTCCACGATGACGTCAGCGGTAATCGGGTGATTGTGGTTTCTGCCGATTTGCAGTCCCGGCGAGGTATCGAATTTGCTCAGCCGTTCAATCGCGTGGTTAATGTCCTCCATAGTGCAATTCATCTTCTTCGCGATATCAGGCAGCCGGTTTTCGAGCATCTCCTCTAAGTGATTGGTAACAAGTGCCGTCTCAAAGCTGACATCCTCGCTGCTTTGCCCAATTTGAATCAGCAGACATTCCCGCAGGTCGCGTGCGCCGACACCGGGCGGGTCTAACTCCTGAATCAGCACAATCGCCTTCTGCAAATCCTCAAGCGTAAAATCGGTCCGGTCTTTGCTGTGCAACTGCTCTAATCGAACCGACAGATACCCCTTGTCGTCGATGTAGTCGATAATCATACTGCCGGCTTTTTTCACCGGCTCATCCGCTTCGACCATTCGCCACTGGTCTTCGAGGTAATCGTGCAGCGACTGCGGCAGTGCGGCGGTGTTATTAATCGCGGCCAGCTTCGCATCCGGCTCGTCCGACCGGGGCCTCGGATAATCGTCACGATGCTCGATATAATCCCGCACCTCTTCATCCATCCGGTCATCGCGCTTGTAGTCCTCTGCCGTCTGGCTCTTGGTCTCGGCCTGCACCTCCGGCTCACTGGTCTCAGCGGGTGTCTCCTCCTGCCCAGGCGATTCATCCGCCTCTAAAACGGGATTACTGTTCAGCTCCTGCTCTATCCTTTCCTGAAGCGCAAGCAGGGGAAGCTGGAGTATCTCCATCGACTGAATCATATGCGGAGCCAGCTTCATTTGCTGCTCTAACCGCATCTGTCCTCGCATTTCCAGCTTCATTTACTTACAATCCCGAACATCTTAGTGCTTTTGTTCACGGCCGATTTTAGGATTATTGAAAATCTTGATACCAAGCGTTTAAACCTTGCCCGCCAGAAAACAAGATTGCTTCGCTTCGCTCGCAATGACACATAAACGCATCTCCTGTCATTGCGAGGAGCCTCGATTTACCGGGACGACGAAGCAATCTCTACTTTTTCAATAGCCCTGATTTTACTCCATTATAACAAATGGCGAGGCAAGTTTCGGCAAGATTCCGGCGAATAACCCTCCCCGCCTGTCCCGCCCCAAATTCACAGCTAAAAGGGTTGACAGAGCGCGTCCCATAAAGTATACTGACCGTAGAGTGTGCCGGTCTCGTTTCCGCACATAACGTTATGATATTTAAGTCGTTAAGGAGAAGCAAATGACCTCTGCAAAAACAACTAAAAAAGGTTTTACCATTATCGAACTGCTTACCGTGCTGAGCATTATCATTATCTTAATCAGCATTCTTGTGCCTGGCCTGAACAGGGCCCGGGTATTCGCGAAGAAAGTAACGCAAAAAGGCCAGTTCCACGAAATAAGCAAAGGTCTCGAACTTTTCCGAAACGACCATCAGGAAACACTGCCGGATTCAGGGGCAGCCGATACTGACACAGCAGGACCTTATGGTTATTGCGGGGCAATGAAGCTTTGCGAGGCGATGCTGGGCCAGGACGGTATGGGATATCACCCCTCTTCACGTTTCTTTTCAAGTGGTAAAGGTTCCGACGCTACAGGCACCGAAGTTGATTTATATCCTCTCGATTTATGCGTACAAACTAATCCGAGCGCTTATAGTGGCCCCACAGCCGATCCACTCCTTGTCACGAATATGCGGGAAAGAAATAAATATATTGAGAGCGATAACATTAAAGCCACACGTCTTAGTGCCCTGTACTCCTGGTACGATACGGCTGCCCAAGGTGCAAGTTACTACGACGGCTTAACATTCCAGACAAGCACGAATACGTATCCGTACGCATTCCCCAATGCCGTGATTACTGATGTATATCTGCATGCCTCCTCCCTTTGCGGCGGCAAAAAACTTGGTATGCCAGTGCTTTATTACAAAGCCGATCCGTCCAAGCTGGTCCATGATCCCAACTACGTGCCAGCAGTTGGAACTCCTAATCCTAATATTTATAACTTTGATGATAACCATGCGATTACAGGGCTTGGTTGCCCATGGGATGCTTCTGCAACTGTTACCCCTCATCCAATGTACACTAACCCCTACGTTTTCTACAAAGCGATTACCAATAAAAATGTTACATCCACGCCAAGGCCGCACAACGAGGACGGTTATATTCTTATATCCGCCGGCTACGACGGGCTGTATGGAACAAGGGACGACGTGTTCAACTTCGCTGATTAAATACTTCGCCACTAAGGCACAAAGTTTTTTTGTAAATTAGTGTCTTGGTGACTTTGTGGCAAGAAAATGATTTTTACTGCCGCGGGATAGAAGGGCCTCGCGGCAGTTTTATTTTCGGGAGGGTCTTTCACCGCTGAGTTCGCGGAGCACGCTGAGATTATTTTAAATTGATTCTCCGCGTTCACGGCGGTCTCTGCGGTTATAGCCCGCACAAATTTTCTTGCAAAGCTATTTATTTGTGTTAAATTTTATGGCGTTGAAACACTGGGTAGGTAGCTCAGGTGGTAGAGCAGTGGACTGAAAATCCACGTGTCGCCGGTTCAACTCCGGCCCTGCCCATTAAAATTTTCGTCAGGTTGTTTTTCACCAACGGTTGTCTTTAGACCTGTTCGGCTCGTTTTGTTGTAAAACCGTTTTTGTGACTTACTATTGTTCCGGGATGATAAAGATGCGATTATTTTCGGACTATGCCACAAAAGGCAGCCGGCATAGCAAAAACCTCAAAATACCCGGTTCCTCACTAAATAAGGCGTAGAGCGTATCGAAATAGGTGATATGAACGATATTGTTCTTGACAAAAAATGTTAAATTGGGTAATATGGTATCATAACCTAATTTACTGGAACGGAGAAATATCAGAGGAATAAAAAGAGGCGAGAAAGTAACTTTAACCAGGAGAAAAACAATGAAACTATTAAAAAAACTTTCCAAAAAAATCCAACCCAGACGTATCTTCATTTACGCGCTTATTTACTCAACTTTGTTTTTCCAGATTACGCCGAGGTCAGCGTTAGCAACGCCAACAGGGGCCGATGTGGTGGCCGGCACAGCGGGCGTAACGCAGAGCAGCAACACCACAAGCGTTGCGATGACCAGCGATCGCGCAGTCATCAACTGGAACGGTTTGGATACCGCCAGCAATGAAACACTTCAATTCACAAAAGCATCAGGCGGCTTCACCGTACTAAACAGGGTTATCGAAGGCGGCGCAACGCAATTCAACGGCACCCTTCTCGGCAACCAGGGACATATCATCATAGTCAACCCTAATGGCGTGGTATTCGGCCAGAGCGCGTTTATCGACGCATACAAATTTACCGCCTCGGCACTGGGTATAAGCCAAACCGACTATATGAATTGGTACAATGGTTCCGGAACGCTGAATTTCAGCGGCGGTGAAGGCGCAGTCATTAACCGCGGCACTATCAATGCCGATGGCGTCGCGCTTATTGGCAGAATGGTTCAAAACACCGGTACTATAACAACAACTTCCGGCGGGTATGTCGCGATGGTTGCGGGCGATAAGGTACTTCTTAGCGAGATTGGCAGCAATATTGTTGTTGAAGCAGATGCCGTTGCGAGTGCTGACACAATACATATGCAATATAATGATGGCACAAGTGCCGACGATGTAACGGCCGGCAATGTAATTAACGACGGCACAATTACCTCTCGCGGAGGACAGGTAATACTTGCTTCAGGTGATATTTTCTCAGCGGCATTAAATCTTGATGCCAGAGCGGTAAAAGTCATAGGTGGTATTGGAAATGTGACACAAAACGGCACTATTAATGCCAATGCCACAACAGGTAACGGCGGCAGTGTAATTCTTACTGCTGCTGATGAGGTGGTTCTTAATAAGGGAAGTCTGACCAGTGCAAATGCGGGCACTAACGGCAATGGCGGTCAAGTTATTGCCTATTCACCCGGCACAACGATTTTCGACAACGGCGCACAAATTCAGGCCAAAGGCGGCAGCCAGTCTGGCAACGGCGGTTTTGTCGAAATCAGCGGTAAGCAGCACTTCCTCTTTGGCGGAGACCTTGACCTGTCGGCCTTGAACGGTGCAGCGGGTACGTTGCTTATTGACCCGTTAAACCTGACTGTCGCAGACGGCAGCGGTGCCGCAACAGCAGACACCATATATGAACAAACTGTTGAGAATCTTTCCGTGGCGGGCGTAGATGTTATTTATAGAGCTGACCACGGTATCACATTAGAAAACCTGACTGACAATGAACTTACAGGCGGCAGCGGCGACATCACGCTTCTTACGACAATGGCTACTGACGGCTTCATCAAGTTCAACGACCTGTCGGACACAATCAGAACAACCACAGGCGACATAACGATGATTTCCGGCACTGGCGGCATCCATATAGGCAACCTGGTAACAGGTGCATCAGGCCAGACGGCCTCACCCGGTAAAATAGAGCTTCTGACTATAGGCGGCGACGTCATAGGCGGCGGCGATATTGTAACAGGTAATTTACAGGCCCTCGGAGGCAGCAATGCTTTGATTAGCGTTGTATCTTCCGGCAATATCTCAACTGGTGATGTAAAGGCTATAACAAACAGCACACCACAAGCTGCATCAGCTAATGCTCAGGTTTGGTTGAATGCTAAAGGTTCCATTAACGCCCAGGATATTGAAGCCACAGCTAATGGCAGCTCAACTGCTGCTGCAGGTGTTCACCTCTTAGCAGGTGGTACCATAACAAAAGATAGTGCGGTAGCCACCCAAAATGGAAGTGCAGGAACTGTCGACAATAACCCTGACGCCCCGACTCCTGCTGTTATTACTACTACAGAAACATCTACCGGTACGGACACAGACACGAGTACGGAGACTGTAATCGGCACCGAGACAGTTACCAATACTGAAACCGTAACAAACACTCAGACAGCCACCAATACGGTAACTAATACAGAGACGGTTACTAACACCGAAACCGTAACCAACACCGAAACTGTGACTAATACTCAAACAGTTACCAATACCAATACGGTAACTAATACAGAGACGGTTACTAACACCGAAACCGTAACCAACACCGAAACTGTGACTAATACTCAAACAGTTACCAATACCAATACGGTAACCGACACTGAAACGATTACCAATACCGAAACGATAACTAATACCGATACCATTACCCAGACCAATACGGTAACAGGTACGGACACATCGACGGCAACTGAAACTGCAACCGCTACATTTACCGATACACAAACCGCAACAGGTACACAAACAGCGACTAACACCGAGAGCACAACCGACACCCTGACTTCGACGGATACATTTACGTTTACCGGTACCGAAACGGCAACAGACACTATTACATTGACCGGCACTGTAACAGTTACTTATACAGCAACCGAGACCTTTACAGAGACCGGCACATACACCAATACTCATACCGACACCACAACGTCAACTGACACCATAATTATCATAGGGACCGAAACCGCCACCCAGACCTTCACCCTGGTTGACACTACAACCATCACCGACACAAGCACCATGACGGATGTAGCACCGTTCTACCTTGTCGTTAAAAATGGCGCAGGAGCTGCCTCAGAAGGTATCGTCTATGAACAAGATATTGAAAATGCTTCCACTGCCGGAACTGATATGACCTATAAGGCATGGAACGGTATCACCGTCCAGGACATACTCGATGGCGCGATTACAGGCGGCATAGGGGATATAACGCTTGTCACTCTAAGCATCGATGGATTCATCAGCTTTGATGACACAACCAACACGATTAGAACCACTTTGGGTAATATCACTTTAATAGCAGGCAGCGGCGGCATCAATGCCGGCAATCTGGCGGCAGGATTGGACCACCAGCCGAAACCGAGCATGATAAACCTTGCTACAGTTAACGGCGGTAATATCACTACCGGGACCATAGCATCAGTAGGCGGCAATAATGCGTTTATTGGTGTTATTTCCGATGGCGACATGACAATTAACGGTTCAGTAGTGTCGGCAAGCAACCAAGTTCCCGCAGCTGAAGTCGGAATAGCGATTTTCTGCATTGTGGCCAAAGGCGATATAACTATTAACGGCGGTGTTTTAGTCGAAGGCCACGGCAAGAGAATTACTCTCAGCGACGTCCGCATTTGTGCCGGCCAGAACGTGACTGTTACCGGACCAATATATACCGAGGCAAAAAGTTCCGAGTCCGGTGAGAACGACTCGGCTTTGGCAAGAATAGCAGTTCATGCCGGCTGGAATCAGGATGGAGCAGGTACTATTAGCATAAATAGTGCTGAAGCCAGGGCGTCTGTTTCCGGTACAGGCTCACCGCAGCATGAGAAAACCACCAGCAGCGATAATCAAGACCTGACATCTACTAATGGGCAGGCAACTGCACATATAGAAATAAACAACGACGTGACCGAACCTTGCCCGGACTGCCCCACAGCGTCAATACAAACAATAACCGCAACCCAGACCGTCACACTGACCGATACCGTCACCCAGACCGATACTGACACGATAACCGATACTCAAACGAGAACAATTACTGAGACCGCAACCAATACGGTAACTAACACGGAAACGGTCACCAATACCATTACTATTACTGAGACTCAGACCCAAACCATTACCGACACAATAACCAATACTGAAACTATTACAAACACTGATACGGTAACCAACACAGAGACGGTAACCAACACAGAGACGGTGACCAACACAGAGACGATTACCATTACCGACACAATAACCAATACTGAAACTATTACAAACACTGATACGGTAACCAACACAGAGACGGTAACCAACACAGAGACGGTGACCAACACAGAGACGATTACCATTACCGACAGCGACACCGAAACTGCCACCGATACCAGGACGGTAACTGATACCCAGACTGTAACGGGTACTCAAACGGTAACTGATACTCAGACAAACACCGATATACGGACTTTTACGGATACGAGTACGAATACCACTACCCAGACAGCAACTGATACGCAGACAGCGTCTATGACTGAAACCGCAACTGTTACCAACACAGCGACTGAAACCATCGTTGACACATTAACGGCAACGAGTACGGTAACTGTTACTGAAACAGAAACATTGATAGACATCGCGCCCGAGGTCGAGGCTGTATTGTCGGTGGCGCCGATTCAGCAGCCGGAATTAAAATCGACGGGCTGTCCTGCGGTTATGAATTGGGTAGCCAACGAGCTTGGTGTTGAGGCCGACCAGCTCCAGATTTATATGGATGGCGCTCTTGCGTTGTCGAGCAACGTGCAGCCCTGCGATATATGTGCCAAGCTTCAGAACACGGCCCTTGCACTGAAGGACACCGACGGCAAGCAGATTCAGGCGATGAGACAGGTGTTTGCCGGAACAGGCACACCACTTTCGCCTGAACAATTGGCAGTAATTGCGACCGCGTTACAGAACCCGAAAGAGGGGACGCCTAATGCCCTTGCGGCACAGTGGGTCGACGCACTGGACGAATACTTTGATATTTTGCACAACGACCTGAAACTGCCGATTAATGAATCGCTGGCTCTTGCGGCAAAATATGCCGCGCCGGTCATTAACGGAGATAATGTCGCAGCCGCAGCGTTCGTTCAGGCAAAATTGGCTGCTCTTGGCGGATAATTGATATTTGAAAATTCAGGGACTTGTAACCGGCGTGAGTAAGATTGTATTATTCACGCCGGTCTTTTTTGTTATGATGCAGCTTGAGGCGTTACTATTTATGTTTTTTGTTTTGTATCTTCCATGTCAGCAGGTTTCACTTCTGAAATTCTAAGGAACTCGGTTGCTGAGATTTGAATTTCGTAAAGGGTATTTAGCTTGAAATCCGAATTTAAATCAGTTTCTTTTGTCGGTTTTTGACTGCCATATTCAATTTCCTGCAAGACTACAATCTTCGAAGACAGATGTCTGTAGCATTCTTTTAGTATCTGTTTTTCGTTCTTGTTCGCGTAAGCAAAGTTGATGGCTCCATAACCGAGCGCCGTGAACTGGCCGGGCCGTTCGGCAATAATTAAAATGTTTCTGTCGTTAACTTTGTTAAGGAAATTAATACAGTGTTCGGTTGTTCGGTTTCCCTTCAGGCTGTTAATAAAACGTCCCTCCACGGCGATTGGGTGATAATAAAGAAAACATACCATTGAAATTATCAGCAGCGCTGTGCCGGACAACATTTGCGGCTTGAAGATTTTCAGTGCCACCGGGCCAAATGCAAAAACAATTGATAGTGTTATAAATAGTCTGGCCGAAGATGGATGCGTATAGTCCCCAAAAAAATGCGAGAAATATATTAAGGCAATGGCTAAAACCGCCGCAATCAGGACAAATAGAAAATAGCCGTTGTTTTTCAAGTCAACCTTTTTTCTAAGGATTTCCACAATCAGGTATATGAATATTATTATCGAGGCGATAGTAATAAAACCCGCATAAGGCAGGTAATGATTAAAGTCAATGAGGTTTTTGAAAAACAACTCCGTGTTTTTTATCATTGAGCCAAAAGAAAAAAGCGGAATTTCCGGCTGGTTTTGGTAAGCATCTGGCCTGAGCAGCCGCTGCCAGATATATGGCAGGCACAACAGGGGAGCGGCGAAAACCAGATAAGAGCATCCTTTTAGATGCTCCCACGTTATTCTTCGCCAAAGCAACGCAGGAATAAGTACGAGAAAGGCTATCGACTCGTATCGGATGTTGGAAAATACCAGCAGAGAGGCCAGAACAAAAGCCAAAGAAACCGACGAAGGATTTTTTATGAAATAATAGGTGCCTGCCATTATCAGAACAAAAAAAGCACTGTTTAAAAGGTCAAAACCGCCGGATGTTCCGAATATTGTTATAACAGGGTAAGATATAACTAATAACATTGCCGCGATGGAGGAGGCTGGGTC
>Ga0315273_10004997_pt1 | contig 16357 bp, 24 predicted proteins | sample YL17G02_0_MG_FD_205753 | JGI IMG/M metagenome (GOLD analysis project Ga0315273, IMG submission 205753) | Sediment microbial communities from Yellowstone Lake, YNP, Wyoming, USA - YL17G02_0 | ecosystem: Environmental > Aquatic > Freshwater > Lake > Sediment | place: USA: Wyoming | collected... | reverse complement strand
ACGTCGGAAAGTTCTGGACGTCGAACCGCCTTTGGCCCTGTAGATCAGGTATCCTGCGCCTGCGATGGCCCCGCCGATCATCAATGCCTTCAGCATCGGACTGATCGACGACTGCTGCTGATACATTATCGGGCTGACCTTGGCTTTTTTGTGCTTCTTCTTTTTCTTGAACAGGTTGGACAAGATGACCGCAGTTGACGCGGCGGCACTCCCGACTGCGGCTGAATCGGCGGCAGTCCACGGGGTGTCTGTTTTAGGCTGCGGAGTGGAAATGAACTTTTCGTATGCTGGCCCCATTTGAAGTAGCGGCGGCGTTTCAGTCACGGTTTTTCCTCCCTTTGGAGCGGCTGGAGAAGCTGGAGCGGTCGAAGCGGGTGAAATTAAATCTTGAACAGCTTCCGCTGTTTTTTGCCACCACGACTTTTTGCCTGCCGATGTTATGCCGCTGTCAGCGGCTGCTTCAGCAGGAGCCTGCGGAGCAACAAATCCGCCGTAGGAAGCATCCGTTCCGGGCTTGGCCCATGCGGCTGGGGCCGGAGGACCGTAAACTTGCGGCAGCTTGAGAGAGTCTGCGATGTACGCGGCGGCTTCGGCGGCATAATCTGTGCTGGATGTGTCATACGCAGGAACCTGCGGAGCAACAGCCCTCTGCTTAAGCCGCGTCAGTTCGCCGATCACGCTGTCCAGCACCCTGTTGGCCTCATTCAGCGCTTCAGGATGTGCGCGAATCTCGTCCCGCGTCCACCGCTGCAATACCTGTGACAGCCGCACCCCCGCGTTAAAGTCGGCGGCAGTGGCGGGAGGCGTATTTTTGACCTCAAACTCCAACTGCGCGGCGACGTCGCGCTTCATCAGCACCTGATCCATCAACACAGCGGCAGACACCCCGCCGTCGCCCGGATCAAGCCTTGGATACGTGATGCCCAGTCCGCGCAGCTTGATCAGGTGCTTGGTGTTGGCAACCGTGAGAAAGCTCATGCCGCGAACGCATTCGCCGACTTCAGCCTCAGTGGTGGAATCGCCTTTTCGCCCGTAATACATGGTCGTCTCCTTTACTTCGTTGCCTTGTAGATGAAGAACGCGGCGACGGCTGCGCCGACATACAGGGGCCACTTCGGCATCGGCTGTTCCGGCATCATCATCGGTTCAACGGGCTTGGTGCCGCGAACTTTACTCGGCGCTTTTTCTTTCGTTTTTCCAAGGTAATACATTTTTATCTTCTCCTTTTGGAGGCTGTTTTTCTAGCCTGTCCAGTCTTTTTGTTTTTACTCATGAACCAGATCAAGCCGCCGAGCACCGCAACCGCCGCCAGAATTCCGGCGTTCCCCGCTTCCTGCTCGCCGGGCGAAAGAAAACTCATCGGATCAAGCGCCTGCGGCAAAGACGTCGGCGTGGAAAACACGACGTTGCCGCTGGGGTCGCGGACCTCAGTACGGTCATTTTCGTAACTGTATTGATATCCCCACGGGACGGGAGACACCGCCGGACCCGGCACCGTGCGCGGAATCTGGCTCCTGATGATCGCAAGCCGCTGCGCCGGAGTCTGATGGTACAGCGTGCCGATGAGCGCAGCCAACTGCGAGTACGCGACTCCGTAATTGCGTCCGCTGATCGCAGTTGCGATGCTCAGCATCTGCGCCGGATATTGCCGATCAATCCCACGCGACCGCAGATCGGAATACATCGCAACCGAATCGTTCGGATAGTCGGGGGGATTCCAGACAAGCCCAAGGTCTGTCATCATTTAATTCCCTTTATGTGCGGCCATTTCGGCCAAACAGGCAACATCGTATCTCCCTTGCCGCGAGCATGCATCCCAGAGAATATTTTTTCTATGTTCTCGCCTTCAACAAGCAACGCCGTCACGTTTTTGCTTGTATGCCTGACGACCGGATCATCCATGTGCCGCACAGTCTGAGAAGCGAGATCGGTGACAACTTCCAGCACTCTGCCGCCGATATCGAACTTGGTGCGGACAAAGCCGCGATTGCGCTTGATGGCTTTTATGTTTTCTTTGATGGTGTCGAACGACTCGACGATGCCGGGGCCGACCCAAGCCCCTTCGGCGTGTTTTTGCAGATATGGATCGAAAGATCGCCAGTACTGGGAACGTGCGCTCATCACCAGATTCGCAGCCTCCCGCGTGTTCACAACGCTGCCTATTTCAAAAATAGGCGGCATGTATTCAGCGACCTCCTTCATCCCGGCCACAACCATCGTGTGACTGCCGAACGGTTTTGGCGCGATCTGGGTAAAAATAATCAGCGGCACTTGATCTCCCAGATCATAATCGCTTTCGACAGGCCCGACCTGCTCACGAATGGATTCTGCGTTCTGTTCCAACACGTCAGACAAGCCGTGGTCGCCAGTTGCGTGCCTGCGAATCAACTCAATTAAATCGCCACCCGCTGCGCGAACCATGTTCGCCGCCGCTGGCGTAACAAAAATCTTGTTGTGGAGAATATCAAACAGTGGAATGACTCGCCCCTCGCCTGCTCCGATGTTGTGTTCTATGGGCCTGCGCGGATTGAATTCCATGCCTGTTTCATCCTTTAATCTGGTCTGGCCGGGGGCATCGCCAGTGGGAACGAAGATCGGAATGCCGACCTGTTCGAGCACATGCTCGAAAATGATAAATCCAAGGAACTCAGGTTCTTTGTTTTCGTCAGACAGCAAATAAAAAAGCCATCTCCAATACGCGACGTCAAAACTCTCGGCTTTCCACGCCTCTGCGTCAGGCCCAATGCCAGTTTCGGAGGCGAACCTGTCAGTGAACGCTCCCAAGCCGCGTGGCGTTCCGTCCGCGAACGTTTCCCCGCTGTCAGCGGCGATCAGATTTCTAAGCACGAAATCAGGCTTCAAGGAGCCTGAAAAATCCTGATTGAAATACGGCAAATCCCTGCCGAAAATTTCAAGCATGTCAAGCCACGCTTGCTCAACCAAACCCATTTTGTCATTGTCGAGGTCGGCCAGAGCAATCAACGCCGTGGCGACTTCGGCAGGCTTAATCTCTAGCCAAGTAGCTTCCAAACGACGTCTGTACTCACCCATATTATCAGCACCAGCGAGATTCTTAAGCTCCCTTGTGATGTACCTGCTTTTCGATTCAAACGTGTCGATAATGGCGGTCATCGCGTTTTTCCAAGAGTCTCCCGAATAAACTTCGCACAGCGAAAAGCCATAACGATCATCGCGGTCATAGCAATCCATATTCATGCCGCCAGCCTTGCTCATTTCAATCCAACGCCAGATCGGCGAAGTGATGCTCTCAAGCTCTTCGTCGAAAATTTCCGTTGCGAGAGTTCGTTCTTCTCCAGCAGGCTGAAACGCATCGGTCATCTCATTTTCAAACCACTCTGCAACCCGCTCGCGAAGCTTCTCTTCAGGTTCAGTGTCGCTATGCGCCATGATCTGGATGACCTCTCTCAGACTTTTACCTGAAAGCTCAATCGTCACCCACGGTTCGTTTTTCTCGTCACGGAGGGAATAGATTTGAGACTTGCCGTCGCGCACCTTCTGCCAATAGCCGCCGCGACCGACGCAGTGATCCATCTTGTTGCCTTCAACTTCCAAATCTTTCTTGGTGTCAACCTGCTGCATCGTCCAGCCGTCTTCAAACGTATAGGAGATGTTTTCAGGCTTGGTTGGCGAATAGACGCCGCCGGGGATCAGCTTGCATTCAGCATGCCAGCGATCAGACTCGGCGACGGCCTCTTCCCAACTGAAGCGGTGAATATCTTCAGCGACGCCCTCATCGACAGACCAATCGAGTATTTGACCTACCTTGCGAACAAAATTAAAGCCTTCCGGGGTCGGCTCAAGGGAGTCGTCTCCAGTGCGATACATTAAATAAACAAAAAAACTAGGTTCGGCCAGATTGGCATTTTCAAACCAATATTTGTATTCCGAATCTTCTGGAGCGCGAAGGTGCTCAACGCGATGCTTCATCAGCACCACTTCGAGCCATTTTGTCCAAGTGTCAGCCGGAGAACCCGCGTCTAATGCTCCGATTCCATCGGCGGCGGGAAAATGCCTTCGCACAATAAAACGCGCCAGATATTTTTCACCACGGGTCGGCTCCCTTTTCTTGGGGACCAGCGCTCCGGTCATTCCCTGAAGCTCTTCGACTGTGATGGCCCTGTTCTTGCGAAATTCGTTGAACAGCTTGCCCTTCAGCGCGTTGTCTTCAACACTCTCGATGAAATTGACCACGTCCGCCGGAGCTTCGGGGAAACGCGACCAGTCGATGGGGTTGTAGGCAACTTCGTAGCTCATCAGCGGCGTCTCCGTCGCGGATTGGGTTGCAGATAAGAATCACCCAGAGTATCGCGGATCATGCGCTCATACTCTTCCTTGGTCATCTTCTTCGTATGAATTCCATGCTTTCTCGGAGGACCGCCGCCACCATGACTCGGCGCTGGCCCACTCGGCGGGATGTCCCACAACTGCGGACCCGTATCCGGCGGCGGTGGAGGACGCAACAAATCGTTGAGTTCGTCGTCGTTCATCTCTTGGACGATGCGCTCGATATTAATGTATTGACCGCCACCCGCTTCAGTTTCCCAGTATTCGTTGGCATCTTCGGACAGTTGCCTGAACAGCCCATAAATCCGGTCTTGCGGATCATTGCCGTCCAACCCATCCAAAATTTCTTCGTCTTCTTCGCTCAGATCAAAACTTTTTTTGATCTCGCGGATGAAATCTTTGCGCCCCCAATTAACCCACGCCTCCTCCTGCGCCTCGAATTCCATGTTTGAATGATGTTCTTCGTCAAGTACGGGATAATCTTTAAGCTCCAACAGATCGGCCCAAAGCTCGTCTTCAGCCGGACTGACCACAGCTAAATTGATCGCAACCGCAAAGGAGCCGTGACTGCCGCTTACGTCAATGACTCCACGGATGCTTCCATACCTTTCGAGAAACAATTTATGATTGGATACCTCGACCAGCGTGCTGTTCGCATAGTCGCCACCAGACAGAAAGTTAGGTATCAAATAACATTCATCGTCGATTACGTTCGGAATCCCTTGACCCTTGTCGAACTGACCCCATCCCGCAGAACCATCGTCCAGAATCTTAACGTTGTCTGCATACGGCGACACCGTCGCGGCTTGGCCGGAATATTCAACCAGCACCTTGTCGTAGTCGGCTTGGCTCACTTCACGGCTCCCTTCCGCGCCATTACTTCTTTCTGAGGAACACGAGGTACACCATCAGGCCCATCACGAGAAGGATGGGGGTGGTGAATTTGCCGCTGGGAACTTCTCCCATGCCGTGGGCCTTCTTGCACGGGCCGCACGGACAGTCTTTGCCGCAGCCAAGGCCGTCCATGCCCGGAACAACGTCAACGCAGCGTTCAGTCACGTTGTCGTATCCCTGCCCCGGCGGACACGTCGGAAACGTATCCTGAATCGCGTAGGGGTATGGAGCGTAATATCCGCCCCAACCTCCCCATCCGCGTCCCCCGCCATGATGCCCATGTCCGCCGCGATGTCGTCCAAGCATGTTTGTCTCCTGTTCAAAACCAAAGAAAGTCTTTTAGCGGCGACAATTCGCAGCCGGGCGATACCGTCTACCACCTTTAACCAGACGAAGCTTGGGCCGTCTGTACTTCTTGCGCTTGCCGCCACCCTTGATCACAGTGAAGTATGGGTACGCGCCGTTGCGGGTCTTGCGTTTGTAAGCACGACGATGCGCTCGTGTTACCCGGCCCCGCTTAAAGTACGAAATAGGCATTGGTTCAGCGGCCCCGCCTCTGTACCAACGCGCCCTGAGGCCACGCCCGTTGCTCCGTCTCCGGCGGGAATACTTACGCGTTCTCTTGCTGAAACACTTCGCCGCTTTGCGCTTGCCGTATTTCTTGGCAAACTTTGCACGGGTCCACAGATGTCCCCGGAACCGGATTTTCTTTGCTCGTCTGCGCTTCATGCTTCGGCCCCTTTTACGCTTTGGATTATTTCGCCCAGATCGCTCGTAAGCCTCTACGAAATGCCCGTCTTGTTCACGAATTGCTGCAGAGTCGAACTGCCTAGCAACACGCCTCGCCTCTTCTAGCGTTTTGCACCTAATCGGCGCAATCCTTTGGGGTCTGTTTTCGCCCCAGACTTCGTAATAGGTTCCAATCGAAGGCCTTGTCATGCTTCGCCCCTTTCTTAGGTTCCGCTCCAGTCCACACGATCACTCGTCAGTTCTTTGTATTCGTTAATAACACCCACAAATAGCACGTACGGAAAATGCGTTTTGACCCACTCTGTTCCGAGTTTCTGCTTCTGCTCGTCCCACTCTTTACGATCACGGGCGTACTCGGTGTCTCTTCCGCTGTAATGTGCCTGATTAGGCGGTGTTCCTAGCTCATCATAGACACGGGCCAGAAACTCTTTGTCTTCTGTATACAGGTCACTCAGATGCTGCTCGTAATAGCGCTCAAGCCACGCGTAGGCGCTGTTGTTTCCCGCTTTGCTGTTAAGGTATTTTGACAGTGCCGTAATCTTGACGCTGCTGAGATGCGGCATTTCAGTGTACAAAGCTTCGCCTTGCTCAACCGCATCCAACTGCTCAAAAATAGCATGGGCTTCGTCGCGTACCGCAAAAGCAGTGGCGACCGTTTTGCAGATGCCTTCGATCTGAAAAATTTCAAGCTTCGTCCTGCCGATCAAGCAATCCGCCGCGCGGAACAACTGGCTTGGCACCAGCCCGAATATCTGCCTGTGCAAACCGAATTCATCGGCCATGTAAATCGCATCGGCTATGGCGATGTTTACTTCTTCGGCCCACTGTGTAGAGTCCACGTCAAACCTGTCATCGGCACGCAGCAGGGACGTCCCGCAAAGTCCGGTATTATCGTGTCCGTTCCACCCTTCGAAATTATATTTGCTCGTCACCGCCGCCCACGCTGCCCGACCATGAAACTGCTTACTAGCACGTTCGTGCTCAAAAAACGCCTGAAGCTTCTCCAGAACTTCTTCAGACATGAGTTCACGCTGGCCATAGGCTATCCGCACAACGTAATACGGTGGTCTTCCGCTTTTTGTCCGGGCCACCTCGACAAACGTCTGCGCACCGCCGCTTTCGTCTATAAAACCGAACACCGTAAATTTCGAGCCTTCCAGATAGTGTGCCCCGCCCCAGCCTTCTCCCGAAAGACGTTCCTCGAACTCGCGGCGAGCAGCAGGAGTTAAAAGTTCGACGACCGTCCAATCCCCAAGCTTAAGATATACTTTAATGCCAGAACCTAATTGACGACCGGATGCCAACCCACGCGACGAGGTCATTTCCATGTAGCTCTGCATCATGTCTTGCGCGAGCTTGGAAACTTCAGCGACAGTCACGTTCGGGCGCTTAACCACGAAGGAAAAGAGATCGCCTTGGATTTCGTCGGGCGAGTTCAGGACATAAGCGGCAACGGAAGGTCGGGCACCGTAACTACGGAGCGTCACATCGAGGGGCGGATTTTCCGATGCTCCGTGTTCCACATTTCATCCTTATTGTACTTCGAATTCCTGCGAAGGAGCAGTCTCGTTGTCACAGGTCGTGCAGGGAGCTTGTCCGGGCGCATACTGCTCCAGATCGGCGATGTTCTCGAACCCGCCGTTAGTCCGACCCATGTTGCCATGCATCCCCTGCATCATCGGAGGAGGCTGCATCGGAGGAAGCTGGTTTGTCTGCGCAGTCTTCCCCCAGCGTTTTGCAATCTGATATCCGATGATCAGGCCGACTCCCAGAAAGATGAGTGTCTTGACGTTTACCATGCTGCTCAACGGTGCATGCCACGGGTTCTTTTCTCTGTTGTTCATTGACCGCATCCTTCCGTTTCAGTTCAAACCGCGTATCGAAGTCCACCATCGTTAAGCCCTTCGAATCTCAGCGAAACGACGACCGCTGTTGTCCGTCACGACGAACCGTGTGAAATATCCGGCGACTGGAGAAGTAAATTCGATTTCACCGTTAGCTAAAATCTTTGCCGGAACGTACATGTAGCCGGAGCGGCGGCGACCCATCCTGTACGTCGCCGCAGAAACTTTTTCACTAGCGCCCACGTAGACAGGCTTGAGCGAGACGCCGGGGCGCTTCGGAGTTCCGAAGGCTGGTTTGGTTACGGGCGCGGCAGAAGCAGGCGACGACTTATATAGAAGCAAGCCGCCTGCAATCAATCCAAGCACCACCCAAGCCTTTTTGCTCATTTATTCAGTCCCAATCTGATTCGCGCCGTCTCCCGCTCTTCGCCGCCAATGTATCGCACATCAGGATTGTCCAGCACCAGCGGCAAATATTCAGCCTTCACTTCATGCACAAAAGTCTTCGCCGCACGGTCATAAGCAGCCACGATGTACAGCGGCTGCTTCTTGTGCTTCTTGACAAAAAAATCATTCAGGCAGAACACTCCGGTGATGACCCCGTTCTCCCGGCTTATTCTGAGCGGCCTTTGCAGCATCACGCCGATGGGATCGTTCATGTCAATGATGATCAACTGCGCCACGTTGCCAGTGAACAAAAAGACGCCTTGGTTTTTCTTCCAGCGATTCAACTCCTTCACTGGTGTCATCCAAAGTTTTATCTTTGATTTTTTCATGACTTTTTAAAAATCAAATCCCATGCCGTTTTTATCGCCGTGCCGAACGCCATCGTCCCGATCCCGATCCACCACTTCCGGTTTTCCTTGTGGTTTTCAATGTGCTCCGCGTGCCGTTCTTCGTTCTGCTTGATGCGGTACACCAGCCCCTTTTCAGGCTCTTCAGGCGACGTAAGGAGTTTCACCGTCTTCTTGTGCTCGTCCTGCACCTCAGAAACTGTGACCCGCAGAAGCTGCGACGATCTTGCCGCCTCGCGAATCTCCATCCGCGTCTCACGGACTTCTGTCCCAAGAGCCTGCACGCTGGCGGTCACCGTGGACAGATTAGTATGCAACGCAGCCCAGCGCTGCTCTTCCTGCACACGGCGCTCTTCCTTCATGCGGTCGCGGTCTTCGGCGAGCCGCTTATTTTCTTCTTCAAGAAATGCCAGCCTGCTTATGGATTCAGTTTTTTCGCCCATGATACATCTCGCTTTCAAACAACACGGCGAATCAGGAAGCTGCCTGCGACTTCTTGTAGAGCGCGTAGCCGAGCAGACCGATCCCGCCGAGAAGCAGAATCTGCGACCACGGGACGCCTTCGCCCAGCACGGGCATGACAGGCTTGGGGTTGCACATCTTCGCCACCGGGTTGTATCCGTATTGGCATTTGGTGGACATGTAGAGTTCATTGGCCTTGTCGAGCGCCGTGATGCTCTGCTTGAACGCTTCGTCAGCCGTTATGCCCATGCCATGCATGCCAGACATGTAGTCATCGACGTATTCCGACTCTTCGACGAAGTCGTTGACCGCGCCGTCCTCTTCACCGCCGGAAACAGGCTCCTCTCCCTGATTGACGTCTTCGGGGCCAGAAGCTTCTTCGCGATAGTTTTCAGGAGGCATGGTTTCCACAACCTCTCTCGGATCAGCGTACTGATCGGCGGGGTATGCACGCGGTTCTCCCGTCTCGCCAGAGTATCCGTAGCCGCCGGAATCTCCGGCCTCCCCAGCAGGACCGCCGCCGCCAGTGAACGGCTTGTAGTCAGACGGCAACCCGCCTTCGTCAAGTGACGGTCCACCCGCGCCAGCGGCCACAGGTTCAAACCCGCCGCCGCCGGGCATCTGTTGTCCGCCGCCGCCGTAGATGTCCTGAAATCCGCCGTCCTGAAATCCGCCGGGAGGAGGCAGGCACTGCTGCGTATTCTGATCAATGCCATACTGACACTGGCTTGTCTGCGTCTGAGCCGCTTCAAGCTGGCGCTTCAAATCCTCGATGATCGCTTCGAGGCGAGCGTTTTCCTGCGCCGAAGCAAGCAGTATCTTCGTCATTTCATACCACTGCTTGATCGCCGTAAGCAGATCGTTGTAAGCGCGGCAATCTTTGCGGTTCGGATGCGCCCCGCCGTCGCAGCCCTTCGGAGCAATTGTTGTCGGCAGTTCCGGCAGCGTGAAGCCAGAAGGCACACCCGCCCCGCCGCCAGTGTCGCCTCCACTGATGTCGATGCAGGTTCCAGACGCATCATCCCAATACTGATTGGTCGTGCAATCCGCCGCCGCGCCCATTCCAATAAGTCCGGGCAAGCAACATCCAAACAAACCAGCGGTGCCTCTGACAGGTCTGCCCTTGTGCGCGAGATTTGCTTTCAACGTCGCAACTGTGGAAGAAAGCGACGCCTTTTTTCTCACCTGCGCCGGAATATCAACGTTCTTAAGCTTCGCCGTCTTCGCTCTAAACTCAGCGGCCTGACCGCCGTGCTTACGCGCATCACGTTCGACCGCAGCGGCGTCCTTGTCGGCTTTCTTCGCCGCCTTGGCTTCGTCCTGAAGCTTTTTCTTCATCGCCTTTTCGGTCTTGGCAGCTTCGCGCTTGAGGCGTGCCGCTTCTTTCTTGGCGGCTGCGGCAGTGGCATGCTGTTGCTTCTTAGCCGCTAATTTTGCCCTTCTGTCTGCCGCAGCGGCTGCTTTTTGCTCCGCAGTCAGCTTCGCGCCGAGATCGGACAGGCTGTACATGTCGGCAAGCCCGTTGATCTCGGCCATATCGCCAAGACCCATGAGTCCGCTCACGCCTCCATACACCAGATCGTCGTCGGCAAGTTCCAGTAGTCCGCTCATGTCTCTCTCCTTATTTCCCGCGCTTCTGCGCTGCTTTTAGAGTTATTAGAAACACGCCGACCAACGCCGCCGTGCTGATCAACTGCATTGTGAATTGCGCCTCAAGGTACAATTCGGTGTATTGCTTAAGCTCTTGAGCTTCCGCTTTCAATTCCTGAATGTCATCAACCGCTCCGCGTGCCGCTGATGCAATGGGAATTAATTTATCGTAAAACGCCGCCATACGACGCTGCATGTTAGCGACCCTTTCGTTTTTTGATGATCACGTACGCGAGAATTGTAAGCCCCAGCCAAACGAACGGCTCCGTCATCGTCGTCTGCGGCATCGCCGCGCCAAGCCCATGCATACGTCGCTGCGCATTAAGCGCAAGCCTGACGGCACGGCGCTGATCACGGGCAAGCTCTCTGTCTCGCCGATTAATCTGCGCGTTGCGCCAGATCAGCGCGGTCGGATCATCGCCGTGATGCTTGGCCCACGTCTCTTCCCAAGTTCCGGTCGGCTGGGAAAACGTGTCTGAGTGAGTTAAAGCTTCGTCATCGTAGTACATTTTTCACTTCGCCTTTCTGAAAACAACGTACCCGATCAATCCAAGCACAACTACCCCGCCGACCACCAGCGCGACATTCAATGCAGTGATTCGGCTGGGCTTGTAAATCCGTTCGCCACGGGCTTGCCGCTGCATAATTTCCTGCGCGGCTCGCTGCGCCTGCACCCGCGAAAGCACTCCTCCGGCTGACGCAAATGCGAGACTGATTGCATCGCCGGGAGACAGCGTTCCAGTAATCGGCGTGCCTGACGGATTTGAAACATTGGCGACAACCGTTGCAGCCGACGCAGGCCGTTTGACGTAAAAACCATTTGATTGAATAGTCCCAAAATTATTGGCGACCAATCCCTTGCTGGTTGGACTCAACGCGGCAGAGGCATTCACCAGTCCAATGACTTCATCGGACGACAGAGCACCCTGCGGCTGATCCGTCACCACAAAACCTTTAGCGTACAACTCAGCGACGAAAGGACCAAACGTCGAGCCGAAGCCAAACGGTATCTTTGCCTGCGCGTCGGCGAGAGACAGATCGGCGGACAAATCGCAAAGAGAACCGAGTCCCCAACTCATGAAGGTCCGCTCCTTCTTCGATTGACCATGATCAGCGTGAAAATCAACAGACCGCCGCCGATCAGCACCCAAGGCACGTACTCTCTGTACGATTCCAGCACAGTGTTGAACCTGCCTGCCTCTTTCGTCGCTGGCCCGAACGTTTTTTGCAACTGAGGAAGCTGCTTTGAAATTTCGTCGAAACTCTTTTGAAACCCCGGAAGCGCTTTTGAGGCTTCACGGATTTCCTTCGGCACCTTCACCTTCACCGAGATGCCTAGATCACCAAGATTTTGTTCGGTGTCGTAGTACATTATTTGCTCTTTCTTCGAGCCAAATAAATTCCGCCGCCAATGACCACAACAGCAGCCAGACCGATCAGGCCGTATTTAATCATTTTTCTTTTTTCATCGGCGGCAGCAGCCTGCTGCATCGCCAGAATCTGTTCTTTCGTCGGACCTTTAGGTGCCTTCGGCTTTTTCTGCAAAAGCTGCGCACCAACGCCCAGCACTCCGGCGAGCACCGGAAGCAAGAGCGGCAAAAATCCCATGCCTGCCTGCGCAGTCTCCACTTCGGAATTGTCTGTGCCTTCAGCGTAGTACATGCACATCCTATCGAATCAGGTTTTTGCCGAAGTATCCAATCGCCGCGCCGATCAGAGCGCCCATCGGCCTGCGACCGAACAGAAAATAACCCATCACCGCGCCGATGCCGACAGGAGCAAGCTCTCTCATCGACGACGACGACGGAGATCGCTGCCCCAGAATTGCATACGGCGAAAGCGCACGGTCTTCAGTTGTCGCGTAGACCGTGCCTTTTGTTTTCAATCTGTTCAACAAATTCTTGTATTGTGGAGCTTCACGCACGGCGCTGATCAGCGCAGCGTCAGTCGTAGGAATGGACATCCAGCGCGTTCCAGCGATAGTCGCCATCTGGTACATGAACTCAGCGACGTCGGCGGCATTCGCATTGGAAGCGTCGCTCGCCAGCGCAATCTGTGTCGCCGCCATGACGCGGTCCTGATCAGCTTTTGTCAGCATTGCCATCGCACCAATCATCGTCGCACTCCTTTAGTAGACACCCGTGCCGGAAGGATACTTCTTCCTTCCGTATGGCACATTGATCTTATTTTCCAGCACCCAATTTCGTGTCTCAGCCACAGGGTAAAACACGGCGCGGCCAAGCCGAATCACGGGCATGCCGTCGTTCTGCCAGCGATTCAATGTCATTTTGCTGATGCTGTATTCGTCCATGACCTCGTATGAGGTCCAAGCCGGAACCAGCGAATTTTCCCAAGGAACTTGCAACATACATCGAACGCTCTCCGTTACTTCAGGTAACATTTTTAACCAAATAAAAACTTAGCACAAGCGTTATTTGCGTATTTTATCCCAATTACTTTTCAAGTCTCCGTAGAGCGATTTTGACATCGCTTCCCAGCCCAGAAGCACCTTCTGTGAAATTTTCTTCTGGTCGCCGACCAACGCAAAAATCTTGATCTCGCGCTTGTCGGCGATCTCGCCAGTCACCACTGGTTCAGCGGAGATCACGATGTTTTTCTCTTCACTGATTCCGGTCTGAACCGGACGCTCGCCTTCGAGCATCGCGCTCTCTGGGTGCGTCTTGAACCACGCGGCCCGAAGCTCGTTGTACACCGATTTGGGGAGCGCGTACGCGCCAGCCATGTTGCGCGGCTCAGTGATCTGGGTTTTTTCTTTCTGGTACTTGAGCAGAATGGGTTCATCCTGCGCAATCTCGACGTAGCCACCCGCGTCAATCATGATGTGGTTCACAGTGAGTTGCTTGCCGCCATAAACGCAGCCAGTGAGATACACGCAACTTGAGAAAAATGCGAAGACGATGATCGGAGGAAGAAGCTTTGCGCCTGTCAGAGAGTCACGGTCCATGTCGTTCAACCCCGTGACCCTCTTGACCTCATCAGTTTGCTTGCCGGAAAAAAGCCACGGGAGCACGGCGCTTAGGATTCCGTAGATTATTTGGCCGACAATCCCCACAGCCTGCTCCTTGCTTATTTCGGAACGTCGGTCGGTGCCACAGTTGTTTCCGGCGCGACATCGCGAACCGCTGCGGCCTTGATCATGCTTCGTCCATTTATGTATGCGACCTTGGCGCTGGTGGACTTGACGACTCCCAGAACAGTTCCGATTGCGCCGATGACCAAAAGAGCGATCTGCACGAACTTGTTCTGCTTCAGAGGCTCCGGCAACATGTTCACCATGTCCAGAATCTGCGGCAGGATCGCCGTGGTCATTCCAACTATCGCCCAGACTTTGCCAGATGCGCTGGCTTCGGTCATCGCGGCGTGTTCCGATGTCAATTCACCGGACTGCAACGCTCGCGCTGCCACTGTTTCGTCGGCCATTGGATCACCTCCTAAAAAGGGGTAGTCGTTACCGCTTTCCGGTAATATACCTGTATCCGATGTACGCCGCAACGGCGTACAGCGCCACAGTGCCCAGCGACATTGACGCGCCCTCCGCGCCCAGACCGGACAGGCTCAACGATGTGAAGCCCCACTTCTTTTTCAGCCTGTTGAATTTACGCAACCAACCGCGACGCAGTCTGTCGTACACCTTGAGCCTCTTCGGATCAGTCTCCCCAGCAAAATTAGCGTCAAGCTGCTGAACCCATCGCACCAGTTCACGGGCCTGCCACGGAATAGTTTCACTGCCGCCGCTTGAAAAAACAGTGCCTCCACCAGTGGCAGGTGTCACCGGATGCGTGTTGAGATAACGCTCCACGCACATCGGCTTGTCGGCTGTCGTGTACATCGCGCACGCGACCTCTGCTTCTTCCAGTCTGGTAGACATCGGATCGCCTCCTATCTAGGGTTGTTCTTTCACATCTTCTACAGGAGGCGTAAAAACTAATCCGCCCTCCCACGTCCAGCCCGGCCCGACTGGAATATCCGGCGCACTGCCGACGCCCACATTTATGATCTCAGCCCACTGATCTTTCCACGCGGCAGGCGCGTTGTCAATAAATTCCTGATCAGCCTTTATGACATCGGCGACAACATTGTTGCTGCCAACCAGCGCGAAAACCATGTTGCCCCCTTAAAATCCGTTGACGTACTTAATCACCATTTCACCAGCCGAACCCGCTCCCCCGGCCCGGCCAGCCCCGCCGCTTCCGCCCGTGGTGGAGCCGCCGCCACCGCCGCCGCCGCCGTTTCCGCCAGAACCACCCTTGCCGTTTGTCCCAGCCACTCCGGTTGCGCCAGCCTGCCCAGCCCCGCCAGCACCAGCGCCATTTCCGGCCCCGCCGTTCGAGACGGTGCCGACTTTGGGAATTGGATCGGCAGGCGTGCCGCCCAACGGAACACCGGAACCGTCAACACCCTGATCGGTCGGCCCCGTGGTGCCGCCAGCACCACCCCCGCCGCCGCCGCCCCAAGTAACTGTCGAAAATGCACCACCCGTGCCAGCCGCGCCGTCGCCCACTGTTGCCGATCCAGTCCCAAACACGGCGTCGACGACTGCGCTGCTTCCGGTGGCCGAGACTCCGTTGTTAGAGGCGATTCCGCCACCGTTTCCGGCTGCGAGTCCCGCGAGTCCCGCTGGCTGGTTCGAGTTCGCGCCAAAATAACCAGCGCCAACGGCACCGCCAGTTCCGCTGGTAGTTCCACCAGCCGCCAGAACTCCGGGCGAGCCGAGAACGCCAAGACCGCCGCCCCCGCCGCCAGCAGGCGTGTTTCCGCCAGCGCCAGTTCCCCGCGCAAACGTCACGGACAAAGTTGGATTAAGAATACCACCCACGATCCGGGTAAATCCACCAGCAGCGCCAGCCGTCCCGCTCGTTGCGGCGGTAGGAGCGCCCACAGCGCCCACGCCACCAGCGCCACCAGCGCCAGCCGCGCCACCAGCGCCAATCGTGATGGTCATTATGTCGTTAGGAACGACGCTGATCACGATGGACGCGAACGTGGCAACTCCACCAGCACCGCCGCCGCCGCCGCCTTTTCCGCCGCCGCCAGAAACACCGTTGCCGAATCCGCCGCCGCCGCCGCCGCTGCCGCCGCCGCCACCAGAACCGGGACGGCCATAAACAGTAACATTCGTCACGTCAGGAGGCACCACCCATGTGCCGGAGCCGCTGAACAGCACTGTCGTCGAAAGGTTTTTGTCAAAACTCATAATTTTCCCAACTAGATGATGAACCAGTTCGTGCCGTCCGACTGCACTGAAACCGCAACGTACTGCACGGTGATCACCTGCGTAGCCGCCCCGTCGATGGTCCCGCCAGCCGATGCAATCGTAATGGTATCCGCCAACGGTGCATTTATTTTTTTAATTTCAAAGACGCGCCCACTGCGCCCGACCGCAGTAGGAAGAGTAATCGTGATCGGAGTCGCGGCAGGAGCGTCCGCCAAAATGGTGAAGTCGCTGTCCGTTATGCTGTAATTTGCGGTCTTGGTTGCACTTCCCAGCACAAGACCGCCGCCGCCGCCAGCCGTGGTCGAAACGATGGTGAAATAATTTGTGCCGTCGCTGATCACAAACACCGCGCCATACTGCGCGGAGATGACGACAGACCCCGCACCATCAATGGTGCCGCCAGCAGTGTTGACCGTCACAGT
>Ga0315273_10004996_pt1 | contig 16358 bp, 15 predicted proteins | sample YL17G02_0_MG_FD_205753 | JGI IMG/M metagenome (GOLD analysis project Ga0315273, IMG submission 205753) | Sediment microbial communities from Yellowstone Lake, YNP, Wyoming, USA - YL17G02_0 | ecosystem: Environmental > Aquatic > Freshwater > Lake > Sediment | place: USA: Wyoming | collected... | reverse complement strand
GTGTGCCTGGATCTCCGCCACATCCCCGATCTCGGTGACATCGACGTCGGCGAGCTCGAACGGGCCGAGGAGCAGGCCGGCGTCGAGATCGACGGGCACATCGTCCTCCTCTGTACGGGGTTCCACGAGCGCCACTGGCCCAACCCCGAGGTGGTGACGATGAACCCCGGATTGACCATGGATGCCAGCCACTGGCTCGCCGACCGCTCGCGGGTGCACGGCGTGGAGGGCCCTTCGACGGACAAGGCAGGGACGAAGGGGTTTCCGAATCACCGCGTCTGCCGCGACCGGGGGATGGTGCACTACGAGTGGCTCGTCAATCTCGAGCAGCTCCTCGGCAAGGGGGAGTTCCAGTTCACGGGCTACCCGCTGAAGTGGCTCGGTGGGACGGGCTCACCCGTACGCGCTGTCGCCGAGCTCGCTGCGTGAGCCGGGCGGCCCTGTAGGAGGGCGCCGTGGACCTGCGTGACTATACGACGTGCGACGCTGTCGGTCTTGCAGCGCTCGTCCGCTCGTCCGAGGTGTCGGCCGCCGAAGTCGAGGAGGCTGCCCGGCGCGCGATCGACTCGGTCGACCCGGTGCTCGGGGCGACGGTCGGCCGGCTGTTCGAGCCTGCGCTCGAGGCAAGCGGCGACGGGCCGCTCGCCGGCGTGCCGTTTGCGATGAAGGAGGTGGGTGCCCATCTCGCAGGGCAGGTCACCCAGCTCGGCAGCCGCTGGACCGGAGGCGGAGTCACAGGCGCTGCAGACACGCATTTTGGCCAGCGCGTCCGCGTTGCAGGGTTGTGCGTGATCGCCCGGACGCGGGCGCCCGAGTTCGCCTTCAATGCCACGACGGAGCCGCTCGCACACGGGCCAACGCGCAACCCGTGGGACCTCGAGCGCAGCGTCGGCGGCTCGAGCGGCGGCGCGGCGGCACTCGTCGCGGCCCGGGCGCTCCCGATCGCCCACGCAACGGACGGCGGCGGCTCGATTCGCATTCCTGCTTCGCTCTGCGGGATCGTGGGCTTGAAGCCGACGCGGTCGCGGATTCCCGTCGGCCCGGGACTGTGGGAGGGTCTGCACGGAATGGCCCACGATTTCGTCCTCTGCCGCACGGTGCGCGACGCGGCGGCGGCGCTGGACGCCATGCACGGGCCGGGCCCGGGCGACAAGTACGTCATTCCGCCGCCGGCACGACCCTACGCGGAGGACGTGGGCGCCGAGCCGGGCCGCGTGCGTGTTCGCTGGGCGACCAACGCCTGGTCGGGCGCGCGGGTCGCACCCGAGTGCCGCGCTGCCGTGGAGGCGACGGCACGTGCGCTGGAGGGACTCGGCCACGACGTCGAGGCCGGTACGCCGGCAATCGATCCCGACGTTCTCCACCGCGCGCTCGTCACGACCTGGGCCGCGGGGCTGGCTCAGCGGGCGGCCGTGCTCGAGCGCGAGCTCGGAACGCCTCCATCTCTCGACACGGTCGAGGCGTGCACGCTCGCCATGCTTCGTCACGGTGCAACGATCTCGGCCGTCGAGCTGCTCGACGGCTACGGCGACTGCAACGCAATCGGGCGCTCGATCGGGACGTTCTTCGAGAACGCCGACGTTCTCCTGCTGCCTTCGGTGGCCAGGCCTCCGTGGAAGCTCGGCGAGCTCGACCAGGACGACCGGTCGCTCGACGGTGACGCCTGGGTCCGGAAGCTGCTCTCGGATTACGCTCCGTTCACCGCGATGTTCAACATCACCGGCCAGCCGGCGATCAGCCTGCCGCTCGCCTGGAGCGACGGTGACCTGCCGATCGGTGTGCAGCTCGTCGGGCGCTACGGCGACGAGGCGACGCTGCTCCGCCTTGCATCGCAGCTGGAGCAGATCTTCCCGTGGGCGGCCCGGATCCCGCCCACGACCGCAGGCTGAAGCAAGCGCGGGGAACGGCTACGACCGTCCCGGCCGCGCGGCGCGATCGAATGCGCTGAGTGACGCGCGCAGACGCTCGGCGTCGAGGTCGCAGCCGATGAAGACGAGCCGCGACCGCCGATCCTCGTCGGGCCACCCGTCGAGGTGCACCGGCGGATGGACAGCGTGCTGGACGCAGTTGACGAGCACGGGGCCGTCGCCGCCGACGTTCAGGAACCCCTTCACGCGGAGAAGGTCCTGGCCGCGTGCCTGCAGGAGCATGGTCAGCCAGAGGCCAAACGCCGTCCAGTCGACCTCGTCGAGGAACAGCACGCACGAGCGCACGTCGTGGTCGAGCTCGCGGTGTCCGGGGCCGGGCACGAGATCGAGGTCGCGTGGATCGCGCGTCGCACCGTCGAAGAGCCAGTCGGGCTCGACCTCACCGAACGTTGCCGCGCGAGTGTGCGCCGTGGGGTTCAGGCGCGCCAGCTGTTCTTCCAGGTTCGCACATCCCCCCGTGGCGGCGATGTCGGCCTTCGTGATCACGAGTCGGTCGGCGACCGCGACCTGCTTGACGGACTCGGGGCCGTTGAGCCCGTGGACGCCGTCTACGGTGGCGACGACGCTCTCGAGCTCATAGTGGTTCCGCACGACCGGATCCGAGAGGAGGGTCATGACGATCGGCGTCGGGTCCGCGACCCCCGTCGTCTCGATGACGACGCGGCCGAAGTGCGGCACCTCCCCGGCATCGCGACGATCGAGCAGGTCGCGCAGCTCGTCGACGAGGTCGCCGCGGAGCACGCAGCAGACGCATCCGCTCGCGAGCAGCACCGTGCGCTCGTCGACCCGGCGCAACAGGTGGTGGTCGATCCCGATCTCGCCGAGCTCGTTCACGATCACGGCCGTCTCGCCCATGTCGGGGCGCTCGAGCAGCCGGGAGATGAGGGTCGTCTTGCCGCTGCCGAGGAAGCCGGTGACGAGGACGACCGGCGTCTTCACCGGCTCAGCTCCGCGACAAGAGCGGCGTCGAGCGGGTCGAGTGGCCGGCCCAGCAGTCGTTCGGCTTCGCTCCAGACGGCGCCGATGTCCTGGACGACGGCCGAGGCGCCCTTGCGATCGCGGAGGACGTAGACCGACCCCGCCCAGTCATGGAGCGAAAGTCCGAAATGGCCGAGCACACGGTCGAGGAGCGCCGCGCGGAACATCCGGGCCCGCCGTCCTCCGTCCTGCTCGGCCCAGTGCTGGTTCAGGATGACACCGCAGAGCGCACACACTAGAGTCGCGTTGTAGCAGCACCGGCTCTCGAAGCACCGACAACGGAGGTTGTGATGGCCAAGGAGATTCTCGTCGCATATGGCGTCGACGTGGACGCGGTCGCTGGCTGGCTCGGCTCGTACGGGGGTGAGAACTCCCCCGACGACATCTCGCGAGGGCTGTTCGCCGGCGAGGTGGGCACACCCCGTCTGCTCGACCTCTTCGCCCGGCACGACCTCAAGACGACATGGTTCATCCCCGGGCACTCGATCGAGACCTTCCCGACGGAGACCCAGCTGGTCGTCGACGGCGGCCACGAGATCGGCATCCACGGGTACTCCCACGAGAACCCGATCGCGATGACCCGTGAGCAGGAGACCGCGATCCTCGACAAGTGCATCGGCCTCGTGGAACAGGTGTCGGGACGACGGCCTACCGGCTACGTGGCGCCGTGGTGGGAGTTCTCGAACGTCACCAACGAATTGCTCCTCGAGCGCGGGATCAAGTACGACCACTCGCTCATGCACAAGGACTTTCACCCCTACTACGTGCGCGTCGGCGACTCGTGGACGAAGATCGACTACGCCAAGCAGGCCGAGGAGTGGATGGTGCCGCTCCAGCGGGGCGAGGAGACCGACCTGATCGAGATCCCCGCCAGCTGGTACCTCGACGACCTGCCGCCGATGATGTTCATCAAGGGGGCTCCGAACAGCCACGGCTTCGTGAACCCGCGCCACCTCGAGGAGATCTGGATCGACCAGTTCGACTGGGTGTACCGCGAGTACGACTATGCCGTCTTCACGATGACGATCCACCCCGACGTGAGCGGCCGGCCGCAGGTTCTGTTGATGCACGAGCGGATCATCGAGCACATCAACAAGCACGACGGCGTGCGTTGGGCGACCTTCGACGAGATCGCCGACGACTTCGCGAAGAGGTCACCGAGGCAGAAGTAAGCGGTGCGCCGCTGCTCCGGGGAGGGCGAGCCTTCCCCGGAGCGCTCGCGCCAGGCCGGGCCAAGCCTCTACTGTGCGTCCCAGGTTCCCGCCGCGTCCTGCATCCGGCGCCATTCCCGGGCGACGTCGAGATGATGTGCGAACCAGACGTCCGGGAAGCCCTTGATCCAGCGGATCAGCTCGTCGAGCATGGCGATGCGCGGGTGGCGACCGATGCAGAAGGGGTGGACGACGAGGAGGAAGCACCCGCCGACCCTGTAGGAGCCCTCGAACTCCGCCTTCCAGATCTCGAGCACCTGCGAGGGCGTCGCCATTCCCGACATGTAGGGGAAGAAACTGAAGAGAAAATAGGGAGCATCGTCGAGCTCCCAGCTCACCGGCAGCTCGACGAAGTCGCGCAGGCGGCCGCCGACCAGGGGTACCCGGGGTCGGTAGGGCTCGTCGTGACCGAACAGGCTCGAGTCGTATTCGAAGCCGAGCTCCTCGAGTAGATCGGCGGTGTTCGGCCCCAGAGCGAACGGCGGTGAGCGGTTTCCGCGGGGCGTGGCGGCGAACGTCTCCTCGAGCTTGGCGATGCCGCGTTTCATCAACTCTCGCTCTTCGGCGATCGGGATCTCGAGCACGCTCTCGTGGAAGTACCCGTGGTAGCCGACCTCGTGGACGGCTCGCTCGGCAATGTCACGGCAGCTATCGGGATGTTCGTCCGCGACCTGCCCCGGCACCATGAATGTGGCCGGCAACTCGTGGCGGTCGAGGAGCTCGAGGATGCGCGGTAGGCCGGCGCGAATGTCGTAGTCTCCTCGCGAGAGCGGGCTGGGTGTCGCTAGCTTGAAGGTCCCGCTCCAGAGCGACTCAGCGTCGAAGTCGACGGAGATGGTGACTGCGCTTCGGTAGCGCCCCTTCCACACATCGCACTTCTAACCCAGCGTCGGGAGATAATCAAGGGTATGTCCGAAATCTGCCGTCTCACGGCGCGAGAGATCCTTGCCGGCTATGCGGCGGGTGACCTCTCGCCCGTGGAGGTGGTCGAGGCGTTCGCCGAGCGGATCACGTCGGTGGATGCGACCGTCGGAGCCTTCACGACGCTCTGCCTCGAGCGGGCGCAGAACGAAGCACGCGCCACCGAGCGGGGTGAGCGGAAGGGACAGCTCGCCGGCCTTCCGTTCGGGGTCAAGGATCTGTTCGACACGGAGGGCGTGCGTACGACCTATGGCTCACCGATGTTCGCTGAGCATGTGCCGACGCGCGACGCGGAGGCCGTCCGCCGGGCTCGTGCAGCGGGGGCTATCTTGCTCGGGAAGACGCAGACGCACGAGTTCGCCTGGGGCATCACGTCGGTGAACGAGCTGATGGGCTCCACACGAAACCCCTGGGGGCTGGACCGGATGTCGGGCGGGTCGAGTGGAGGCTCGGCCGTCGCGCTTGCCATGGACGAGATACCGCTCGCGCTCGGCAGCGACACGGGCGGCTCGATTCGAGTGCCTTCGGGATTCTGCGGCACGGTCGGACTGAAGACGACCTACGGGCGGGTCAGCCTCGCGGGCGCCTGGCCGCTCGCCCACTCACTCGACCACCCGGGGCCGATGGCTCGTACCCCGGCGGATGTCGCCCTGCTGCTGGAAGTCGTCGCAGGCCTCGACCCGGCAGACCCGTCGACCGAGGACGTGCCTCTCGGTGACATCGAGGGCGAGCTCCACCGTGGTTTCGCCGGACTCGTGGTGGGGGTTTGCCCCGACCTCCATCTCGTGCCGCCCACAGCCGATGTGCAGGCCGTCTTCGACGCCACGGTGAAGGCTGTCGAGAATGCCGGTGCGGACGTCGTCGAGGTCTCCTTGCCTGAGGCGGAGCTCATCTACCCCGCCTTTGGCGTCATTCAGCGCTCGGAGGCGCTCGACAGCCACCGCAGCGCCGGTCTCTATCCCGCACGCCGCGACGAGTACGGAGCCGATGTGCTCGGCCGGCTCGAGCTTGCAGAGCAGGAGACGCTGGAGCGCTACCTTCACGCGTCGGCCGACCGTCAGCGCGTGCGCGCCGGCTTCTCGCGTCTCTTCCGCTCCTGCGATGTGCTCCTCACGCCCACGAGCGCCGGCTCGCCCCTCCGGATCGGCGAGGAGAGCACGGTTCACCACGGCCGCGAGGTCGACCTCCGCGAACTGGTGATGACGTACACGACACCTCAGGACCTGGTCGGCTTGCCTGCCTGCGCGGTTCGCGCGGGGTTCGACGCGCTCGACCTACCGGTGGGCGTGCAGTTCAGCGGACCACCATGGAGCGAACCGCGCGTGCTTCGCGCCGCGCAGGGCCTCTACGAGGCGACACCCGAACTGCAGGCCCGGCGGCCCCGCCTGTAGCGCTTTCGATCTGACGACTAGTGCGGCGTCCCACACGACGCCGGCGTGCACGACCTGCCGGATGCCCACGACGACCTGGTCGTTGGCGTTACCGCGGCCGGTGCACTCGAGTGCACTTCGCACGCCGCGTCCTCCGGCCTCGGGGGTCGAGGCACCCTGGGTACTCGCCGTGGCGCCGGCGAACACTTTGGTCAGGCCGACGAGGTCGAGCCCGGACGGCGCTCACCGAGGGTATCCGCCTGAACGTCGCAGCCTGCGCGAGCCAGCCTCTTGGTCTAGGGTCGGGCGAAGTCGACTCGCGTGAGCCTCGTGGTGTAGATCTCCTCGCCCAGTGTCTGCACGTCGCGAGCATCCGTCCAGATCGGATGGGCCACGCCGTTTGCTACCGCGAGGCCCTGGTAGTAGCCGTACTCCCGCCCGCCGGGCTGTGACTCGTCCGAAGGCGCCGTCGCCGCCTTGACCGGTCGGGCCCAACTCGTCCCGCCGTTCCGTGAGACGCTGCACGAGTAGTGGACCTTCGTGTTCGCCGGATCGCCGGCCGTGTCGTAGAAGCATAGCCAGACCGCACCATTGGACTGATCGACTGCGGACTGCGGCCAGAACTGATCTGAGGCCCGGCCTGAGAGCGACCGTGCGACGATGCGGTGGTGTCCCAGTAGCGGAAGTCCTGCGATCGGTTTCAGGTTGCTGTCGAAGGTCGTGAGCGCGGTCCCCTTGTCGCCGTTGTAATCGGTCCCTGTGTAGCTGACGTAGACCCGCCCCGAGAACCTGCCGCCCGAGGTATCGACGGTGACATTCGGATTGGCCTGGATGCACGACCGCGGCTCGGCCCGGACGACGATCCCGATGCCGCAGTGCGGAATGGCGATGACGATGAATGCAGCCGCCTTCACCTCAGGAGAGAAGTGGGCACCCCCGTCTGTCGAGCGTGCGATCTGGACGGAGTATCGCGATGAATCCGTCCAGCCCACGTAGAGGGTGCCGTTCCTGGCTACCGCGATGCTCGCATAGTTGAGCTCGTCACCGGCGCGGTTGACCTTGGCCGGACGTGACCAGGTCAGCCCTTGGTCGTCGGAGTGGCTGATCATGATCGAGTAGACGACCCTTCGGGAGAGACGAGACCAGGCAACGTAGACGCGGTTCCGGTGCGGGCTCACAGGCGACGTATCGACGGCGATCGCGGGCTTGTCGTCGAGGCGGGAGCGCCCGAGTGGCGCGACAAGGATCGGCGCTGACCAGGCTGCCGCGGGCCCCGCCCGCGTGACCACGAACACGCGCGAGGCAGCGTCGCTCGTACAGGGGGCCGAGCGATCGAACGAGAAGTATTGCCGGCCCGACCGGTCGATCGCGACACCCGGGTCGGACGGACACGACAAGAGCATGTCAGCGACGGGCGGGGTCAGCGTCTCGGTGCCCCACGTCAGACCGCCGTCGGTTGAGCTGTAGACGCGCTCGGCGCCCTCGAGAAGGCTGTTCGACCCCGCGAGCAGGATCCGATCGTCGCGCGGGTCGACGGCGATCGTCGCGTTCGTCTGCGGACCGGGGAGATTCGAGATGTTCCGCTCGGCACTCTGTCTGCTTCGGATTCCTGCGGCCGCGTGCCCCACCACGAGGCACACGACGATCAGCGCGGCGATGACAGAAAGCCGCCCTCGCATCGCTCTACGAGCACTCTGCCGCGAGCGTTGCCCGCGCGTCGAGGCCTGCACCGAGCGCGAGCTGGAGCACGATCGCCTCGGCGCCCGTCTCGAGCGAATGCCGGACGAAGCGACCGTCGCTCCCGGCGAACAGGCGGTGCAAGTCGACAAACGCAAGCCGTTCCGGCACGGGAAGCGTTGGAGCGCGCACCGGTTGCCGTCGCACCGAGACGACGTCCACGTCGACGTGGCCAATCGCGCCATAGCCGGGGGAGTCGAATGCATTCACGGCGCTCGTGGCCACCCGGATCGCGTCGCGTAGGTTCCACGGCCCGTCGGCATCGGGCTCGTCGGCCCCCCGCTGCGCCCCCGTTAGGACGACCGGCGTGCCCGACCCGAGCAGCCGGTCGATGAGGTAGACGCTCTCCTCCATGGTGTCGGTGCCATGCGTCACGACCACACCGCGGACCTCGGGCCGCTCGGCCTGCCGCACGACCTGCCGAGCGAGCGACAACGCCAGCTCCCCGTGCACGGCGAAGCTCGGCACGCGTACGAAGTCGTCAAGCTCGACCGGAGGCGCTTCGGTCCAGCCGATCATCTCCACCAGCTCGTCACCGGAGACAAGGGGGACGAGCTTCCCCGTGCCGGCTTCCGGGCGCATGGCAATGGTCCCACCGGTCGAGACAACTACGACCGTCGATTTCATCGAAGCCGATGCGCTAGCCAAGGGCTATGGTGCGAGGCCGCTTGCCCGGGCCGCCGCCTCGGCGTCGATCTCCCCCTCGAGCCCGAGCTCCTCCTCCACCCTCTCGACGCGACTTCCACGCACGCGCAGCCGGAGCGTCACGATGACGAGAACGCTGAAGATGAGCCCGAGCGAGAAGAGCGTGGTCGCGGTCCCGAGCGCGTAGAGGTCCGGCCGGATCGCCGACGCCTGGATCAGGCCGACGATCTGGAGCGGCAACGTGTTGTCGAGCACGAGCAGCACCGTGCGGTCGAAGTCGTTCCAGGTCAGTGTGAACCCGAACAGCGCCGCGCCGAAGATGCCCGTCCAGACGAGCGGTAACGTCACTTCACGGAACGTCGTGGTGGCGTTCGCGCCGAGGTCGCGAGCGGCCTCCTCGACATGGTCGTCGTAGCGGTTCCAGACGGCGAGCATCACGAGGAATCCGAAGGGGATGCCCCACACCGTGTTCGCCCCGAGCGCCGACCACCAGAGCGAGGTCTCGATGCCCATAGCCTTCCAGAGCAGCTGCGTGCCGAGGCCGAGCAGGAACCCCGGCGTCATCAGCGCGAGCATGATCAGGTAGAACGCCACTCCGTCACCGCGGAACCGCCGCCGGAAGGCCATCGAGAGCGTGAACGCCAGGAAAGCGACGATCGCGCCGGCGGCCAGGCTGACCCACAGCGAGCGCTGGCCCGCCGCGCGGATGTCCCCGGCGTGGGTATAGACGCCGCCGACCTTCGTCTGGAAGATCGACCGCCACCAGTCGATGCCGGCCGGGCCGCGGAACGGGAACGTCACGCCGCCGTAGTAGCCCTGGAACGAGAGGATCGCCATCAGGATCATCGGCGCATAGAGGAAAACCAGGAAGATCGCGAAGTAGGTGCCGAGACCCCATTTCGCCCAGTCTCGGCGATGCTTCAGCTCGCGCGTGACGACCCGATCCTGGGGCCTCCCCGTTGCCGCTTCGGGAGCCGTCGTCATCTCAGATGTCCTCGCGGAGGTTGGCGAACCGCGTGATGCCGAACACGCCGAGGACCAGCACGAAGACCAGAAGCACAGCGGACGCGGCCCCTTGCGGGTACTGGATCCCGAGGACCTGCGTCTGGATGAACGTGCCGACGGAGGAGACCGCCCCCTGGCCGATCACAGATACGGTCCCGTACTCGCCCATCGTGAGGACGAAGATGAAGATCGAGCCGATCACGATGCCGGGCATCGTCTGAGGCAGGATTACCTCCCTGAACGTCTGCCACCCGTTGCCGCCGAGATCCCGCGCGGCCTCGACAGCGGAGCGATCGACCTGCGCCAGCGAGAAGAAGATCGGCGTGATCATGAAGAGGATGTAGAGCTGGATCATCGCGAGCCGCACCGAGAGCGTCGAGAAGCCGAACGCATCCACCGGCTGGCTGACGATGTGCACCTTGAGCAGGAACTGGTTCAGCGCGCCTTCGCGGCCCATCAGCGGATAGGCCCAGGCGACGGATCGCGTGAGGAAGCTCGTCCAGAACGGGGCGAGGGCGATGATGAAGAGCGCAATCTGGTTCTGCAGCTTCTCGACCTTCAGCGCGAGGAAGTAGGCCACGGGGAAGCCGAACACGAGGCAGGCGACGACAGCGATCACGGACGTCTCGAACGAGGTCAGCATGTTGTGCCAGTAGGAGTTGTCGAGGCTGAAGGGGTGCAGGAGCGCGCCGTAGTTCGCGCCCGTCCACTCGCGGACGAAGCCGGTATCGGTGCGCGTCCAGAAGCTGACAAGCACGATGAAGGTGAGCGGGGCCACTAGGTAGAAGGCCAGCCACAGGAACCCCGGCAACCCCCAGGCGAGAGTCACCCACCCGCCTCCTCGTCGACCGCGAACCTCTCCCAGCGCGCGCTCGTACGCGATCGTGTCTTCGACCTGCTCGGCTTCCTCGATCTCGGCGACGTCGAGATGCGGCTCAGGCGGATAGGAGCTGGACATCCTCCTCCTCCCAGGAGATCCTGATCCGGGCGCCCTCCCGGCCCCGGAACTCCGGGTAGCGCTCGCCCGGGACCTTCGCGAGTAGCCGCTCGCCGCCCGCGGTGAGGTGGAGCTTCACGAGGTCGCCGAGGAACTCGACGAAGACGATCTCGCAGTCAGCCGAGTTCACCTCTGCAGCCCGTGCGCTGTCGCCGATCTGCACGACCGCGGCCCTGATCGAGACCTGAGCCGTATCGCCGACTGCAGGCTCGCCGCCCGGCACCGTTAGGCTCGCACGCAAGCCGTGCTCGTCCTCGACGACCAGGCGGCTGCCCGCGCGCTCGACAACCTTGCCGGAGATGATGTTGTTGTCGCCCATGAAGCGTGCGACAAGCTCAGTCGCCGGCCTGGTCGCGATCGTCAGCGGATCGGCGATCTGCTGGATGCGGGCGTCGTTCATGACAACGATCCGGTCGGCCATCGAGAGGGACTCTTCCTGGTTGTGCGTGACGTGAATGAACATCAGCCCCAGCTGGCGCTGGAGGTTGCGCAGCTCGACGCGCATGCGCAGCTGGAGCAGCCGGTCGAGGTCGCCGAGCGGCTCGTCGAGGAGGAGCGCCTTCGGCTTCGTCACGAGCACGCGAGCGAGGGCCACGCGCTGCTGCTGGCCGCCCGAGAGGGCGCTGGGCTTCCGGCCGGCGAGCTCGGTGAGTCCGACCACCTCCAGGGCCTCCATGGCGAGCTTCCGACGCTCGTCTTTCCCAACCTTGTTCATCTTGAGCCCGAAGGACACGTTGTCGAGCACAGTCCGGTGCGGGAAGAGGGCGAAGTGCTGAAACACGGTCGTCGTCGGCCGCTTGTGCGGCGGCAGGTCGACGAGGGACTGCCCGTCGAGGACGATGTCGCCCCCGGTCGGATACTCATGCCCGCCGATCATCCGTAGCGTCGTCGTCTTGCCGCAACCGGACGGGCCGAGCAGCACGACGTACTCGCCGTGGTCGACGTGCAGGTTGACATCGTCGACGGCAACGGTGCCGCCGGCGAACTCCTTCGTCAGGTGGATTAGGTCAAGACCTGATCCTGACACAGAGCCCTGTGCATCAGAGGGGGCGGCGGTTGCCGCCCCCTCTGATGACGCGATGACGTCCTCCGGCATGAAGCGCTACGCGGAGAGGAAGTCGTTCCAGCGCTTGATCTGATAAACGCTGTTCGTGAAGTAGGAGTTCCACGACGAGTACTTGCCGATGCGCTGGCCGAACGCGCCACCGTCGCGGATGCTCCCCTGCTTGATGTCGCCGACCTTGCCGGTGATCCCGGGCAAGTCGCGGGCGGCGCGTTTGCCGTTGTACCAGAAGTCGTGCTCGTCGACCGTGAACGGGATGCCGCCGGCCGGGTTCGCCTGGCCGTACTTGGCGATCCAGCTGCGCAGCGTCGGGCCGTTGCCGATGTAGTAGCCCTGGCGCATGATCGTCGCGCCGAGCCACCCGTTGTACATCCAGTTCAGGTAGTCGTAGCAGGCCTGCAGCTTCTCGGGGTCTTTCGCGACGTGGGCCGCGATGCCGTTCGAGCTGCACCAGCCGCGGAAGCCCGTGGGCGGAGCCGCGTACTTGACGTTGATGCCCTGCGCAACGAGCAGCGCTACGGCCGGCGACCACATCGACTCGACGACGACCTCCTTCGAGGCCATCAGGTTGACCGACTCGTTGAAGTTCGCCCAGTAGGCCCGGAACTGTCCGGCCTTCTTGTACGCGGTGGCGACCTTTACGACGCGATCGATCTCTTTGACCGTCATGTTGCCCATGTCGGCGGGCTTGAAGATCCCGAGCGCCTTGAGCGCGTTGCCGATGTCCTGCATCACGATGCCGGGGTCCTTCAGCAGCGCGACCTTGCCCTGCCACTTCTTGTTGAGGAGCTCCTCCCAGCCGACCTGGTTCGGCTGCTTGTTGATGACGTCGGCGTTGTAGCCGATCGAGTCGGCGTTGAAGTGCGCCGGCGTGCCGACGATGTAGCGCGGCATCGGCTTGCCGGAGTACGGCTTGCCGGTCGTCTCGTCGATCCACTGCACGATGTCCTTGTTGGACCTCGGGCTCTCCTTGGAGAGCGGCAGGCCAGTCGTGCCCTTCTTGAGGAAGAGCGCCCTGAAAGGCGCGTCGCCGTCGCCGTAGGTCTGGGTCTTGGAGTTCGGGTTGGTCTTTCCCCAGGCGAATAGCTTGTAGAGCTGAGGCCAGGCGGTGATCCTCTTCGTGTCGATCGGTATCAGGTTTCCGGCCGCCCAGACCTGGATGTCCTGGTAGTTGTAGCCGCCGAAGATGTCGAACGTCTCCGGCGCCGTGATCGCCTTCTGCGCCTCGGTGACCGGGTCAGTCGCGGTCAACGCGACGTCGAAGCCGAGGTCCTGCTTGATCCGCTGGGCGACCTCGGGTGTCGGGAACTCGACGCCGAGCGTGATCACCCGCAGAGTGCCGGTGAACTTGCCGGTCTTGGACGTGGCAGCGGCAGCGGAGCCAGCCAGACTGCCGAGCCCACCCAGCCCGGCGGCAGCCGCCGCTCCGACGGCGCCACGCTTGAGGAGCTCGCGACGCGACACCCCGTCCTGTTCCTTGGTCGACGGCAGATCGGAAGCGGAATACGCGAGCTGTCTGGCGAGCTCGTTCGTATCGAGCTCGTAGTCGTCACTCATGTGCTGACCATCTCCTTTCGCCTCGCCACCCTCTCTGGAAAACCCTCGAGGCCGGCGAGGTCGTTTGACCGTGTCACGAAAGACGGATGCCCTTGTATACATACGTTAGAGACGGCAGTCAAGCATCAAGGTTAGGCGCAGACGGACCTCAGCCGAGGGTTCCTTCGTCGAAAGAAGGTCGCTACCGGATCACTCGTCGCGCGAGCGGGCGAGCAGCGGTGCTCGAGCACGCGCTTCATGGTCGAGGCCACGGCTATGCCGCCTCTTGCGCCGGACGCGGTGTCGCCAGGCGCACCGCGACGACGATCGATAGGTAGACCGCCGAGCCCACACCGACTCCCCAGACGACCTTCACCCAGCTCGAGGGCACGGCGTAGTAGGCGCCGGCGCCGGCGCCGATCGCCAGCAGAGCGGCGACGTTGATCCCGTTCAGGTACCGGTAGGGTCCCTGCGGGTCGAACAGCCCTTCGACGTCGATCCGCTGCCGCTTGACGAACAGGTAGTCGGCCAGGATGACCCCCGTCAGCGGCGCGGCGAGGTTGCCGAGATGCGTGACCCAGCGCTGCGCGTGGTTGACGAAGTCCGGAAAGGCCGACAGCGTGATCGCAGCCATGGCGGCGACGATCGTCGCCCACACCCGGCCGAGGCGGGGAACGGAGTTCACCAGGGAAAGGCCCGCGGTGTAGACGTTGGTGATGTTCGCGGCGAGCCCCTGCACGACGATCGCAACCAGGAGCGCGACGAGCAGCAGGTTGCTCGATGTCAGGTCGGCGACGGCGACGAAGGGGTTCGTCTCGCCGGTCGCAGCAGCCGCGTAGCCGCCAACGAATGTGGTCACCGCAGCCGAGGCGAGAGCCGAGGCGATGAGCCCGATGCGCATGTCACGCCGGGTCGGGGTGTAGCGGCAGAAGTCGGCCACGTTCGTGACGAATGTGAGCGACGCGCCGCACATCACCGTCATGTAGGTCGCGAAGCCCGTCCAGGTCAGGTGCTGGTCAGGTGAGTCGAAGACGCGGCTCACCGCGTACCTGGGATTGTCGGTCGTCAGGTAGAGGGCGACGAGAACGCCGGTGAACGCGAGCGACACGGGCAGCACTCCGCGTAGGAGCCACCGCATCACGTCGAAGCCGAGTACGGCGAACGTGGCGTGGACAACGGCGAAGGCAAGCGCGAGTGGCACAAGCGGCAGGTGGTCATCGGTCATCGCCTCGTAGATCGCCTGTGCGCCGAGTCCGGCCGTCAGCGCCTGTGCGGCGAACCAGTAGGTCGCCGCAACGACCCGATACGGGGACGAGAGCAGGCGTGCTCCCCAGAAGCCCAGGTGCGAGCGCATCGCGACCTGGCCCGGAAGCCCGTAGTCGACGCCGGGCTGCGCGACCACGGTGAGCAGGGCGAAGGCGAGCGCCTGCCCGGTGACCATCGAGGCCACGGCCCACCAGAGCGGTAGCCCGCCGGCGACGACCGCGAACGCACCGAGCACATACATGACCGGGTTGAGGAAGAACGTGAAGTTGATCGCGAACAGGTCACGCCAGCCCGCCGTGCGGAGCTCCGCTGGAACCGGCTCGATGCCGAACTCCTCGATCGAGGGCATCTGTTTCCCCTACGTCGGCGTGGCAGTCGCCGTCGCGAGCGCGCCGCTCGAGCGGCTGAAGAAGTCGATCACGACGCGGGTGTGCTCCTCCGTGTTGTCGAAGACGGTCGAGTGGCCCGAGCCTCGCACGACGTGCTTCTCCGCGCCGGCGATCCCCCGGAAGATGCCCTCCTGGCCGACACCGCCTGGGCCCTGGTCCCACGGCGTCATCAGGTCCTCGTCGCCGCCGAGGACTAGCACCGGGGAGGTGATGCGCGGCAGCCACGGCGTGATGTCCATGTCGCACATAGCCTGGCAGGCGGCACAGAACACCTCGAGCCGGTTGGAATCACGCAGGATCGTCTGGATCGTCGTGATCAAGCTCTCGGCGCCCTGCTCCTCCAGGAACGTCTTCGACAACGCCTGCCAGGTGATCAACTCGGCGAGTAGGCGGCTGCCGGGACCGGCCGGATCCAATGTCGCTATATCGATCCAGTTCTTGAAGATCAGGCGGCCCGTGACACCCAGACGGGCGGCGGCGCAGTTGATCACGACCGACGTCGTGCGCTCCGGGTACTTGCCGGCGAACACGGTCGCGATCATCCCGCCCATCGACGTGCCGTGGATGTGCGCCCGCTCGACCCCCAGGACGTCCATCAGGCCCGCGACGTCATCGGCCCAGACCTCCATGTCGTAGTGCTGTAGCGGCTTGTCCGACTGCCCGTAGCCGCGCATGTCGAAGTCGATCACCCTGAACTGCTGCGAGAGCACCGGTGTCGCGGGGTCGAAGTTGAAGTGCCCGAATCCCGCCCCGTGGATCTGCACGACCGGCTCTCCGTCACCGGAGATCCGGTGCCAGAGCCTGACCCCGTTGACGTCGATCATGCCCTCCATAGCTGCCCTTCCTCGCGTCGTGAGGGACAAGCCTAACGCACCCGCTCCCTCATGTTGAGCTCCGGGTTGAACGTGCTCCGGAAGGCAGCTAGCCCGGCTCGACCTGGATCTCCAGGCGTTCCGCCGGAGTGCCCAGAAGCTCGTGCCTGAGCTCGTCGATCGTTCGCCGCCGCTTTGGGAGAACGCGGCGGAGAAGCGTGAAGCCGGCTGTGTCCGAGAGGAACGGGTAGGGGTCCATGCGCACGCGTCCCGGGCCGATCGGCTCGAGTCTGTACCCCCCGATGTCGTCGCGCTCCCCGGCCTCGAGATCCTTGAGGCAGAAGAAGAGCGAGAACCGGTCGTAGACCTGGAGCCGGTGGTAGTCGGCCCAGCGCTCCTCCTCCGTGACGCCGATCTCGTCGCGCCAGGGCGGGTGCGACGCTTCCTGCTCCGCCACGAAGGCCTCGACGAGATCCTTGGCCTCTTCCGCCCGGCTGAGC
>Ga0315273_10004994_pt1 | contig 16362 bp, 13 predicted proteins | sample YL17G02_0_MG_FD_205753 | JGI IMG/M metagenome (GOLD analysis project Ga0315273, IMG submission 205753) | Sediment microbial communities from Yellowstone Lake, YNP, Wyoming, USA - YL17G02_0 | ecosystem: Environmental > Aquatic > Freshwater > Lake > Sediment | place: USA: Wyoming | collected... | reverse complement strand
TACTGGCACTTGGGGCAGACCCACAGGCCCTGCTCGACCTCGCGCTTATAGACCATCTGCTCGCACGCGTCGCACCGCATCCAGAGGCCGTCGGGGATCGTGCGTCGGCGGCCAAACCAAGCCATAGTTAGACCCTCCAGGCGGCTGGCGCCGCCTTGCGGGATGCCAGATGCCAGATGCCAGATGCCAGATGCCAGATGCCAAATGCCAGATTCAGGATCTCAGAAGAGCCGGCCCAGGCTGCCGGGCTAGAAGCCGCGCTCGCGGCGGTAGAGGCGGAGGAGGAACTGGAAGACTTCGCGGTAGTTCTCCCGCGTGACGCAGAAGGTAAGCTCGCCGCCGGTGGTGTGGCGATGCGGGGCCTGCTCGAGGACCGCGGGCAGAGCGGACGCCGGCAGATCCCTGGCCAGCTCGCGGAGCGTGGGGAGGGCGTAGAGGCCCTCGAGGACGTGGATCTCGACGCGCTCGGAACTGAGGGGCGGCGCCATGTGGATGAAGGCGCGGCCATGGAGGCGATAGGAAATGGATTCATGCACGAAGACCTCCGCGGGCGCCCAGACGTTGGGCAGGTCCCGCAGGGATTCGTGGAGTTCGCGGGCGACGAAGCGCCGCTCCTCCGACGGGATGCGGTTGAGCAGCATGCCCGTGGAGATCTTCTGGCTTCCGGATTGCGCCCCCTGGGCCGGCTGAGGCATCATGGCCGCACCCTCCCGAGGCCGCGTCCCCGACAGCGTGGGAGAGCGATGCCCGCGCCGAGCCGCCGGGTGAGGTTCACCACGGCTCGGCAGGGGCCTCGCCCCCCCGCCCTGTCAGTCGGTGCCCATCGAGTCGCGAAGGGCCTCGATGGCCCGACGACGGTCCACGGCCTCGAAGATCGCCGTGCCGGCGACGAGGATATTCGCGCCGGCTTTGACGGCGGACCGCGCGGTGCGCGGATTGATGCCGCCGTCAACCTCGATATCCACTCCGGGTGGTCCCACCCGGCGGATGTGCCGCACCTTGTCCAGCATCTCCGGAATGAACTTCTGCCCGCCGAACCCCGGATGCACGGTCATCACGAGCACCTGGTCGACGACGCCCAGGTAGTCCTCCACGGCGCTCGCGGGCGTGTCCGGGTTCAGCGTGATGCAGGCCCGGTTCCCGTGCCCGTGGATGCGTGCCGCGAGGCCTGCGGGATCCCGACCCGCTTCCACGTGGAAGCTCAGGGTCGACGCGCCCGCTTCGACAAACCGCTCGATATAATCCTCCGCGTTGTCCATCATCAGGTGGACTTCGAGCGGCACCGTGGCGATCTTCGCCACGGCCCTGACGAACTGGGGTCCCATCGTCAGGTTCGGGACGAAGTGCGCGTCCATAACGTCCAAGTGCAACTGGTCGGCGCCGGCCGCCTGGACCGACGCGACTTCTTCGCCCAGACGAAGCCAGTCGGCCGCCAGCAGTGACGGACTGATCATGATCCTCATCGGGGCGTCTTGGCCTCAACCCTTGCCAACATTCTTCTGCTTCTCGGCGTCCTCAGCGTGCTCCGCGGTGAAAGCCTTTGTCTTACGCGTCCTTGTCTTTGATCGCGGCGATGCCGGGCAACTCACGGCCTTCGAGGAACTCCAGCGAGGCGCCGCCCCCCGTGGAGATATGGGTCATTCGGTCGGCCAGCCCGAAGACATTGGCCGCGGCCGCCGTGTCCCCGCCGCCGAGGATGCTCACGGCCTTGGACTTCGCGACGGCCTCGGCGACGGCCCGGGTCCCGCCGGCGAACCGGTCGTCCTCAAAGACGCCCATCGGGCCGTTCCAGACGATGGTGCCGGCCTCGCCGATCTTCTCCGCGTAGAGCGCGATGGTCTTCGGCCCGATGTCCAGGCCGAACAGGCCCTTGGGGATCGCGACCCCGTCGGTCACTTGGCGGCTGACCTCGAGTCTCTGGCCGTCCTTGGTCATGGGGAACTTGTCGGCGACAACGTGGTCAACGGGCAGGAGGAAATCCACGCCCCGCTGCCGGGCGGTGTCGAGCATGCGCTTCGCGTCCTCGAAGCGGGCCGGGTCCACCGGCGAGGCGCCGACCTCGATGCCCTGGACCCTCAGGAACGTGTAGGCCATGGCGCCGCCGACGATCAGGGCGTCGACCTTGGTCAGCAGGTTCGTGATGACGCCGATCTTGTCCTTGGCCTTCGCGCCGCCCAGGATGGCCATAAACGGCCGCTTCGGGTTGGCCAGCGCGCCGCCAAGGTACTGGATCTCTTTCTCCAGGAGGTCCCCGGCGGCCGCGGGCAGCAGGGAGGGGACCCCGGAGATGGAGGCATGGGCACGATGGGCGCAGCCGAAGGCGTCGTCCACATAGACGTCGCCCAGAGCGGCAAGCTGGCGAGCGAACGTCGGGTCGTTCACCTCCTCTTCCGCATGGAAGCGGAGGTTCTCGAGCAGCAGGACGTCGCCGGGCTGGAGCCGGGCGACAGCGGCCTCGGCCTCGGGGCCGACGCAGTCGCGAGCCGTCGCCACGGGCTTCCCCAACAGCTCGGAGAGCCGCTCGGCGGCCGGCGCCATGCGCTGCTCCTCGACCACTTTGCCCTCGGGACGCCCGAGGTGCGACATCAGGATGACCTTCGCCCCCGCGGCGATGGCCTTCCGGATCGTCGGCAGCGCGGCCCGGATCCGCGTGTCGTCCGTGATCTGGCCCTGCTGGAGCGGGACATTGAAGTCCACTCGGATCAGCACGCGCTTCCCGCGCAGGTCGAGGTCGTCAATCGCGATCTTGCTCATTCTGTACACGCTCTCTCACTTGCCAAGTCTTCCCTCCCGAAGGTTTCACGCCGTGTTTTCCCTCCCGAAGGTTTCACACCGTGTTCTCCCTCCCGAAGGTTTCACACCTTCGGGAGGGTATTCCGCGGGGCTCTCTCTTGATACCCTCCCGAAGGCGTGAAGCCTTCGGGAGGGAGAGAAGACTATCACTTCGCCATCAGGCGAACCAGGTCGACGCACCGCATCGAGTAGCCCCACTCGTTGTCGTACCACGAGAGGACCTTCACCATGCGCTTCTGCATGACCATCGTCGACGAGGCATCGAAGAGGCTCGAGCACGGGTTGCCGACGACGTCGCTCGAAACGATCGGGTCTTCGGTGTATTCGAGAAGCCCCTTGAGCGGGCCTTCCGCGGCCTTCTTCATCGCGGCGTTGATCTCTTCCTTCGTCACGTCCGTCTTCAGGAGGGCCACAAAGTCCACGATGGAGCCGTCGGGGACGGGGACGCGGAGCGAGATGCCGCTGAGCTTGCCGTTGAGTTCCGGGATGACCTTGCCGACGGCCTCGGCGGCCCCTGTGGTGGTCGGGATGATGTTGACGGCGGCGGCGCGGGCGCGGCGGGGGTCCTTGTGGATGAGGTCGGCGATCCGCTGGTCGTTCGTGTAGGCGTGGCACGTCGTCATCAGCCCATACTCGATGCCGAATGCCTCGTGGAGCACCTTGACGAGCGGCGCCAGGCAGTTCGTCGTGCACGAGGCGTTCGAGATGTAGACGTCGGAGGGCAGGAGGGTCTCGTCGTTGACGCCGAAGACGATCGTCTTGACGCCCGGCCCCTTCGGCGGCGCGCTCAGGAGCACCTTCTTGGCTCCTGCATCGATGTGCTTCTGCATCGCGGCCTGATCGGTGAAGATGCCCGTCGACTCGAACGCGATCTCGACGCCCAGAGCGGCCCAAGGCAGTTTGCCCGGATCCTTCTCGCTGACGATCAGGATATCCTTGCCGTCCACGACCAGGTACTGCTTCTCGCCTTCCTTCTTAGCCGAGACCGTGCCCTCGTACCGGCCGTGGACCGAATCGTACTTCAGCAACTGGGCGAGGGCGGGCGCATCCGCAAGGTCGTTGATCGCCAGCACTTCGATATCGTTGCACCCCCGCAACGCCCGGAAAAACAGCCGCCCAATCCGGCCGAACCCGTTGATCCCAATCCGAATCGACATGCACCTTCTCCTTCCTGGTACGATCCAACTCAGGGCGCGCTCCGCGCCCTGGCGTCGCGCGACGTTGCACCCATTATACGAACCCTCTCCGTCATGTCAAGCACCGTCTCGAATCCGGCGTAATGCCTCAGTTACGGGGGGCGCTCCTCCCGCGGGCTTCCGCGCCCGCGGGAGGGTATTCCTTGGGGGAGACGCTGCAATACCCTCCCGCGGGTGTGAAACCCGCGGGAGGTAACGCTCTGCCACCCGTAACTGAGGCATTACAATCCGGCCGCAATCGCGGGCCTCCGGGACCCGCGACCGAAGGTGCCCAGGCATGTAGTCCCGCCTTCAGGCGGTCTTCTCCTTCGCCCTGCATCCCCCCGGCAGCCCCCGCGCACCCCGCGCGGCCCCAGTCTGACGCAGTCTGACGCAAGTCCGCGCAGTCCGTGCACCTCGCGTAAACCGCTCCATTTGGGCGAATCTCCTCAGTCTGCTCAGTCTGACGCAGTCTGACGCACCTCCGGGGAGAGGGGGGGTGGCTCAGGCTGTCCGGGCCGCTCCGGCCAACGGCCGGTTCGCACCGCCACGCCGATCTCCGGGCATGGACACAGACCGGATGAGACATGCGCCACGTTCCTGTGGGAGGATCCGGTGACAACGGGGTTAGAGGTCGTCCGCTCGCCGCACGGCGGACGGACGACGGGGCAGCCCGCTTCGGGGCTGACCTTGGGGCCATCAGGAGTAGCATCGCCATTCCGTCAAGCGTGCCGCGCAACTCTTTTCACCAGTATATCACAGGACTACTGTTTGTCAAGTGCTTTTTTTCACCGAAACATGTTCTCTGTAAGTCATTGCATTACTGACTTATGTGGCTGCCAGAGTCGCGGCGAGCGGCCAGCAAGTCCGATCAGCCTTGTGGAAATGTGTGCCTCTTGGCCCCTTGGGCACTCAGACTCCACAGGACCTTATGGCTGTCGGGCGCCGTTGTCCGTGGTTGGCCATGTCACCCGATGGCTTTCACGTGGCAGGGCAACGGGGCTTAGGACCTGGCACCCATTGCCTCACCTTCTCCGTGAGGACCTCGAGCTGTTGGTCGGAAGGGGGTGTTTGGGCATCAACCCAGTGGATTGGTGCCACATAGTACGCCAAGCCACCGGACGGGTTCACCGTCTCAATACGGAACGGAAGAACAGGGACTCTGCTAAGGCTGGCAAGCGCCATCTCACTTTTCACGTTATCCGAGGAATTGGCTTCAGAAGAGAGGATGAGAATCACCAAACGGCACTTGTCAATGGCCCCTGTGATGGCAGCGGCCCACTCGTGCCCAGGACGTATGTCCCTCTGGGCTATCCAGCAGCCGATCTCCCTGTGCTCCAGCCACCTGACAATCTGCTCGGCCACGACACTGTCCTTGCGAGAGTGGCTGATGAACACGTCCGGGCTCAAACGATCGGTCCTCGGTGGCAGCGGCTCCGTCATACGGTCGCTGGGGACCACGCGGATCCCCTTCAGCCACATCACAAGCGTGAACCCCATCGCCATGACCCCGGGCAACCCCACTGAGAGATCGTGCGTGGTGGCAGGCAGCGCGGGGTAGAGTCCGGCCTCGGCGTGCCTGCCAGCCTCATGGAGAAGGTCCTTCTGGCGGGCCAGCACCTCGTGGAACCTCAGGAGAGGCAAGATGACAAGCCCAAACAGGATGAGTGCAAGGCCGCACATGTTTGCCATTGCGAGCCAGTCGGGCCTGGATGAGACCCCGGCCCGCCTGCGGGCAAACCAGAGGAGCGTTGCACCGACCGCGGCCAGAGACCATACAGCCAACACGCTTACGAGGAGGTCGCGGACAGGCCTGAGGCCGTCTAGCAGATCGCCGGGGGTCGGCGTGATGCTCAACTCCTTGACGCACGAGACGACCATCAGGAAGTGGAAATCGTAGCAGGCTGTATTGACGAGGAACAGCATGAACGACCACGTCACCAGCGCACACATAACCAGGAAGAACTTGCCGGGGATGGTGAACCTCCTGCCGACGTACCACCAGTACTCCCTTCGCGTCGTGGCACGGAAGAACCGAGTCCAGAGGGCGGTCAGGGCCACAGCACCGAGACCGGTCACCACCGTGACCACGACCGAATCATAAACCCTCTGCACAGCAGCGGTGGAGTGCACCAACATCGGCTCGACCGGGCGAGCCACGATCTGGCCGAGCCCGGCCATTGCATCACGGAAGGTGTGATATGCTCCGGGAAGGGCTAGTGCATACCCAAAGGGGATAAGGAAGCACCAGATGGCATGGTAGTACCAGTCTCTCGCTAGGTCCGCCAGCAGTCGCCGTGACCCCTTGGCCTTTTCGGCGAGGGCGAGCAGCGCCACAATCGCGTAGTTCAGCACTACCAGCAGCGGAACGACCGTGCTGGGAGGCCCGGCGTCTATGCCATGCAAGATCCAATCGTTTCCCGGGATGCTGTCAAGGATGGGGATGCTCATCTCCGTTGGCTCCTCCTGTACCACGGGGCCACCGTACATGACACCCATAAAGGGCTGGCACTATTGGCCTTAAGTGCACATCGTGCCGAAAACGGGGCAAATGTCGGCCAGGGCAGGCATATGCCATCGTCTTGTCGGCAGTTGCGGCTCCAGGGCCAGCTCGGGATGGGGCTGTCGAGGTGAAGTGACCGCCTCGGCCATCCGGTCGAAGGGAGAGGATGGCGGGTGCGATGGGACTGAGGAATGAGCGGCATGAAAGTGCCCTCGACGCGCGGCGAGCCCTGGTCAGAGCCGGCGGGGCGGGAAGGGGTCCCTCCGGGGAGCCCTCCGCGAGCCGCCCGTCGGGGAGGATCGTAGCAAAGGCGGGAGGGGAATGCAAGGGAAACACGGGGGAGGAGAGGTGGCCGCGGGAGCGGCCGATGGCGCGTCCCCACGCCGGAGCGTAGGGACGAGCGCTTTTCTCGTCGCGAAGCTCCGGCTTCGCGATGGAGCTCCTGCAAGCTCCCGCTTGCTCTTCGCTCTTCTCGTCGCGAAGGTCCCCCTTCGCGATGCCCTCCTGCAAGCTCCCGCTTGCTCTTCTCTGGGATTGGCGGAGAACGCAGGGTCGGAGGGGGAAATGGAAGCGGGAGCTTCCGGGAGACGCATCGCGAAGCAGGAGCTTCGCGACGAGAAAGGCGAAGAGGGAAGCGGGAGCTTGCCCGTTGCGAAGCAGGAGCTTCGCAACGAGAGAAGGGGGCCGCGGGAGCGGCCGATGTTGCGTCCCCACGCGGAGCGTAGGGACGAGCAACTTTTCTCGTCGCGAAGCTCCAGGGCGGCTATTCGAGCCCTTCGCCGGCGACCATGGTGTCGTAGAAGCTGACGAAATCGGTCTTCTGCTCGGATCGCATCCACTTCATGGCGCTGCGGGGGTGCTCGTTCAGGAAGCCGGTCACCAGGTAGGGGATGTGGTAGCCCCACTCGATCTTCTGCTGAAGAGGCAGCAGGTGCTCCTGGATGACTTTGATGATGGGGCGCAGGCGGAACTTGGGGTTCTTGAGGAACGACATGAGGCATTCGAGCGGGCAGTTCCCCGCGCCACGCCCGATGCCGAGCAGGGAGCCGTCGAGCATGTTCGAGCCGTGGATGATCGCCTCGATGGTGTTGGCGAAGGCGAGCTGCTGGTTGTTGTGGCCGTGGAAGCCGATGGTCTTGCCAGGGAGGGCCTTGATGTAGCGTTTGCAGAGCGACTCGACCTGCTCGCAGTACATGGCCCCGAAGCTGTCGACGATGTAGAGGATGGGCACGCGGCTCTTGCCGATGTCGTCGAGCGCCTCGTCGAGGTCGCGTTCCATCACCTTCGAGACGGCCATGAGGTTGATCGTCACCTCGTAGCCCTTGTCGAGGCAGTGCTCGGCGAGCGCGATGGCCCTGTCGACCTCGTTGACGTAGCAGGCGACGCGGATCATGTCGAGCAGGCTCTCGTCCTTGGGCGGGATGTCGTCGGGGTCGATGCGGCCGATGTCGGCCATGCCGGAGAGCTTGAGGTCGGTCTTGTTCTCGCCCACGATGCGGCGGAGATCCTTGTCGTCGCAGAACTTCCACGGGCCGTTCTCGTCGCGCGAGAAGGCCCGCTCCGAGCTGCGGTAGCCGATCTCCATGTAGTCCACGCGCGCGGCGACGCACGCCTGGTAGACGGCCCGCACGAAGTCGTCGCTGAACTGCCAGTTGTTCATCAGCCCGCCGTCGCGGATCGTGCAGTCCACCACCTTGATTTGGGGACGGAACATCTCGGTCTCCTGGTCGCAAGTTACGAACGGACTAGGTACGGGACAGGGGAAGTCGGTTCGAGAGGGTGGAATCGGCAATGTCGTAAGACTTCAGCTGAATGAAGACAGAATGCTACCAGAACATCGGTTCTTAGCCCTGAAAGGGCGTGATGGAATAGCCCAGGGCGAAGCCCTGGGAAGGACGAGCGGTAACCCACAAAGCCCTGAAGGGGCGACACCGACCCGCCGGAGTCGGAGGAGAGCCGAAGGGTCGATTCTCGTTTCGCCGCGAAACAAAAGTCGATGTCCCGCCCCTTCAGGGCTTGAACCCGGGGGTGCCCCTTTCCCAGGGCTTCGCCCTGGGCTATTCCATTACGCCCCCTCGGGGCTAAGGGAAGACCCATGTCACCGGCCTCACTCGGCTGAAATGTTACGCAATTTCAGATTGACAGTTCTCCATTTTCAATTGCCAGCCCCCCGTCGCCTGCCAAGACGGTCAGCACGGTATGGAGCATCTCGGGCCGGACCTCGACGACGTAGTGCCCCCCTGCCGGGCACACTCGCCCGAGTGCTTCGAGGACGACGAAGCGGGGCGTCTGGCCTTTGGCCTTCTTGTCGCGCGCCATTGCGTCCAGGAGGACGGACTCGGGGATGCCCTTGGGTATGGCCACGGGCAGCCCGAGCCGCCCGAAGAGCGCCGCGGCCCGCTGGCGGATGCCCGGCGGGGTGAGCCCCAGGCTCTCGCCGAGGAGGCAGGCGCCCACGATCCCGATGGCCACGCTCTCGCCGTGGAGCAGGCGGTATCCGCTCGCCGATTCGACGGCGTGGCCGATCGTGTGGCCGAAGTTGAGGATCCGTCGGAGGCCGGCCTCTTCGGGATCCTGGAAGACCACGGCGCCTTTGATCCGGCAGTTTCGCGCGCCCAGTTCTTCCAGGACGGCTGCCTCGCGGGCCAGGATCCGATTGAGGTTGGCTTCGAGGTAGCCGAAGAATGCGGCATCGGCGATCATCGCGTGCTTGACCGATTCGGCGAGTCCCGCGCGGAAATGCCGCTCGTCCAGGGTCCTCAGCGTGCCGCAATCCATGTAGACTCGGGCCGGGTGGTGGAACGCGCCGTAGGCGTTCTTCGAGAGGCCGGAATCGACGCCGACCTTGCCGCCGAGGGCGGAGTCGGCCTGCGCCACCGTGGTCGTCGGCGCCTGGACGCAGGGCACGCCGCGCTTGAAGAGGGCCGCGGCAAAGCCCACGATATCGCCCACCGTCCCGCCGCCCAGGGCGATGAGCAGCGAATCGCGGCCATAGCGTCTCGTTTCGAGGGCCGTCAGGATGGCCTCGACGGTTCGCAGGGTCTTCGAGACTTCGCCCGGGGGATCGATGACGAACGAGTCGATCCCGTGGTCGCCCACGAGGGCGGCGAGATGGCCGTGATCGCGGAGAGACGCGTCGGTGACGGCGAAGAGCCGGAGCCCGGGCCAGTCCCGTTGGAGTTCCGGGATGATGGCGGGCAGGATCGCGTCGCCAATGCAGACGCGATAGGCCGCCCGAGGCCGTTCCGGGATAGACACTTCCGTGATCGTCAAGTCGGCACCTCATGCAGGATCGCCCCCAAATGGTACGCGAGTTGCACCGCGGAATCAAGTCGGCTTGCTGCGCCGCTACGCCGCCTCCCGCGGGCTTCACGCCCGCGGGAGGGTAAACGTCGGGGGCCTTCTCAATACCCTCCCGCGGGTGTGAAACCCGCGGGAGGGGGCCAACGTCGTCCCATAGTTGGAGCATTTCGGGATGAGCCTGTTTTCTCTGGAACGGGCGCGGTGGATCGTGTACAGTGATTGGGAACACGCGGAATATGGCCGGGCCTTTGGACAAAGGAGGACGCGATCCCGAACAGGAGAAGTCGTTGCGTTGCAGCATGAAACGCCGTTTCGCTCCCCATACTCGATCAGGAAGACGGACATGATTCGACGATGCTCGTTCGTGGCGGTCGCCGTGCTGGCCCTGTGTAGCGTCGCGCGGGCACAGGACAAGATGGACATCAAGGTGCGGATGAACAAGGGCGACCGCTTCGCGTTCAACAGCCAGACCGTCGTCCGGTTGCAGATGAAGGTCTCCGCAGGCACGGAAACCCAGGACATCAACCAGACGATCACGGACCTGGACAAGGGCACCTTCACCGTCCTGGCGGCGGAGAACGGCGTGCCCTCGTCGATCCAGATCGCCTACGAGGCGGGGTGGTGCGGCAAGAAGACGGAAGCGGCGGGGAAGCCGGCCGAAAGCGTGGCCTCGCCCCTGGGCGGCAAGACGTTCACGGCCACCCGCGGCGCCGATGGGAAGGTGACGGCCGACTACCAGGGCCAGCTCGACGAGGACATGCTGAAGGACATTGCGGGCCACCTGATGGCCGGCGCCCCGTTCTTGCCCAAGCAGCCCGTCGCCGTGGGCGAAGAGTGGGACGCGGATGAGGCCGCGATGCGGGCCGGCGGCCTCCTGGGCCCGAACGATCGCGCCCAGGTGCGGCTCAAGCTGCTCGGGGTCACCGACGAGGGCGGCATCCGGAAGGCCCAGATCGCGCTGAAGGGGGCTCTCCAGATGACCCCCGCCCCGAACATGCCGATCAAGGCGCAGGTCGAAGGCACCGTCGTGCTCGACCTCGCCAGAGGCAATGCCATCAGCTTCAATCTGAAGGGCGCGATGACCATCGCCGCTACGCAAGAGGTCCCAGGCCAGGACGGCAAGGCCGTGACCGTGCAGATCGCCGGCATGGGCTCGATGGAGGTCCAGAACTCCACGACGTTCGCCGGGAACGCGCCGTAGCAGCGGCTCGTGGGTCCCCCCTCCCGAAGGGTTCACCCCTTCGGGAGGCCAGGGGGAAAGGCATGGGACGAGTGGGACTTGTGGGACTTGTGGGACTTGTGGGACTTGTGGGACCTGTGGGACCTATCGGTCCTATGGGCCCCATCGGCCCTATTGCCTTTCACTCCACGACCAGCGAGTCTCCTTCCTTCATCGCGACGGGCCTCGAGAAGCTCAACGTGAGGACGCCGCGCTTCGTGGCGGCGGTCGCGGTGAGCTTCTTCCCATTCAGATGGGCGGCGGGTTTCTTCGCCCCGGCGAGCGTGAGCCGCAACTCGCGGAATTCCAGTCCGCCCGCCTCGCATCCCAACTCGAACCGAGCATCGGTCTGCGCGAACCGGCCCCAGCCCGACGCCGAAACCCACGGGGCGCGGAACTCGCCGCCGATGACGGGCGCGAAGGAGACGGCCTCGCCGGGCACGTCGATCTTGAAGCCTGTCGCCCCGAGCAGGATCGCCCAGCTCGACATGGCGCGATAGTAGTGGTCGCCGCACTCGACGTGGTTCCAGAAGCGGGCGGCGCGCAGGTAGCGCTCGTGGATGTTGCGGACGACGGCCCGCCCCTCCTCGACCAGCCCGAAGTCGAGCATCATCGAGGCGATGGCGTGCTCGATGCCCGTCCAAGGCGCCATGGCCTGGAGGTTGCGGTAGGTCGAGAGGCGGGGCATCCTCTTGGGCGGGTAGCTGGCATTGATGAGGCCGTCCTCGGGGTTGAAGTTGTGCTTCATGATGGCCGCGAGCGCGGCGACGATCCGCTCGCGCGGCAGGCACGTCCCCAGCCCGACGAGCTGCGTGAACCACTCGCCGTCGATCTGGTCGGTCATGCAGCACTCGTCGCGCTCGGCGCCGTCGACCCACAGGCTGTAGTACTCGCCGTTCCAGAGCTTCTCGTCGAAGCTGGCGATGCCCTTCTTGAGAAGCTTCTTCCAGTCGGCCGCGGCCTTCTTCTCGCCGAGGTCCGTCGCGAGGCGAATGGCGGCGAGGAGCGCGGAGAGCCAGAGGCTGGCGATGTAGGACGGCGTGCCGAAGAAGTTCCAGGCGTCGTAGGTGTTGCGGCGCGTGTCGTGGTCGGGCAGGCCGTCGCCGTCGGCGTCGAGCTGGGCCGTGTTGTCCATCGCGCGGACGATGTGCGGCCAGAGGCGCTTGAGATAGTCCTCGTCGCCGGTCCAGAGGTAGTCGCGGGCGGCGAGGAGGACGAACTGCTGGTTCATGTCCACGCGGTCGAAACCGTTGTCCACCTGGGAGAAGTCGGGCGTGAAGAAGTGGTGGACGCGGCCGTCGGCGCGCTGGTGCTTCGCGCCCATCTCCATCTGACGCTTCTGGAGGTCGGGGAAGAGGGCGAGGAGGTTGAAGGAGCCTTGATAGGTGATGTCGGTCGTGTGGAAGCCGCAGCAGCCGAGGCCCTCCCAGACCCCGAAGTCGCCCCGCTTCGTCCACCAGGTGCACTTCGGCAGCGTCGTGAGCTGGCCCGCCCAGGAGTCGGCGAACTCGGGCTCGAGCGTGCTGTCGAAGAGGGCTTCGGCGAAGGCGACGACCTTCTTGCGGTGCGGCTCCGCGTTCGCCATGAGGAAGCGGCTGACCTCCTCGGCGTCCTTGAACCAGTTCTCGTACATGTGGCCGAGATGGGGGCCTTTCGCGCTGAAGTGGTTCGGGAGGAACCAGGCGAGCGTGAAGACGATCTCCCGCTCTTCGCCCGGCGCGAGGGTGAGCGACGAGCAGAGCGCCCCGTCGCCCCACTTCTGCGCCTTGCGGTCCTTGCCCGCTAGGCGGTCGAGCCGGTCGCGGATCGCCTTGAGAAACGTCGCCATCCCTGCGTCCGACGCCAGCACCTTCTTGTCCACCGACTCCACCCGGTCGCGGAAGGACTGGAAGACGGGATAGCGCGCGAGGTCGTCGAGGAGTTGCCGCTTCCCGGCCATCGGCAGGCCGTCGATCTCCTCGTTGGTCATCCGGAGCACCTGGGCGGGCGATTGGCCGCCGTCGAGGCTCGGGAGCTTGCCCGCCGCGCGGAACTCGTGGAGCACCGACTCGTCGACGATGCCAAACGTCGCGTCCCAGTTGTGGAAGTCGCGGAAGTAGTCGGAGAAATCGCCCGCGATCCAGCTCGGCTCCCCGCCTCGGACCGCCAGGCCGAGGCTGCCGAGCGTCGCCGCGCAGCCGAGCTTCGCATCCGTCCGCATCGTGAGATACGCCGCGTCGTCGGCCTTGGCGATGGCGTTGCGGAGCTGGCGGTCCGGCGCACCCCAGGCCAGCGGATTCCTCAGCGTCCCGAGCAGCGAGATCTGAACCGGCTCATCCGCGAGATTCCTCACCGTGAAGGCGGCATAGAACCCTGGCGTCCCGCTCGTCCGCGAATCGTGCGGGACGAACGGCGAGAACATCCGCGCCGAGACCGCGACCGGGAGGTCGGCGTCGCGGTAGGTGAGCGACGCCACCGGGTACTGGCCCTCGAACTCGATCTCCTGGACGCTCTTCAGCCAGGCGAACGAGTAGAGGTTATGCTGGTCGGAGCGCATGCCCAGCCGCCGCACGATGGGGGCCTCTTTCTCCTTCTTCGCCCAGACGAAGAAGGCGAGTGCCCCGGGCGGCATGTCCGGCCCCTCGACGCGGCAGCACTCCGGCTGCTGCGGCGCCCAGCGGCCCAGGTTGAAGATCTGCCACTCGTGGAAGTACCCGTCGGGCCAGATCTCGACCGACCCCGTCCCCAGCCCGCCGAGTGGGATCCCGCTCGTATGCTCTGCCTGTGTCTTGAGAGTCTTCAACCCTCTTACTCCTCATGTAGGGCGTGCAAACCTGGACGCGGAACCGGCGATGTTCGCGGGGATATTATCGCTGGATTGCCGGGAAGCGTCAAATGCCTCCGCGCTTGCAATCGCGGTCAGGCGCGCTATACTGCTCGTAAGGGAAGATCAGAAGCCGACTGGCTGTTTGCGATAGGAGGACCCCCATGTCGCTCACGCTCAACGACCATATCCAGACCACGCCCGGTGTGGCCGGCGGAAGGCCGCGGATAGCGGGGCATCGGATCACGGTCCAGAATGTTGTGATCTGGCACGAACAGATGGGCATCAGCGCCGACGAGATCGCGTCGAAGTACCGCCTTACGCTGGCCGACGTTTACGCCGCGCTGACCTACTACTATGACCACCAGGAGGAGGTCGACGAGGCGATGCGCGCCGATGAGGCCCTGGTCGAGGAGATCCGCCGCCAGTCCCCCTCCAAGCTCCGAGAGAAGACCGGTGGCTGAGCCCATCCGCTTCTACCGGAACTCCACCAGCCGCAGGTGCGCCGTTCCCTGCACGAGGGGCGGCTACTCTCCGGCGAGGGTCAGGATCCTACGCCGGATGCCTGGCGATATCCACATGCCGGCGTCCACGAGACGATCGATGAGCGGAGCGAGGCTCGGAGTCAGCCCACGCGACTTCGCTTCGAGCAGGACCCTCAATGTTCCCCAGACCGTGAGTCCGGCGGCTTGCGCGGTGCGGCGAGCCAACGCGTCGTCCAGCAACACAACTCGGCCCGGGTTCTCCAGGGCCAAAGCCATGGCCCCAAGCTCCCCCGGCCCCAGGTCCAAGGACAGCCACTCCGAAGGCATCGAACGCGGCTCCACGACCCGGAGCCAGGAGTACCTGCCGGGGTCTGGAACGTCGTGGCCTCTGCGCTGACCTTCCCGCAGCTCGCCCACTACGGCAGCGGGGACCCACACTTCTCCGAAGAGCCGTCGCAGCCATTCCAATGCGCCAACGCGATGGAGGTAGAGCAAGGGCGATGTGTTGGTAATGGCGTCAGGCATGTTGGGCTTCCAGTTCGCGCAACTCGTGCTCGAACGGGAACACCCTGTACCGCCCCAAGGCCAGCAGGAATTCGACGCGCGACATCCCGGCGAGTTCCGCGGCGCGGCCGGAAGAGAGCCGTCCTAGCTCGTAAAGCTTGACGGCGGCCAGCATCCGCAGTTCCCGCGCGAAGGCTACCTCATCGGTCTTCTCAGCCAGAAGCACCGACTCCGGGATGTCTACCACGATCGACCGCGTCACCATAGCCCACACCTTCTTTCTGGGAGCCGGCCGGGGATCGCCCGAGGCCCTGGTCCAACCCTTCGCCAGCATGCTAGCCCTCAGCCGATGGGAAGTCAAGAATCCGTTGCGGGCCCACTGGCCGAGATGCTATCTCCGATGAGCATTGTACACGCAGTCGGCAAGATGCGCAATGGCTTGCAATCCAGGACAGGCGCGGTATACTGACAGCGGGTCCTTTTCCCTGCATCGAGGGCGAGCCAAGGAACAGAGACATGGTCGTCGTGGCACGGCGGCCTGCCCGGCGCACCTGCCGTGTCGTCGGCGATTTGATCGAGGAGGATTCGCGATGGGTATGGAGCAGACTCAGCGGTTCTGCAATCGCTGCGGCCGGCACCGGCTTTTCACAAGGCCGGGGACGAATCACATTCTTCACCTGCTGCTCTCCCTGGTCACAGTTGGCCTGTGGCTCCCGATCTGGCTCCTCTGTGCGATAAGGGTCGGGGGCTGGCGGTGCACCGTGTGCGGCAGCCACCCCCGCGCCCAATTCCTTCCGGCACTCGTCGTCCTTTTGCTGCTCATTGTCGGTGGGATCGCCTTTCTCGGGGCTCCCCGCAGTGGCGATGCGCCAACGCAGCCGGCGAACCCGAGGCCTCAGGCCGTGAGTTCCAAGAAAACTGCTCCGAACACGCAGCCGTCGGTCGGCAGCGCGGTTTCCGTGACCCCCGCTCCCAAAACCGCAGTTGACACAGCAAAAAGGTCGGTTGGCACTAAGGCGGTCAGAGTCGAAGCGCCGGAGACGGGTCCGCCTCCGGAGACGAATCCACTTCGCACCCAGTTGGAATCGATCCGGAATGCGGACATCTCCGGAATGGTCAAGGAGCTTTCCGCTGTTGCCCGCGTATCCGGCGGCTCGCTTCAGGAGAAGGTCACGAAGGCTCGCGGGATGGTAGAGGCGTTCTGCGCCAGCCTGGAGGACCGCTGGGGCAAACCTGCGGCCGGAAAACTGGCCTCCGGCCTCCGCCCCATGGTCAGCGGAGCAAATGGGCTCATCGTGTGCAAGATTGACGAGGCCAGCCTTGCGAAACTGCTGAACAGCGAGGTGATCCCCTTGCAGGCTGCGCTCGTTGCGGACATGGAGCGCCGGGATAGGCTTGCCAGGCAGGCGGCAGAGGGTTTGGCCGAGCTGACCGAGAAACGACGCGTAGAAGCCGCTCGCGAGAAGGAAGCTCAGGCGGCTGAAGCCGAGAAGGAGCGTCTATTCCGCGGCCGAGAAAAGGAAGGCTCATCCGACTAAAGCGATCCTGGACTCGTGAAGCCCCATGATTTTGAGCTT